>WARQ01001839.1_pt2 | contig 15660 bp, 12 predicted proteins | sample 4769161 | NCBI WGS metagenome assembly WARQ01 (sample SAMN08893024, study PRJNA449175) | gut metagenome | isolation source: rumen sample fed with dry roughage | host: buffalo | place: India: Nagpur | collected 2016 | reverse complement strand
AAAAGTACTAACGGAACCGTTGCCGGGACAGGTCGGACCGTTCGGCTTCCGCGGAATTGCACCGGTACGGCACAGCCACTGATTGGTGCCGCCGCAGTAACGGCAAGTGAAAGCCCGCGAGCGATTTTCTGCGTACCCATGGTGGAAAGGAAGGGATGTGGAAGCTTGAGCTTGGTGAGCAAAAGTCCGTTGATCAAACCCATGAGGCTGCCGACACCGAGACAGAGCAACATGGAGAGGAAAGAGTTGATTCCCATCTTTACTTGAAAAATGCCCATCATCATAANNCCCCCAGTCAGAATTGCAAGGAATAGGCCGATGGAGACTATGGCACTTACGGTTGCCTGACTGGTGACATTGCGTAGATTATCGATGGTGAGGAATCGCGGTGAAAGAACAGAGATGATTGCACACAAAATTATCAGACTCAGCAAAATCCCCAGACTTTTACGACCTTCGCTTTTTCGACGCTTCTTCTTCACCTCGTCTCTCACTTCCACGACATCACTCATTGCTCATCCTCCTTCTCGTTGGTCAAGCGAATCGGCTTTCCACGTACAAGCGATTGATTTGCAGCCTCGGCCAAACGTTGTGCATGGATTCCGTCCTCGACACCCACCGATGGCTGTCTGTTTTCCAACACATCAGATACGAATGCTTCAAGTTCCAGCCGATACGCCGTTTCAAACCGCTGGAGAAATCCAGGTACAGTGGGGACACAGACCCCCTCTGAGCGTAATGTTAAAAGCGAATCCTCCTCTAGCTTTCCTACAAAGAGAGCTCCCTGAGTGCAGACGATTTCGGTTCTGACATCATAGCCGTATTGGGAATTCCTACTGCCCTCCACAGTGGCGAGAAACCCGTTTGCAAAGGTGAGTGTTATGTCTACGTGATCGATATCACCCAGACTTCCCAGCTCTGGGTATCGTATTGCAGATCCCCGTGCATAGATTTCTGTTGCCTCACTCTTTGAGAACCATCGACACAGATCCAAGTCATGAACACAGAGGTCCATGACCAAACCACCGCTGGACTTTGCAAATGCCAAAGGGGGGCAACCGGGGTCACGGCTGACGGCACGAAGGGATATGGCGCTTCCCACATCTCCACGTTCAATTCTGTTCATCGCAGATGTGTATGCCGGGTCAAAACGACGCATGAACCCGAGTTGGAAAAAGGTTTTCTCCTTTGCAAGCTGTGTTTGTATCTCAAGGGCTTCAGAAAGTTCCATTGAAAGCGGTTTTTCACAAAAAATCGCTTTCTTGGCCTTGATGGCGTCCCTGACCATCACAGCATGTGCGTTGGTTGAACTGGCAATGACCACCGCGTCGATATCAGGTGCTTGAAGCAAGTCTTGATAGGAGGAATACGGCTTCACGTCGGAATATACATCAATGAATCGTCCAAGCTGTTCATCATTTGTATCGGAAACCGCCACCAAGTGTGCCTGTGGGATTGCCGCTTTCAAATGGACAGCATGCCTCCATCCCAATCGACCAAGGCCAATCACTGCACAACGCAATCGCTCCATACTCCACACCTCTTCTATGCTTTGATCCCCGATGCTGCGTACATGATTCGTTCCTGGCTGAACTCATCGCGTGTCAGCTCACCGGTCAACCGTCCTTCATGCATGACCAAGATTCGATCACTCATCCCCATGCACTCATCCATCTCGCTGCTGATCATAATCACTGCAGCACCGTTCTCCACCAGATTGTTGATCAGGTTGTACACTTCAATTTTTGCACCAACATCAATTCCTCGGGTGGGTTCGTCGAAAATGAAAATCTTTGCCTTAGTCATGAGCCACTTGGCAATGACTACTTTCTGCTGGTTGCCCCCGGAGAGTTGCCGGGTCAAGGTGAAAACCGAAGGAACTTTTATTCTCAGATCCTCAACCATTTTCTGTGTCGATTCCCGTATTCTCAACCGGTCCAGGAAGGGTTTATGGGTACGGAACTCCTTGAGGTTTACCAAGGTTGCGTTGAACTCCACTGATTGGAGTAGAACCAAGCCTTGGCCTTTGCGATCCTCAGTCAAGAAGGCGATGCCTGCGCGGATGGAATCCCTTGGATTCTTAATAGTCAAAGGCTTGCCATGAATGAACAACTGTCCACCATCCAGACGATCTGCACCGGTAAGCGCTCGCATTACTTCGGTGCGACCTGCCCCAACAAGACCTGAGAAGCCCAAAATCTCTCCTGCATGAACCGAGAAGCTGATACCTTCAAATATCCCTTCACGTTTCAAGTCGCGTGCCTCAAGCACCAACTCACCTCGATCGACAGGTTTCTTCGGATACTTATTACTGATATCCCGACCGACCATCAGCTTGATGATGTCGTCGACCGACACCTCGTTAATCTCCCTGTTCGCAACGACCTTTCCATCGCGCATCACCGTCACGGTATCGCAGATTGCCTTTACCTCTTCCAGTCGGTGGGAGATGAATATCATAGTTACTTTTTGCTGCTTCAACTTCTCTATGATCCTGAACAGCTCGCCTGTTTCTTTCTCACTCAAGCTTGCTGTCGGTTCATCCATGATGATCAATTTGGCATGGGAGTGAACAGCTTTGCAGATTTCAACCATCTGCCTGCGCCCGACGCCTAAATACCCGACAGGCGTATTGGGATTAATGTCCAATTCAAAGTCTGCAAGCAGGGAAGCAGCCTGTTCAAGTTGCGCTTTTCTATCGAGCAAAGAGTATTTTCGTTTCAGTTCTCGGCCGAGAAAGATATTCTCGGCTACGGTCATGTACGGCACCTGGTTCAGCTCTTGATAAATACAGGCTATACCGAGGTCCATTGCCTGATGAGGAGTGAGGGAGGTAAACGTTTCTTGGTCAAAGAATATCTCTCCGCCATCGGGGGCATGGGCGCCTGCAAGTACTTTGATCAAGGTCGACTTGCCCGCCCCGTTCTCACCAACCAGACCATGAACCTCACCCACCCGGACGTCCATGCTTACTTCATCCAAAGCAAGAACGCCGGGATAGCGCTTGGTTATCATTCGAAGCTCCAAGAGATGAGTATACTTGTCCACTTATCCCTCCTGTTCGAAGAAGCTAAGTTGCATTATCAGTAATATCTCAATGGGCGGCATCCATGTGGATACAACCTCTTAAACTCCTCATGACACTTGAAAACGTTACCATCAAATACATGTTCACACTACTTTTGTGCTTTGTCAAACACTTTTTGCAGTACCAATAGGGATAAAAATATCTCAACCACGTAAAAACTCTTTACAAAAAACTGGTGCGTAGTATACTCAACATATACATGATAACGTTTTCAAAATGTAGGGAAAATCGTACAGGAATTTCCAAGTGGAGAGGAGATCATAGATGAGCAAGGTTGTGAGAATCGGTATTATCGGAGCCGGCCGGATCGGCAAGCTGCATGCAGAGAATATCACCAAATTCGTAAAATCGGTGGAGGTGGTGGGCATCAGCGATGTCCTGATGAATGAGCAGATGGAAGCTTGGGCGAAGGGCTTGGGAATCCGGGTTGTCACCAAGGAAGCCATGGATTTGATCAAGCACCCCGACATCGACGCCATCATGGTCTGCAGTTCCACTGCAACCCATGCCGACTATACCATTGCTGCTGCAAAGGAAGGCAAGCACATCTTCTGTGAGAAGCCGATTGACTTGTCAGTAAAGAAAGGTTTGGAAGCCATCAAGGCAGCAAAAGCTCATAAGGTAAAACTACAGCTCGGCTTCAACCGCCGCTTCGACCACAATTTCCGTCAGGTGAGAGAGCTGACCAAAACCGGCAAGGTCGGCGATGTCCACATTGTCAAGATCACCAGCCGCGACCCGGCTCCTCCGACAGCCGCCTATGCAGCAGTGTCGGGAGGTATTTTCCTCGATATGATGATTCATGACTTCGATATGGCCCGTTACCAGGCAGGCAGTGAGATTGTCAGTGTACACGCAACCGGAGCTGTACTTGTCGATCCAGAGATCGGCAAGGCCGGTGATGTCGATACCGCCATCGTCACCCTCACCTTCGCCAATGGGGCGATCGGTGTCATCGACAACTCCCGCAAGGCGGTCTATGGCTACGACCAGCGCGTTGAAGTCTTCGGTTCCAAAGGGTGTGCAAAGGCAGAGAACGACACCCCCTCGACCGTCACCCTTTCAACTGTTGAGCATGTAGCTGCCGACAAACCCCTCTATTTCTTCCTTGAGCGGTACAAGGATGCCTTCGTGGATGAGGTTGTCTCCTTCGCCCAGGCCATCGTCGAAGATACCGACGTACTTGTCAGCGGAGAGGATGGTCTTGAGGATATGGTTGCGGCCCTTGCCGCCGGCAAGAGCCTGAAGGAAGGAAAGCCGGTTACCATAGCAGAGATGAAGAAAGAGCTCGGGCTCTAAGGAGAGACGCATGGCAACGATACGACTGACTATGGCGCAAGCCCTGTTGCGCTTTCTGGACAACCAATACATCTGGTTCGACGGAGAGGAATCCAAATTTGTCGAGGGTGTCTTCGGCATCTTCGGCCACGGCTGTGTGGTAGGCATCGGGGAAGCTTTGGCTGATGAGCAGAATGGATTGCCCTTCTATCAAGCAAAGAATGAACAGGGAGCGGTCCACGCAGCAACGGCGTTTGCCAAGGAGCACAACCGAAGAAAAATCATGGCGGTAACCAGCTCCATCGGCCCCGGAGCATTGAATATGGTGGTAGGAGCCGGTACGGCGACAGCAAACCACATTCCGGTGCTCCTTCTTCCCGGTGATGTCTTTGCATCCCGTCAGCCCGACCCGGTTCTTCAACAAATTGAGACCCCTGTCGATTACACCAACACTGCCAATGACGCATTCCGCTCGGTATCACGGTACTGGGACCGGGTCAATCGTCCTGAGCAGTTGATGAGTGCCATGCTCAACGCAATGCGCACCCTCACCGACCCTGCCGACACTGGAGCAGTGACCATCGCCCTCCCCCAGGATGTGCAGGGCATGGCCTACGACTACCCCCTCGAATTCTTTGCCAAACGGGTGCATTATATTGAGCGAAGAATACCGACGAAGAGCCAGCTCGATCGCCTCGCCAAGCTGTTGTCCAAGGCGACCAAGCCCTTGGTCATCTGCGGCGGCGGTGTACGGTACAGCGAAGCCGGCGATGCATTGGCAGCGTTCTGCCAGCGTTTTGCCATTCCGTTTGCCGAGACGCAGGCTGGGAAAGGAACCGTCCTTTGGGATAATCCATTCAACCTTTCGGGCATCGGGACCACCGGCAGCCAGGCGGCGAACCGCTTGGCCAAGGTAAGTGACCTGATCATAGGGGTGGGCACTCGTTTCGGCGACTTCACCACCTGCTCGAAGTGGCTCTTCCAGAACCCGGCTTGTGAGTTTGTCTCGATCAACGTTGCGTCCTTCGATGCCTATAAACTCAACAGCCTTCCCATCGTTGCCGATGCCAAGCTCACCTTGGAAGCTTTGCTCTCTCAGCCTCAGCTGTCCGGCTACACGAGTAGTTGGGGCCGGGCCATTGAGACGGAGCGAAGCCTGTGGAAAGAAGAGGTCGACCGCCTCTATCAGGAAGTTGTTCCCTCTTCGCTCTCCCAGGCACGGGTGCTGGGCGAGCTCAACGACCGCCTGCTTCCACCCTCGGCCATCGTGGTTTCCGGCTCAGGCTCGATTCCCAGCGATATGCAACGGGTATGGAGAACGCGGGTGCGGGGAACCTATCACATGGAGTATGCCTTCTCCTGCATGGGATATGAAGTGGCGGCGGCCCTTGGAGCAAAGATCGCCCATCCTGACCGCGAAGTAGTGACCATCATCGGCGATGGAGCCTACACCATGTTGCACACCGAACTGCTTACATCCATCCAGGAAGGAAGGAAAATTATTGTAGTGGTGCTGGACAACGCCGGTTTCCACTGCATCGACAACCTGCAGAACAGCCAGGGCATTGTCCACTACGGCAACGAGTGGAGGAGACGCGAGGAGGGGACCGGCCGTCTGACCGGTTCCTCCCTCTCGGTCGATTATGCCCTCAACGCCCAAAGCTGGGGTGCGGTTGGCTTGAGAGCCGATACCATCGAGGAGTTGGAGCAGGCTGTGAAGCAGGCCCTGGCCGAGAAGGTATCGACGTTGATCCACTGCCATGTGGCTCCCAAGTCCATGACCAAGGGCTACGACTCTTGGTGGCGCGTGGGTACTGCAGAGGTTTCCAACAACCCCAAGGTTGTTGAAGCCTGGACTGAATTGCAATCCGAGATTGCAAAGACACGACAATTCTAAAAGGAACACAGTATGAGCAAAGAAGCCATAAAACTTGCAATAGCCCCGATCGGATGGACCAATGACGACCTCCCGCAGCTTGGAGGCGACATCACCTTTGAACAGTGTGTCAGTGAAATGGCACTTGCCGGGTTTACCGGCAGTGAAGTGGGCAATAAGTATCCCAAGGACACCGAGGTGCTTAAGAAAGCACTGAAGCTCAGGGGCCTTCAGATTTGCAACGCCTGGTTCAGCACCTATCTGACCACACAAAGCTATGAGGAAGTTGAGAAGGCTTTTATACAGCACTGCACATTCCTCAAGACCATGGGGGCGACCATCGTCGGAGTCGCCGAACAGGGCAATTCCATCCAAGGCAGGCAGGACCTGCCTGTCTTCGATGCAAAGCCGGTCAATACCGAGGCAGAGTGGAAACTGCTGACCGAGGGGTTGAACAAGCTTGGCAACAAGGCCAAGGAGATGGGAATGCAGCTCACCTACCACCACCACATGGGAACCGGGGTGCAGACCAGAGGTGAAATCGACCGCCTGATGGAACAAACCGACCCTGACCTGGTGGGCCTGCTCTACGACAGCGGCCACCTGGTATTCAGCGGAGAGGATCCGATGGAGGTGCTGACCAAGTGGATGAGCCGCATCCGTCACGTACACCTCAAGGATGTGCGCGCAGACAAGCGCCAGATGGCCATCTCTGCGAAGTGGTCGTTCCTTAAGGGAGTACTTGAAGGCGTATTCACCGTCCCTGGTGATGGCTGCATCGACTTCAAGCCTATTCTTGATGAACTGATCAAAGCCGGTTACAAGGGTTGGTGGGTGGTGGAAGCCGAGCAGGATCCTGCAAAAGCCAACCCCCTCGAATATGCAATGAAGGCACGAGCCTATATCCGCACTACTGCAGGAATCTAAGGAGGAAACAACAATGAACAAAATCAAGGTCGGCGTAGCCGGATACGGAGTAATTGGACAGCGTCTCGCTGATGGAGTCGCCCTGCAGGGTGACATGGAACTGATCGGGGTCGCCGATGTGGCACCAACGCTCAGCGTACGGGCCCTCAAGGAAAAGGGTATGCCCTACAAGTTCTTTACCGCCGCACCGGACAATACGGCAGCGCTTGAAGCTGTTGGAATTCCCATCAGCGGCACGCTTGAGGATCTGGTGAAGCAGGTTGACATCATGCTCGACGCCACCAGTGCCGGAGTCGGGTTGAAGAACAAGGAAATCTATAAGAAGTACGGCAAAAAAGCCGTATTCCAAGGCGGGGAGAAGAATGCCATCGCCGATGTCTTCTTCCATGGTTATGCAAACTATGAAAAAGGTCTGGGTGTCGACTATCTGAAGCTCACCAGCTGCAATACCACCGGCCTCATCCGTGCAGTGGACTGCATCGACCGTGAAGTCGGGGTGGAAAAGGTTGCCATCACAATCATCCGCCGCGTAGCGGACCCCGGTGACTATCACCGCGGCCTTACCAATGCCCTGCAGATCGACAAGGCTCCAAGCCACCAGGCTGTCGATTTGATGACCATCATGCCCCATGTCGAGGCTACCGGCATCCTTGTCCACACCCCGGTGACCCACGGGCACATCATCACCGTGGTTATGACGCCCAAGAAGGACATCTCTGTTGAAGAAGCCATCGCCATGTTCGAGAAGCACCCCAGAATCCGAATGGTCTCCATCGATGAGGGATTCTTGGGCAACGCCAGCCTCTTCCGGTATGCCCGCGACCTCGGCAATCCCCGTGGGGACATGTATGAGATCGCCTTGTGGAGAGACTCGGTGGTCAAGAGCGGAAAGGACTTGATGTTCGCCATCAACATCCCCCAGGAGTCGGTGGTAATCCCTGAGAACATCGATGCCGTCCGTGCCGCCATGAAGATGCAACTGGACCGCAAGAGCGGTACCGAAGCAACCAACACCTACTTGGGGATCGGAACATGGAAGAAGTAAACCGAATTCGCATGACGAGCATCGATGATGTTGCACTGAAGGGCAAAACCGTGTTGTTTCGCCCTGACATCAACAGCCCCATCGATCCGGCAACCAAGAAAATCGTCAATACAAACCGTTTGGAGAAAGCCGCTCCCACCCTCACGCACCTGCTTGAGGGAGGGGCGAAGGTGGCCATCATTGCCCACCAAGGCGACACCCTGGACTACCAGAACCTCATCCCGCTATCGGAGCATGCATCCATTCTCTCCAGCTTGACCGGCAGGACGGTCACATACCTTGACGATGTATGCGGCCCGAAGGCGATTGAAACGGTGAAAGCATTGAAGGAAGGCGAAGCGGTTCTCTTGGGAAACCTTCGGTATCTGAGCGAAGAGATCACCGCATTCGAAAAAGAAGTAAAACTGGCACCCCAGGAGATGCAGAGCACCTGGCTGGTACGCTCACTTGCACCCCTCTTCGACCTCTATGTCAACGACGCCTTTGCCGCCGCTCATCGAAGCAGCCCTTCCATGGTTGCATTCCAGGAAGTTCTGCCGACCGCAGGTGGAAAACAGCTGGTGGCCGAGTACACAGCCCTCTCCAACGTGGCGTCACATCCCATCCATCCCTGCATCTTTGTTCTGGGCGGGGGAAAGATCAGCGACGCCTTTGGCATGATGAAGCATGTATTGGCCAACAATACCGCCGACAAGATCCTGTGCGGCGGCATCACCGCCCTGGTCATGCTGCTTGCCCAAAACAAGGAACTTGGTCAGAGAACCAGGACATTCCTCCAGGACCGCGATCTGACACACTTCATCGATGAGGCACGGGAGCTGCTCGCCATGTGGCCCGATCGCTTCGTCACCCCCCTCGACCTTGCCTATGAAAAGGATGGAGAGCGTTTTGAGTCAGACGTACTTGAGATTGTCGAACGTGATGAATTGCAGACAAAACTCTTCCCAGACCTGGGCAGCAAGAGCATCGAGCTGTACAAGACGGAGATTGCCAAGGCAGGCTCGGTTTTTGTAAACGGACCGGCCGGCGTCTATGAGGACAGCAGATGGGAGAAGGCGACCAAGGAGATTTGGAAGGCCATTGCCGCATGCAATGCTTACACTGTCATCGGCGGGGGCGACACCATCACAGCAGCAACAAAGTTCACCAACCTGGAGGACTACTCCTATGTCTGCACCGCAGGAGGTGCGATGGTTCGCTTCCTTTCAGGCAAGAAGCTTCCCCTGATCCTGGCAATGGAGAAGGCCTGGGAGCGGGACAAGGAGTAAGGTATGCTGGTGAGCATCCCCTACAACAAAAGCGAGAATATACTGCTGAGCATAGACGATGAGCTGATGCTCGGCATCTTCGAGCCCAATGAAATACCCTCCCTTGGGGCACAAGAAGCACTTACCCAGGCCCTGGGGAATGGAATCATGACGTTCCTGGAAGGTGCCTCCAACGTTCTTGTAATCATCAACGATGCCACCCGCCCCACTCCTACCAAAGCCATGCTGGCTGCCTTGCTGCCGTGCTTCGAACAGGCAGGGATTAGTGATGACAACCTGACGCTTCTGGTTGCAACCGGTGCTCATCGTCCGGTAAAGGATGGTGAGCTCGACCAACTGCTCGGGCCTTTCAAGGAAAGGCTTTCCCCCAGACTGGTCAGCCATGAAGCAAAGGATGCATCGAGTCTGGTGCGAATCGGGGTGACGCGCAACGGAACCCCGATCCTATTGAACAAGCTGCTCTTCGCCTACGACCGCATCGTGGTAACCGGCAGTGTCGAACCCCACTACTTTGCAGGTTTCACCGGAGGAAGGAAAGCCTTCCTCCCGGGCATTGCCGGCTACGAGACCATCGTAGCGAACCACAAGCTCGCCGTCAGTGACGCAGCCCACTCCTTGGCCTTGGAGGGAAACCCCGTCCACGAGGATATGATGGATGCCCTGACTCACATCAAGGCTCCGGTTTTCTCATTGATGACCGTCCTGGACAAGGAACAGAACGTGGTAGCAGCGACCGGCGGGGATATTGTTGAAAGCTTTGGGAAAGCGGTGGAAATCGCCACCCGTGTGTTTTGTGTGCCGATTCCTCAAAAAGCCGATATCGTGGTCTCAATCGCCAAGTTCCCTATGGATATCAATCTCTATCAGTCCCAGAAGGCCATCGACAACGGCGCGCTTGCCGTCAAGGATGGAGGGACTTTGATTCTCGTCTCAGCGTGCAGGGAAGGGATTGGAGACCAAGAGTTCGCCGACCTGTTGGGTTCCTGCAGCTCACCCGACCAGGCACTGCAGATGATAAACAAGTCCTACAAGCTGGGCTACCACAAGGCGGCCAAGATGGCCAGTGTCTGCAAGCGGATGAACGTCATGGCATATACCGAATTGACTGAGGGACAGGTTGCTTCGCTTTTTCTTGAACCGATTGCAGATCTGCAGGCGGCACTCGATGGTGCAATCGCAGAGGCAAAGTCCAAAGGAATAGAGAGGCCGTCGGTAATCCTGCTTCCCGACGGCTGCGTCACCGTACCGTCTCTTTCGTAAGCAGCTCCTTCTTCTTTACCGCCCGATACTCATCCTCGCTCTGCAGCGCCTTCGAGGGCGTTGCATCGGTATTGCGCTCCGGATCGAGGGATCGAAGCATCTGCTCCGATCGGTGATCACTATTCTTTCTGAACGCTGAGGGAGTAACACTGCAGAACTTGGAGAACACCCGATTGAACTGACTGAAGGAGGAGAAACCACACTGCTCGCAAATATCCTTGATCTTGAGCGGAGAGTAGAGAAGCAACTGTTGGGCGTTCTTTACTCTGATCTGCTGTAGATAGTTCACAAAGTTCAACCCTGTCACCCGCTTGAATTGGTGGGAAAGATAAAATGAACTGACGGTGAAATAGTCAGCAACAAGCTGCAGGCTCAACTCCTCTTGAAAATGGGTATGCAGATAGCTGGTCACTTCATAGATTTTCTGGGTGATCGAATCGGTTATCTCCTGTTTGGCGTAGGTATTCGCCTTTCGATGTGTAAAGAGAAGCCATAAGAGCTCAAGAAACTTGCTGTGAACCATCAACTCATATCCGACTCGCAGCTCACTACCCAAAATGTATATCGAATTGAGCAGCTCTACGACTTTAGCCTGCACTTCCAGAGGAAACCGAAAAATCGGAGGCTGCTCATCAAAGACGGTGAACAGCCTCTTGAGTTGACGCTCCAAGCCCGGTACTTCGAGAGGGATGCGAAACGCCACAATGAGCCGGGATTTGGGATTTTCACCTTTGGGATACATCGTCATATGCAACAAGGAAGGCTTGAGCAGCACCAAGTCATACCGTTGCAAACTGAAATACTCCCCTTCGATGATATGACTGGCATGGTCGTCCACCAAGAAGAAAAGTTCATAGAAGTCGTGAAAGTGCTGGAACTCCATATTCATGGAATCCGAGCGAACCCCATAGTCAAATACATAGAACAGCGGGCTTCTGTCATTGTTGACGGTGATCGAGAAATCCTGCTTGAATAACAATCTCTTATCCCACTGTTCCATAGGAAAACGATACCGGCCATCCGCCCGGTTTGCAAGGGTGAATCACCCTTGATTTTCCATCAGGAACAGCATGGCAAGCGCTTGTCCGTAGGGCATCGGCCTCAGCGGAATCTCCTTGTAGAAGTTCTTGCTCTCCCGTCCCATCGGGGTTCCATAGGAGACCTGCTGAACCACACCGTCCTTATCCACCACAGCAAGCAGCGCACACAATGCCTTATACGATATTGCACAGTACGAGCGGTCGAGCAGACCCATGTTCACCGCCTTGAGAATCCCGTATCCGAAGCCGCAGGTTGCACTGCTCTCCAAATAGCTGGTCGGGTCGTCCAACACAGTGTGCCACATCCCGCTCTCATCCTGCAGCGTTGCCAAGGCTTTAATCTGACGCACCAGCACAGTCTTCAGGTAACGGCTGACAGAGGCGCTCACCTCCACCATCTCCAGAAATACTGGAATTGCAATGGTCACCCAGCAGTTGCCCCTACCCCAGAAGGCCTCGCTGAAGTGATGCCGTCCCTCGAAGGTCCACCCGTGGTACCAGAGACCGCTCTTCACATCACACAGATACTCAACATGCAGCAGGAATTGGTAGACTGCCTCATCGATGTACTCTTGTCTTCCAAGGATTCGCCCCACATTGGCAACCGCAAGGACAGTCATCATCAGGGTGTCGTCCCACAGCTCCCCGGGATTCTCATCATCGGTGGTGCGGTGCTGGAACCCGCCTTCCTCGGTCCGGTCAAGACCTCCTTCCATCACCCACTCGACCCATTCAACGGCAATATCCATATACGCCTGTTTATTCGTATACTCGGCAAGGAAAGAGAGTGCAAGGATGGGAGCCATCGTGTTGACGTTCTTTCCAGGCAAGCCCTGGGCGATACGCTGATCGTAGTACTGGGTGAGAATATCCAAATACTGTTTCTCCTTGGTCTTCTCAAACAGCTTCCACAGCCCGAAGAGACCGACCCCATGGGGCCACTCCCAAAACTGATACAGCTTGCGATGGGCATCATCAATGGCACTTGCCAGTTTATGGGAAGCATAATCAGGATCATCGGGGGCATATAGCACCGGCAAAAACCCTGCAACCAATTTTTTCAATGTCTCATCTACTTCTTGCATGAAAACTCCTCATTCATCGTTCAGGACAAGTTCCACACTTACAATCTCATGTCCTTTCATCGCAATCTCCACCATTTGTCCTGCCACGGACAGTTGCTCGAGTCGTTCTTCGACCAGATTACATATCCACACCTGTTTGACTGCAAGCGCCGAACGCAGCGTACATACGCCATCCCTGCCTGCCATGCTGATCAAGCGCAGGATGAGCGAAGCCCGCTCTTCGCACTTCTTGATGGTCTCAATTACAACACCATCGCCGGTCGCTTCAACCAAACTGAAGTGATCATCCAACTTATCGCACACCTGCTCCGAACGCTCGGCAATCAGGCTCTGATGAAGTGCGTAGCCCTCCTCGATCACCTTGCCTTGCTCATAACCACCTGCATGAGGCAGAAGGGCATAGGAGAAGTCATGCTCGCCCCTGTCGGCTTGAGGGCTTGGATAGGTGGGGGCGCGCAGCAAGGAGAGCGTCAGGGTATTACCCTTAGCCGAGTATCCATACGATTGTTTGCTGAGCAGCGCCACCCCATGGGTCTTCTCACTCAGGTCAACCCACTTGTGGGCCGGCACCTCGAACTGCACCTCATCCCAACTCGTGTTGGTATGGGTGCTGCGCTCACACACCCCGAAGGCGATGTCATACGATGCGCGCATAGCCCGGACATCGACGTCGAAGGCTGTACGAAGCATCAGGTGGTCTTCCCTCCAATCGACATGCAGGTTGAAATCAATGCGCTTGGAGTGGGCGCCGAAGGTGATGCGCTGCCGGTAGGTCGACTTGAGCCACGTCCATGTACCTTCGAGCGTGATCCCAACCTCAGAACAAGAGAGTACGCGGTAGCGCACCTCGCCGTCCAAGGCATACTGCATCAAAGCACCCTGTTTGCCGATATTCCAGGCATCAAACTCCTTGGGCAGGTCCACCGATAGGGAGAGAACGTTGCCCCGCTTGCCTTGTGCAAACACCTCCCTTCTCTGCTGCTTGTCATACAGACGCGCCAAAGAGCCGTCCTTTGCAAAGGTCGCCTCGTAATAGGGCGTGCTGAGGTTTGGTTCGGCCCAAGAGAAAGGGCTCTCTGATTCAGCGTGCTCATTTCCCAATCGATACCGCTTCCATCCCTTGGACGGTACTTTGCAAGCGATGAAATGGAGTTTTGAGCCTTGCTTGCAGGAAGGAAGACGCCTGCCGGTCTCGTCATGAATGCTGCAATACGAAGCAGCTTCGATGGTGCATAGATCGTTGCGGACAAAATCCAACGTGTTGAAAACAACTACATCCTCGGCAGCCTTTGCTATGTTGGAAGCCAGGAATGAGCGGGCCTGGGAGGCTGCTTCATCGAAGGTTGTTGCAATCTGGGTGAGCTGGGGAATGGTCGTCTCATAGACTTCCTTGATGGAGGAGCCGGGAAGAATGTCATGGAACTGATTGAGTGCCAGCAGCTTCCACGCCGCCTCAAAGCTTTGATGGGGATACCTTTGCCTTGCATCCAAAGCCCAGGCAAGACAGCAGAAGAATTCGGAGGCGAAGGCCTTTTGTTCACACAACCGATTGAGCCGTTTGACTTCAGCCATGGTGGTGTAGGTACCCCGGTGGTACTCAAGGTAAAGCTCTCCCGCCCAAACAGGGGGATCTGGCACCTCGTTCCTTACGGTATCCAAGAACGAACGGACCGTGCTGCTATATGTTTTAGGAAGACCGGGAAGGCCCGTCTTCATTCGCTGATGGTTCTCAAGCATCTGCTTTGTCGGTCCCCCTCCGCCATCACCATAGCCATACAGATGAAGATTGGAGGAACAAAGGGCCTTGTCCTGGAACCGCTGGCGGGTTCCGAGAATCTGGCTGGGAGTGAGCACTCCGTTGTAGGTGGTCTCGTTGCTTGTTTTCTTTGGATAGGAAGCAAGGCTCTCGTAGTCGGTGGTGCTGACCAGATAGCTCAAGACCCGGCTTCCGTCCAAGCCTTGCCATGCAAAGACGTCGTGGGGGAATCGATTGGTCTCATTCCACCCAAGCTTGGTGGTCACAAAATAGGAGATGCCCGCACCTTTCATGATCTGCGGCAAGGTGGCAGGGAACCCGAAGCAGTCGGGAAGCCAGAGAACTACACTCTCTTTTCCATACTCATCCCTCATCCATTTTTTCCCCCAGTAGAACTGGCGTACAAGAGACTCCCCGCTGGTGAGGATGGTATCGCTCTCGACCCACATACCCCCTTCCACTTCCCACCTGCCCTCATCGATCCGGGCCTTTATCCGGTCATACAAGGAGGGCATATCGGCCTTGATGAAGGCAAGCAGCTGCATCTGGCTGGAACTGAAGACATAGTCGGGATACTGTTCCATCAAGGAGAGTACTGTGGCGTAGCTTCGTATGCCTTTCTCCCGGGTCTGGTCGACTGTCCACAACCATGCCATATCGATATGACTGTGTCCCACAACGGCCACCTTTGCCTTGGAAGGTGAAGTACCTGAGCTAAGAATTTGAGAAAGAACGGCCCTTGCCTTCGTAAGCATGGAAACATTCTGCAACGCCTTCAGACTGGAGAAGTCCACTGCCTTGACAGCCTCAATACAGGCTTTACTGAGAGTTATATATGCCTCACTGTCATATTCGACCGTCATTGCGGTTTCATAGGCAAGACCGAGGTCGTAGACGAAAGCCTCAAGCTCTTCGTTGACAAGGTATATGCTGACGTCCAGAAACACATCCTGCTTCTCGCTGGAGACATAGCAGTACAGGACAAGCTCGACATCCTCCATGTCGGGAAGATCTACTTCGGTATGACGGACATCAAA
>WARQ01004865.1_pt1 | contig 15769 bp, 15 predicted proteins | sample 4769161 | NCBI WGS metagenome assembly WARQ01 (sample SAMN08893024, study PRJNA449175) | gut metagenome | isolation source: rumen sample fed with dry roughage | host: buffalo | place: India: Nagpur | collected 2016 | reverse complement strand
GGGCTGGGGGGATTGCTTATTAAATAAAAGAGAGATTTTGCTTAATTATTTTATTGTGTTCATTATGTTTGCATGTTCATTGACAATGAACATCTAATTTAAAATGAACAACCTTCATGAAAACAAAAGATGTTCTGTTAGATGAAATAAAGGATAAACTGGTTGAAAATACGAGAATTACCATATTCTATTCGGATAGCAAAAGAGAAAGAAACAGAAACAGTGTTGCCAGGATAAAGGAAGAGCGTTTTTTTGTTGTTACGAAGCCTGAAATTTCTCAAGGAAACAAGGGGATTGTTCTTCAACAATTAAACGATGCTTCAAGGAAAGAAAATCTTCCTAAAATAGAAGGGTTTGCAAAAAGTAAAGAACAGAATACTTCGTTCTTTAAAGAAAAAGAGCTGACCCAAGCTTGTTGGGCAGCCCTTTAATTAAATTGTTATTTACTTTAAAAGCCTTAAAAGGATAATCCAAAACGAAGTCCGAGCAAATAATCAAGATCATTTGAACTTTGTGTTGGGTAACTATCATGTCTCCATCCCAGACCTGCATTTGCTTCAACAAAAAAATGATTGGTGAAGTAATATTGATATCCAATAATAGGTATTGCTCTTATTGTTGGTGTTTGAAAAATATCTTTGTATGGATTATTTTGAAAAGGGCCTGTTTCTATTGAGAGCGGAAGTCCAGCAAAAAGGTTTCCCCACTTTTGTTGATTGTCCCAAAAGTAAAATCTTGGTTCTACTTTTAGCTCTAACATAGTTTGCCACGATCTTACTTTTTTTCCTCCGTACGTGCTATTTTCAAACCATTTATAGGTAGCATTATGGATTCCTGCCGTTGTTTTTAAACTAATGGAGTTTGAAAAGAAGTGCTCATAATACCCACCAATAAATCCCGAAACCGTAAACATAGGTGTTTGTCTGGAAAAGGTGTCAAAATACCAGGGAATAAAATCTACCTCAGCTCCAAAACGAGATTTGTTTTCTTGTGATAAAATGTTAGGTATCGGTATAATTATAAAAAGAAGAAAATAAATAATTTGTTTCATAATGTTGTTTTAATTATTAATTACTGGTGGAATTGGAATTAGAATAATGATTTATTTATTCATATTATTAAGGTGTTAGAAATTTAAAGGTTTTTATACTTATTCGTTATTTGCAAAGGTAACTTCATTTTATTTGTATAATTGATGAGTTTTGCTTTAAAAGCATAACTTTATTGATTTTTAACATTTTTGTCTATTATTTCGTTATGACTATTAATTGAGCATTGGTAATGGTCGAAATTATTGTAAAAGATATTGATATTCAAACGAACTTGGTAACCAGAGAGGAGAGCACTTTATAAAAAAGGATATTTCAATACACCATCAATACGGTTGCGCATTTTACTCCAAAGACCTCCCAGAAATTATGAACAAATACCTTGACTTCTATTTGCTTGATTATTAAGTAAAACATATATTTGCTATGATTAATATATAGTAAGTAGAAAGAATCTTTAATTTCAGGTTAACCGGTAAAGTATTATAAAATAAAAATCATGAATAAAAAACTATTGTTATCCTTTTTAATATCTGCATCGCTTCCCTGTATTGCTCAAAAGCAGTCTGTGGTAATTCAACCAGTTTCGCCCATTGAGTATAAATCAGAGAAGGGAACATTGAAGGTTTTAAATTACGTCAAATTACCGGAAAAGGTGAATGCCCGTCTCTCTGCTACATTAGACGGTGTATCAATAGAGGTAATGCCGACAAATAAGGGCGATAGTCTTTTAGTCTGGCTTCCGATAATAGGAGAATCCAATCATTTACACATTCATGCGGGAAAAATTCAATGGGTGGATCAGTCCGTTTATCCAATGATCCCAAAGGATTGGGGTTACTTTCAACAGGGTACTATACATTTGATTCAATCGTCTCATCAGGACATCGCCTGGATGGATACTCCTGATTATTGTAAGGACGATCGTATCAATAACATCATCATTCCGGCTTTGGATTTAATGAAGAAAAATAAGTCTTTTACCTTCGAGATGGAACAAACGCTCAATTTAATGGAGTTTTTGAACGAGCACCCCGAAAGGAAAGACGAGTTGATAGATTTATATAAAGAAAAACGTTTTCTGTGGGGTGCAACTTTCAATCAGCCCTATGAGGGTTTATCGAGCGGCGAACAGTTGGTTCGTCAATCGTATTATGGACGAAAATGGATTCGTCAAAACATGCCCGGGTGCGACGATGTGGTTGCCAATAACATTGATGTGCCTGGTCGTACCTGGCAAATGGCGCAGATATTGGCAAAAAGCGGCATCAAGAATTTATTTATAAGTAGAATGGGTGAAGGTCTGTATGATTGGTATAGTCCGGATGGATCTAAAGTGCTGACTTTTACACCTGGAAATTACGGTTGGGCATCTATGATTTGGAAGTTTTTTGATGACGACGCGGTTACTGCCTTTCATAAACTACATCATCGTACTGTACTATGGAGCGACTATTACAGAAAGCACAATATTCCCCCTCATTACGCTATTTTAATGAGTTGTGACGGGACCAAACCGGTAGATTTCCAACCAATTATTGATGAATGGAATAAAATTGCTTCCCAATCTGCCACTCCATTGCCTAAATTAAAGAACTCCACTGCCGAAGAGTTTTTCGAATTGGTAAGTGCTGGTAATGCTTCATTTGAAAAAATTGAGGGAGAACGTCCTGATTTATGGCTATATATTCACGGTCCCGCACATTATGAAGCAACTCTTTATAAAAGAGAAGCGGGGATTCTTCTGCCTGCTGCGGAAACATTCACTACATTCAGTAAATTGAATAAGAATGATTTAAGTTCTTATTCTCGTTCCTCATTTGACCGGGCCTGGATGGCTTCCATTTATCCTGATCATGGTTTAGGCGGCAAAAATGGCGATATTACAGATCGTATTTTCGAAGATAGCTTGCGTGTAGCTCGTGATTTAGGTGCTTCATTACTAAAAAACGCGCTTGGTGATTTATCTGCTAGTATCAACACAAAGAAGAATAATTATATCGTCTTTAACGATCTTACCTGGGAACGATCTGAATATGTACAGGTGGAAGTGAAAAATGCCAATGTAGCGGTGTACGATGCTAAAGGAATGTTGATTCCGTCGCAAGTAAGCCCTTCAGAAAAAGGCAAAAATGTGGTCACATTCAGGGCAGATAAAATACCCTCTATGGGTTACGCTTCGTTTGAAATTGCTGAGGGAAAGAAGACTAAGAATCAACAATCTGCAGTTAAGGTATCGGCAAATACAGTAGAAAACAACTATTACAAAGCTCATTTGGGAAATGGAGGTATTATCTCTTTATTTGATAAGGAGCTGAATAAGGAATTGGTGGTTGCCGAGAAATTTGCTTGTGGTGATGTGATAGAAGCTGGTTACACAGGCAATGGGGCAGGGGAGTTTACCCAAATTACACCTTTAACCCCTGGGGATATCAAGTCTTTGATTTCGTACACAGTTAATTGGCGAATGACAGAAAATGGAGCTCTATTCACACGCTTTATAAATAGTCAGCCTACGGAGCATGCAACTATTCACCAGATTATTACGTTTTATCATACCAAAAAGAAAATTGATTTTGATGTAGAGCTTGAAAACTTTGACGGAGCACATAATCGTCAGTATCGCATTGCTTTCCCTCTCAATATGATGGAAGAAAGAAAAGTTCATTATGAAGTACCTATGGGCGTAGCACAGGTTGGCAAGGACGAGATGAAAACCATACCTAAAGGCTGGGCATGGGGTGGAACGTATTCAAATCATCCTGCAGATACGCATCCTCGTGAGATACAGAATTTCATATCTGCCAGCGGCAACGGATTTGGAGTAACCATGTCTTCTTGCGTGGCGGTAGCCGACTGGATTGATCCTTCTCGTGAAGAGGCGAAGTATCCCGTTTTACAGGGAGTTTTGCTTTCTTCTCATAAAAGTTGCCATGGAGAGGGTAACTGGTACCATCAGACAGGGACTCATCGTTTCCACTTTTCTCTATTTTCTCATAAAGAAGGTTGGGTAAATGGATATGCATCGGGTATTGAGGCAAACCATCCTTTACTTATATCCAGGAAATTATCAACCGGGGGAACATTGAATGCAAGCCATAGCTTTTTATCTATTTCGGATCCACTCGTAAGCTTGTCGTTAGTTAAAAAAGCGGATGCCGACAATCATCTGATTATTCGTCTGACTGAGATGGAAGGAAAGGATAAAACGGTTCAAATTACATTGCCTGCCGATGTGAAGAAGGTAGTCCGGACCAATCTGATTGAAGATGAAATAGAAACTATTCCGGGAAATGGAAATGTGATTAATGTACCCCTGGGACATCATGCAATTGAAACTTTTAAATTAATACTATGAATAACACAACTACCAAAATGTCAAGAAGACATTTTATTGCAACAACGGGGACAATTGCCGGAACGGCTTTGCTCAATCCTATTTCTGAATTAAAAGCAGATACAAAAAACAGTACAGCATTGCCTGGTAAAAAAGTTCGCATCGCACTTATTGGTACAGGTATTCGTGGAACATCCATGTGGGGAAGTGATCTGACGAAAAACTATGCTGACTATCTGGAGTTCGTTGGCCTTTGTGATAATAACGAAGGACGTTTAGAAACAGGAAAACGTATCATAGGGACTGATTGTCCAACTTATACCGATTTTGAGAAAATGATGGCCGAAACTAAGCCCGATGTGCTAATTGTAACGACAATAGATAGTACGCACCATCACTTCATTATCCGTGGCATGGAGCTGGGAGCAGATATTATTACTGAAAAACCAATGACGATCGATGAAAAGAAAATTCAGGCGATTCTGGATGCCGAAAAGCGAACTGGCAAAACATGCAGAGTCACATTTAATTACAGGTATTCACCTCACCGGGCAAAAATATGGGAACTACTTCGTGCTGGTGAAATAGGAGATATCACCTCCGTCGATTTTCACTGGTATCTGGATACCTCTCACGGAGCCGACTATTTCCGGCGTTGGCACAGACTGGTGGAATGTAGCGGATCGTTGTGGCTACATAAAGCCAGCCATCATTTCGATTTGTTAAATTGGTGGATAGACAGTGATCCGGAGTCTGTATATGCTGCAGGCGCCCTGGATTTTTATGGAAAGAACGGTTCTATTCGGGCTGAGAACTGTCGTACCTGTAAGCATACAAAAGAATGTCCGTTCTACTTCGATATAATGAGAGATAGAACCATGGTTGATCTTTATGTGGAAAATGAGAAATATGATGGTTATCTGCGTGACGGATGTGTATTTAAAAACGATGTGAATATATTCGACAAAATGGCAGCAACCATAAAATATGCCAATGGGGTACAGGTAGCGTATTCATTGACTGCATATTCTCCATACGAAGGATACCGAATCGCTTTCAACGGAACTAAAGGACGGATAGATGCCTGGATTGAGGAGTCTAAACCTACATCTGATAAGAACTATGATGAGATTGTATTGTTTAAAAACTTCTCTCGCAGGGAATACATTCATGTCCCATTCGCTGCATCCGGACATGGAGGAGGTGATAAGTTATTGAAAGATCAGATATTCCTACCTGAAATAGGTGATCCGTTTAAACAATGTGCCAACGTCCGGGATGGAGCTTTAGCCTGTTTGGTTGGTATAGCGGCTCGAAATAGTATCGCGTCAAAAGCCCCTGTAAACATTGCTGATCTAACATCTATCAAACCCAAAGCAGTAAAAGAGTATAAAAGAATACTGTGATAAACGAAGCATCTTTCATGAGAGAATTAAATAGAAAAACAGCGTCTGCGAAGCAATACACTGAACGTATTATCCAATTTGGAGAAGGAAATTTCCTTCGCGCCTTTGTGGATTGGATTGTTTGGAATATGAATCAAACAATCAATTTCAACAGTAGTGTAGTGGTGGTTCAGCCTATTGAAAAAGGCATGGTTGATGTTCTTAATGGGCAGGATTGTCTTTATCATGTAAACCTACAGGGATTGGATAAAGGTGAACCGGTGAATAGGCTGACTTTGATAGATGTTATCAGCCGTGCTATTAATCCATATTCACGGTTTGACGAATATCTTAAATTGGCAGAACAGCCTGAAATGCGGTTTGTAATATCAAATACGACAGAGGCCGGTATTGTTTTTGATCCAACATGTAGATTGACGGACAAACCCTGCTCCTCCTATCCTGGGAAGCTGACTCAGTTACTGTATCATCGTTTTAAAACATTCAACGGAGATTTGAGTAAAGGTTTGATCATATTCCCTTGTGAGTTGATATTCCTGAACGGACATAAGTTGAAAGAAGCAATTTATAAATATATCGATCTATGGGAATTGGGCAATGATTTCAAAAAATGGTTTGAAGAAGCATGCGGTGTTTATGCCACTTTAGTAGATCGTATTGTTCCCGGTTTTCCGCATAAAGATATTGAGGAAATCAAAGAGAAGTTACAATATAATGATCAATTACTTGTGCAAGCGGAAATATTCCATTTATGGGTGATCGAAGCTCCACAGGAAGTTGCCCTGGAATTCCCTGCGGACATGGCTGGATTGAATGTTTTGTTTGTTCACGACGAAAAGCCTTATCATGACAGAAAGGTTGTCTTGTTAAATGGACCGCATACAGTATTATCTCCGGTAGCTTTTCTTTCTGGAATTGATATTGTAAGAGAGGCTTGTCAGGATAAAGTGGTTGGTAAATACATCAATAGGGTGATTTATAATGAGTTGCTTGAAACATTGGATCTTCCTAAAGTGGAGTTGGAACAGTTCGCACGTGATGTTTTGGAACGGTTTAATAATCCCTTTGTAGATCATCAGGTAACCAGTATAATGTTGAACTCATTTCCAAAATATAAAACGCGCGACTTGCCGGGAGTGAAAACTTATTTAAGTAGGAATGGTAAATTACCGGATGGATTGGTTCTTGGTTTGGCTGCCATTATTACTTATTACAAGGGAGATGTTCGTGAAGATGGTACGGAAATAAAACCAAATGATGCTCCTGAAATAATTGCTCTTCTGGATGAATTATGGAAGACAAATAATACTGGAAAGATTGCTGGTGGAGTATTAGGTGCGGATTTTATTTGGGGAGAAGATTTAAATGAAATTCCTGGTTTGACCGAGCAGATAAAACTATATTTAGATCTGATTCAACAAGAAGGAATGCTTCAGACTGTAAAAAGAGTCATCCAATGAATAAGTATATACAAATAAATGCGGCAGATAATGTAGCTGTGGCTATAATTCCTTTATTGGCAGGAGATAAATTACGTATCGATGATAGAGAGATTACCTTGTTGGAAGATATTCCTGCAGGTCATAAAGTAGCCTTGAAGTCCTTTGCCCGGAATGAGCATATTATAAAATATGGTTTCCCGATCGGACATGCTAGCCAAACAATTCCAGAGGGTACATGGATTAACGAAAAGAATATTAAGAGCAATCTGGAAGGTGTTTTGGATTATACGTATCAAGCGCAAAAAGCTCTGCCCATGACCGAAAAATATGATATTACTTTTAAGGGGTACCGAAGGAAGAATGGCGAGGTGGGTATTCGAAATGAGATTTGGATCATTCCAACTGTAGGTTGTGTAAATGGTGTAATTAATCAGTTGGCAGAAGCTTTTCGGAATCAGACTAAAGGTGCTGGTGTGGATGCGATTGTTGCTTTTCCTCATAATTATGGATGCTCACAATTGGGCGATGACCATGAAAATACGAAAAAGATTTTGCGCGGTATGGTTAAACACCCAAATACTGGTGGCGTATTAGTCGTTGGATTAGGATGCGAAAACAATCAAACAGATGAATTCAGGGAGTTTCTTGGTGAGTATGATGAGGAACGTGTCCGATTTATGGTTACGCAGCAAGTTGGAGATGAAATAGAAATAGGAATGCGATTATTGAATGAGCTATATTGTTACGCCTCAAAAGATAAAAGAACTGATATTCCTTTATCGGAACTTAAAGTTGGATTAAAGTGTGGTGGTTCAGATGGCTTTTCCGGTATAACAGCCAATCCTTTATTAGGTGCATTCTCTGATTTTTTAGTAAGTCAAGAGGGTACTACTGTATTAACAGAAGTGCCAGAAATGTTCGGTGCCGAAACTCTTTTAATGAATCGTAGTCTGAATAAAGCTGTATTTGATAAAGTTGTTCATTTGATAAATGATTTTAAAGCCTATTATATTGAGAACAACCAACCTATATACGAGAATCCTTCTCCTGGAAATAGAGCAGGTGGTATATCTACATTGGAAGAAAAGTCGTTAGGATGTACACAAAAATCAGGCGCTTCTCCTGTTCACGATGTATTAATGTATGGCGATCAATTGAAAGCTAAAGGCTTGAATCTATTAAGTGCTCCTGGCAACGACTTGATTGCAAGTACCGCTCTTGCTGCATGCGGCTGTCATCTTGTTCTTTTTACTACCGGAAGAGGTACACCTTTTGGTACTTTTGTACCTACTGTAAAAATATCCACAAACAGTAATTTGTTCATCAATAAACCCGGGTGGATTGATTTCAATGCCGGATCCTTAATAGAAGGAAATGGGGTGGATCATTTATCTAAAAGATTTATAGATTATATTATTGAAGTAATAAATGGTAGGCCTGTAAATAATGAAATAAAGAATTATAGAGAAATATCTATATTTAAGACAGGGGTTACATTATAAAATATCTTTTAAATTTGTGACACTCATATTGGTTGTATCGACAGCTAAAAATTACAAAATGAACGATAATTTAATTCAGGACATACTAAAATATGTTAGCTTAACTGAAAGTGATATAGCCACTTTAAGCAAATACACTGAACAAATAGACTATAAGAAAAAAGAGTATGTTTTAAAGGAAAATAGCTTTTGCAGACATCTGTTTTTTGTGGAAAAAGGTTGTTTGCGAATGTATTTTATAAACGATAAAGCTGTAGAACAGATTGTTCAATTTGCGATTGATGGCTGGTGGATTTCCGATTTAAAAAGCTTCAACAATAATACTCCATCAGATTATTACATTCAAACTGTTGAGAATTCAAGAGTAACATTAATAAATACTGATAACCTGGATCAGTTATTGAATGAATTGCCAAAACTTGAACGATATTTCAGAATCATTATGCAAAAAGGATTTGCGGCTGCTCAGCTAAAAGCTAAATTAATGTACGAAATGTCGAAAGAAAATTTTTACAATCATTTTTGTTCCTCATTTCCGGAATTCGTTCAACGTGTCCCGCAGTATATGATTGCTTCGTATTTGGGTTTAACGCCTGAATATGTCAGCGAACTTCGAAAGAAAAAACTATAACTAAAGTTTTTCTTAAGCCAGTTTAATTTTTAGGAATAAGCAAACACATAATTTTGCATCATTGAAAATTTAAAATCTTATTCTTGGTTCAAAAAAAAATGAAATTATGACTGACAAAAAAAAATTATCGGATAAATTTCTTGAAGTAGTAAAATGCGAAGGAGTTGTATCTATTACATCCTGGGGGGTGGAAACCCATGTGGTGAATACGTGGAACTCATTTTTGGTTATTACGGAAGATGAGCGTATCTTAATTCCTGCATATGGATTTAGGAAAACAGAGAAAAATGTAAATGTAAATAACAATATATTGCTGACTCTAGGGACAAGAGAAGTTCCGGGCTACAAAGATTATCCCGGCACCGGCTTTCTTGTTAAAGGAACAGCCAGATACCTTAGCTCTGGTGAAGAGTATGATATGATGAAAGAAAAATTTTCATTTCTAACCAGAGTCTTTGAAGTAACAGTCACCAAAGCAACTCAAATGTTGTAATAAAGTTATATCCCATGTTTTATGAAAAAAGTTTGTGTATCATGATTTGCACAAACTTTTTTATTTCTATCGTTTCCTTTACAGGTAAAGGGTTTTATTCAATTACACCATTAATCCGGTTGCGCACTTTACTCCAGGCGGGAGTGTCAAACAAGCAACTATCGTGCATGGTATAGTACATCTCTTTAAAACGGGACATGGGAATAGCAAAACTTAAAATATCAGGCTCTATATAGCGGCGGACCGATGGGTCAAATAATCCTAAAAAAGTCCGTCTGCCATTATTGCTATTTTCTACTACCGTATCCGTAAAAATGGATGAACATCTATCAAAAGTAGAGGTATTCAGATAAATCTTGGCTATTAATGGCTCTCTAATTAAATTTGAAAGCTCCAGATAGTTCGTTTAGATATTTGCCAAAATCTTTTGAACTTGCTTCAGTAAGCATAAAATATAAAAATATATCTCTTTCTCCTTTTTTTGCAACGATTGCTTTGCAAATACTGTATTTATTTTCATACACTTCTCCGGCTAAATTAAATGGATACCCTACCATCCAGTCTGCATTAAACATTTTCTTTGCCTTACGCTTTGGAAAATGTGTTAACATTTGATTTAGCGCTTCTATTTCATCTTTGTTGGCAGATCTATTCTTTATTCCATATTGAAAATCATTTTTTATCCTGTTATAAGTTATGCTTTCAAAGGAAAATAGGTCAGATCTCTTGGACATCAGATCTTTTGAACCAGCATATACATCTCCGGCAAAAATAAAAATAATACATTCAGAATCCTTGTGGCGAAGAATACTGGTTACCATACCATAAAGAACTTTAAAGGCGGTTTCTCCATGAGATGGTTCATGCCTATATGATTGGTTTATTGACGGAATTGGAGATGACTCAGTTATTGGAGTAACATATATTGTTTCAGTATTTTGAGAGGCTGTGTAGATTAATGGCAGATTTACCTCCATGTCAAGAATTTTCGATGCTCGTTCCAATGCGTTTTGAGCAAAAATACTTACCGTAAATGTGTTGAGTGTAAGTAATATAAATATTAGTTTTCTCATTAATATAGATTGTTTGTTTAAATAATTAATCATAAAAGCATGATTTGCAAATAAATGTATTAATTGTTAATATTTAAAGAGCTTTTATGAAAAATGCATGTTTTAGGAAAATGTGTTTGTGTTAAATAATATCTTATATCATAACTGTCAATTTATAAGTATTTAATTATTATATTTGCAAATCGCAATGTATTTAACCCGCGAAGTTGTTTTGCTATCTGTCTGTTCAATCTTAAATTTAGATATAATGAATTTCATTTTCCTATTGCGTTTATCATGGAAATCTGCTAGACGCAATAACTCATTTGGTAATGATATCTTAGATTTTTTATTCAAATATATTTATTTAATATCAATTCTGTTTGTTCTTTACATTACGGGTTCATTATTAACAGAATATGGATATGAGTTTTTGTCAAATAAAGCGAATCCCCTGGAGTTTATCTATTTTTATTCTTCAATTGCAATTTTGATAGATTTAATTTTAAAGATTATATTCAAAAGAACATCTTTTAGATTTGCATTCATTCAACAATTACCAAATACAAAAATAAGTATAAAAGCATATTGGATTTTAAATGAATTGTTTTCTGCATGGAATATTTATTTAATACTATTTTTTTTCTCTTTTATTACTAATCACATCTATCCGAAAGAAGGCATTATTAAAACAATATTCCTCATTATAAATTTATTTATCTTGCAGTTGTTGGCCGGGCAATTAGCCAGTATAATTCAATATAGAAGAAAGGTTAGTGTTTGCATATTAGCAATAATCGCAACCTGTTTATTGCTACTTGCGATTCATTTTTATACAGATTGGGAAATTAAAATGAACGTAATAAGGCAAATAGCTTTAGTAATCTCATCTTTTTCTGTTGTAGTTTTATCATTAAATGTTAGCTATAACTACATTAAATACTGTGCTGAAAACACTTATAGTACAAATACTAGATTTAATACTCTAATGGGTGTTTCGCTTAAAGGCAACTTATTTAAGTATAATATACTTTTCTTAAGGATGCTTTTTCGGTCGCCCCGTATGAGGCAAGAATTGATCATTGCTGTATTATTATCAGTGCTATATTTCTTTGTATATACAAAATTTGAAGATCGCACTATGCTGAGTGTTTTTAGTATGAATGTAATTTTCTCATCTATCATTTTTATTATATTGTCTTTACTTTTAAATCAATATATATTTTCTGCTGAGGCTTCGTTTTTTGATAAATTATCCCTTTTGCCTGATATGCGTAAATTGTTATTATCCAGATATTTGATTTTTGTTATTTCCTCAGTGTTTGTTTATTTAATTTGGTTCTTAATATATTCTGATACGAAGTCAATATTTCAAACAACAGCAATCTATGTATACTCACTGGGGCCAATATTAGTATCAAGTTTTGGAAGTATTTTATTTGCTAACCATAAAATTGATTTGTTTGTTTCAAACATGAAATTGGCTGCTAATTCAGCAACAAGTCAATCTCTTTTTATTATTCTTACTTATTCATTTTGGATAGGGATAATCAATATTTTAAATGTTTATTACCCCGTTATTACCTATAAATTTATGTTTATTACTGGATGTTTGTTTATTATACTTTCACCCTATATTCTAAACTATATTTATTTTTTGTTTAACAAGAATAGATATTCTAAGTTAAGTAAATACAGAAAAAAGTAACTCAATTGAAATATGGATATTGAAATTAAAAAGCTAAAAAAACAATACAATAATCAGATCGTTTTAGATATTGATTCACTGTTTATTCCTCGTGGTGAGCTTATTGGTTTGATAGGCAACAATGGAGCTGGAAAAACAACTTTACTAAGATTAATTTCGGATCTTAGTAAAGCAACTTCGGGACGAGTTCTAATAAATGAAAATGATGTAAGTAAATCTGAAGCATGGAAACAATATACATCATCTTATATCGATAAAAATTTCTTAATTGATTTTTTTACTGCAGAAGAGTACTTTGAATTTATTGCAGCAAGTTATAATATTACTAAGCATGAATTAGATATAAGTTTGGCTGGTTTAGCTGATTTTATGAGAGGGGAATTAATGAATAAAAATAAATATATACGCGATCATTCTATTGGAAATCAACAGAAAATAGGTATTATAGCTGCAATTATAAGTAATCCGGATATATTAATATTGGATGAGCCGTTTAATTATTTAGATCCCACTTCACAGCATTTTATTTGTAATTATCTTAAAAACATAAATCAAAATAAAGGAGTTACAATGATTATTTCAAGTCATAATTTAGAGTTAATTTACGATGTATCATCTCGCATAATATTACTTGACAGTGGAAGAATAATAAAAGATGTTGTTGTAAATAATACAGAACAAAGAGATGAGATAAATACTTATTTTAAGTTATAGAAATCAGCAAATAATATAAACTCGTCAGACTCCGTTTCAACCAATCCAGGGAAGCTGAGGGGGGACACTTAACATAAAAAGGATTTTATTCAATTACACCATTGATCCGGTTGCGCACTTTACTCCAGGCGGGAGTGTCAAACAAGCAACTATCGCGCATGGTATAGTACATCTCTTTAAAACGGGACATGGGAATAGCAAAACTTAAAATATCAGGCTCTATATAGCGGCGGACCGATGGGTCAAATAATCCTAAAAAAGCCCGTCTGCCATTATTGCTATTTTCCACTACCGTATCCGTAAAAATGGATGAACATCCGGACCCAAATTTCGTAACGATGGCATCGTCTGCATTGTTATCAAAAAAAGTCCAAGACGCAAGACCCGAAAGTACATCCGGGGTAGCAAAGAAGATAATCCCAAGTATATTGTCGAAGCTGTCGATTTTATCAACAGGAGAGATATTCAGATAAATTTTGTCCGTTGAAGGTACTTTCATTTTCTGTATGAAGTCAATAACCATTTCAGGTGTTTTCTTGTATTTCTCCTTAAGGGAAACAAAATTGGGTATCCTTTCATGCATCTCAGAAAAGCCAGTATAGAATTTGCCTCCCATACAACCAATCCTTTCCGAACTTAAGCTGATTTGTTCACCTTCCTTAAGCTTATCGAATGATTTGAAAAAGCATCCGTTTATTTTATCTATATCTTCGGAAATTGGATTATCTGAATACCAGAATACAAAAGGTAAGTCTGCTGTTACTCCAAATGCCTCCCTGAAATTATGAATAAATACCTTGATTTCCATTTGCTTCGTTATTAAGTAAGACATATATTTGTTATGACAAATATATTAAAAAGAAGAATGATTCACTGTGTTTGGATAAGACTTCTTTATTGCTGGGTATAGGAAATGTAATTTATATTAAAATAATGACAGAACGAGAAAAAATGCTTGCCGGAGAGATATATGACTGCGGTGACGAACAATTGATTGAGCGTTGGCATCTAGCCAAGCAGCTTCAAAAAAAGTATTCTGAGACTGACAGCAGAGACAGAGATACTCTAAATTCTATTTTGGATGAATTAATTGGCGGTCGGGGTGATAATGTTTGGATAGCTGCTCCATTTTTCGTTGATTATGGTGAGAATATCTTTATAGGAAACAATGTGGAGATAAATATGAACTGTGTCTTTTTGGACTGTAACCGTATATCTATTGGCAGTTATAGCGGTATCGGTCCCGGGGTACATATCTACACTGTTACTCATCCGGTAAATCCGAAGGAACGTCTGCCGGAAAACAGCCAATTTTGGAAATCATATACTGCTCCGGTTACTATTGGTAATAATGTATGGATTGGAGGAGGGGCAATCCTATTACCGGGTGTTACAATCGGCGATAACACAACCATCGGAGCCGGTAGCGTAGTTACTAAGTCAATCCCCGATAATTGCATTGCAGCAGGTAACCCTTGCAGAGTAATCCGTAAAATTGATGAATAGAAACAATAACATGGAACACACTATAAAAACGGATAGATTAATCATACGGATTGCTCGACCAGAAGATGCAGAGGCCATTTTCTCATATCGTTCTGATTGCATCGTAAACCAATATCAAGGATGGATCCCAAATTCCATTGAAGAAGTTCGTAGATGTATTATAAATATGCCCGAAACTATTGATGTCGATAACTCATGCATTCAGTTCTTCGTTTTGAATCTTAAGGAAAACCGATTAATTGGAGACATGGCAATAAGCTTTTCAAACCATGACAATATGCAAGCCGAAATTGGATGTACATTAGACAAAGCTTTCCAGAATAAAGGTTATGCAACAGAGGCGATGAAAGGAATGGTCGATTACCTTTTTTCAACAATGCATAAACATAGAATTGTTGTATCTGTAGATCCGAGAAACACTGCATCTCTTCGATTAATTGAACGAATAGGCTTTAGAAAGGAAGCTCACTTCAAGAAAAGTTACTATTTACGTGGAGAATGGGTTGATGATATAATTTACGCAAAACTAAAAGAAGAGTGGATCATTGAACATTTATAAATATAGTGGAATGATGTTTGACTAATTTATATATATTTAACGTTATGTATTTAGGGCAAAATGATTATTTTCTGTTCTTCTGCATGTAGTATTAATTGATTGTAATCCTGCGTAGATTGAAAACTCTTTGTTGATATTTAATTAATGAAAACCAGTATGAGAAACCAATGTTTAGTATTTTGTATGTTTAGTATATTTATTTCCTGTAATAATAACGAAGTATCGTTTAAATCTTTAATAGAAAATAAAAATCTAATAAAGCTATCAATTAATTCGATATCGGATAATCCTAGCATAGAGATCGATTCTTTAATTGATAGTATATATTATATAAAATACTAAACATTGGTTTCTCATACTGGTTTTCATT
>WARQ01001590.1_pt1 | contig 15818 bp, 19 predicted proteins | sample 4769161 | NCBI WGS metagenome assembly WARQ01 (sample SAMN08893024, study PRJNA449175) | gut metagenome | isolation source: rumen sample fed with dry roughage | host: buffalo | place: India: Nagpur | collected 2016 | reverse complement strand
CCGGAGAAGGTTCCTTGCTTGGACGCTGTGCTCTCAGCCCTCCGGGACGCCGGGCCAGGATGAGGGGAACGGGGCGATGATGACCGGACGGTTCCAGCGGACGGACCCGCATGAGACGATCAGGCCTTCGAGGACTCCGTCGAGGTTTCTGTTGAGATAGCCGACCGCCGAGTCGGGATCCATCTCGACCGGCACGAATCCGAGCGAGAGCCCGACGCTCCTGAGTCTGCGGGAAAGCTTCCTGAGGGCGAAGTAGCGCAGGACGCTGACCCTCCACAGGCTGTATCCCGTGACGTTGCAGCTGCGGTACAGGCCCTGCACCGCGCACAGGAGGTCACACGAGATGGCCACCTCCGTCAGCGCCTGGCACATGACGGGGTTGTCCTTCACCAGCGAGCGCAGACGCTCCCTGCGGAGCCTGATCAGCTCCTTCACCGCGAGGGTCCAGATGACCGTCGTGACGGACGTGCATATGACTATGAACACCAGGCCTATGATGAGCCTTGTCTTTTCGATTTCAATCATGCTTCCATTATACACCTTATCGGACGGAAGTTCCATCATTGCGGAAATGCGCCGTCTGTAAAAAGGCGGACCGCCGTGGAGGCGGCGGTCCTGGGTTAAAAATGAGGCTACCGGCGGAAATCGCCGGGTTGTGTCAGTACAGTGCGACTCCGGCTTTCAGACCAATCATGAGGTTGTCGAGCATGGTCTTGTCGGGCGCAAGCTGGCTGCCCGAGACCGAAAGTCCGGTGTCCAGGCCGAGCGAGAGCCCGAAGGTCATGTAGTTGACCGGCATCTCGATGTCCAGCCTGACGCCGAGGGTGTCCTTCTTCAGCTGTTCGAGAAGACCCGTCGCGTCCGCGAACCAGAACTTCTTGTCCTTGACATACCAGGGGATCTCGACGGCGGGCATGAACCTCACGCCGTTGTTGATGTCGAAGGCGAAGCCGAGCAGGAACCTTCCGTGGACTGTCTTGTCCGGATGGAGCTGCCTGAGAACGGTGGCCCCGACCTTGAAGTTCCAGAACCTCGCGTAGATGTCGACACCGTATGATATGCCGTCACCGCTGAACTTGGCGGGGTTGCCGCGGTACTCGACGACGTCGGCGGCGTTGACCCCGATGATGCTGTTGAAGGCGAAGACCGGCACTATGCATGCGGCCAGGACCAGTATTGCAAGAAATCTCTTCATCGCTGTCTTCCCTCCTCTCATGCACGGCCGTATCTGAGGCCGAAGTATTCGAAAAGCGTGGGGTAGATGTCCCCGTCGGAATATCCGTCGAAGCGCATGAGGGCCGTGTTCATCTTCTCGAGAAGGGGGCGGGTGTCCTTCTTCTCGTTGAAGCGTCTGGAGGCCGCGATCTCTCCGTCGACGAGGGGTATGAATCCGAACTCCAGCCTGTTCTCCCTGATGCGGGCGAACTGGATGTTGCGGTTTCCGTAGGGTTTGCCGAACTCGCTCACCAGAACCCTGCAGCACTGCCTGAGCACGGCGGTGCGCATTCTGGCGGGGATCTTCTCCGGGCATACCATGATGATCTCCGTCATCATGATGTTGCGGTCAGGGTACGGGGTGATTCCGGACCTGGTCCTTCTTCCCTTGTCCTTGAAGCGGGCGAGCCTCGCGTCGTAGGTGGACTCGTCGGGCACCCACTCCGTCAGTCTGATGTCGCCGGTCTGCGGCTTCACTTCCTGAACGGCCTTGCCGCGCGTCTTCGTGCTGAATGTCCTTGCTATCATCTCATCTCTCCTTCCTGAATGATGTTGTCTTCCCTGGCCCCGAGTCCCTCGATGTCCAGGGTCTGCAGTATGTCCTGCCTTCCGTGGTCGACGCACAGGTAGACGAACAACCCGTCCGAACCCGCGACAAGCGCCACGTGCTTTTTGTCCTCCGCCGGAAGCGAATCGACGCGCTCCCTGAGGATCCTGAAATCACTGTCTCCCTCGACGCCCGAATACCAGTCCACCATGGCGAACGGATATCCTGCGGCGATCTCCGCCGCGACAAGGGCCTCGTTGTTCCCGTAGCAGCTCACACAGAGCTTGCGGGCACCATCCTCTCCGCGCTCGGCCCACTCTTCTATCGTGAGGAATCTTCCGTATGCGTCGTGGTTCCTCAGGGCCCAGACCAGAAAGTCCTCCACATCCTCCGGGTACACCCAGAACATGTTCGAATAGAGGCTGCTGAGGACGATGTCCTCTTTTTTTCCTTTCTTTTTCCCCAGCCTGACGCCGGGGAACGTGGTCAGGATCTTGTCCGTGACAAGCATCAGCAGTGCCGTCAGCACCACGCCCACGATACATCCTCTTACAAAGGAAATAATCTCGAATCCCGTCATCTCAACCTCCTGTGGCCACCGCCAGCACCGATCCCATCAGAAACCCGATGAGAAACATCATAAACGCGTCCCGTCTTATCTTCATGTCAGTCCTCCGGCCATGTCTTCATCACGACGTTCCAGCTGTCAGCCTTGTACCTGAAGCCGGTCTCCTTCTTGCCGAGCGGTCTGCCTGTCTCTCCCGGCGCCTGTTTTCCGCGCTTTGATTTTCCGCGCTTCGCAATGGTCCCCTTGGATCTGCGGCCGGAGGCCAGCAGCACCACCAACAGAACCGCCATCAGGGCCAGCGATGAGACGAACACAACCTCGTGATGTGCGACGACCCAGGCCGTTACTGCCGACAGGGTCCGGCGCAGGCCGTTTGCCGCCGGCTCTGCTGCCGCAGGCTGAGCGCTCTCTGGGGGTGTGAAGGGGATGCCGTCTTCCGGCAGGATCTGTGTTTCTGTTTTTTCCGACAGGCTGTCATAAGCCCTGTCGACGGGTTCCGGCTGGTCTGCTTCCACGTGCTCCGCCGAAGCAGACTGGTTCCCCTCTTCCTGCACGGGGGCCATGTCCTCCTGTGCCTGCTGCGGAGTCTCCGCTATGACCACGGGCCGGATCTCCTCCTGTTCCGGGGATGCCTCTTCTTCTAAAGGCTGCGGATTCTCGACAGGACCGGGCACGGTGATCTCCGCGGACTCCGGGTCGGAGCTCTGTTCCGAGATTGTCTTCGAGAGGTCCGCCGACATGTCGGTCCACTGGTCTCCCGTCATCGACGGATCCTTCTTCTCGTCGGCTTTGCCGTCGGTCTCCTCCGTCTCCGGGATGTCATCCTCCATGATGTGGACTTCCTGCTCCGCCGGTAGGGCGGCCTGTTCGTCCTCAGGCGCGGGGGTTTCGTCCGCGGCCGGCTGCTCCTGTGCGCGGGCCTGCGGGTCCGATCCGATCGCGATTATCTCCGCGCTGCCTGTCCCCTCCATGACATTCCAGTCCAGGGACTGCATGACCTCGGCTATCTCGTCGTCCGTGAGGATCCTGTCCTCCAGAACCTGCACGACCGATCCTTCGGGGACGGCCTGGGTCACGGTCTGGCCGGTCGGCGAGTCGGTCGTTTCCGTTGTGTCGAGGACCAGCTGCTCCGTCTTCTTCAGAACCGCGGACGGCACATAGGCCTCGATCAGATAGCTCCTATCGACGGGCTTCTCGGAAGACACACAGGATGTCAGAAGCGCGGCGAGCAGAAGCAGTACGGTCATTATTCTGATTCTCATCGTTTCATTTTCCTTTTTCGCAGGCCATCTGTGCGATGGGGGTCCTGCAGACGCCATATCAATACTTTTACCACATTTCCGTCCGATTTTCAAGCATGCCCTCAAATGCTTTCTGAAAACGTCCGCGCGCGGCAGAAATCCCCGGAATGTGGTATAATATAAGCATGACCTGGAACGATATCACAGGAAGAGAGGAAAGACAGGAAGAGAGACTCGAGAAAAGGATAGAGAGGACCATCAGGCCGCAGGACGTCAGGAAGGCCGACAAGTGGCTGAAGCGGGACGCCGAATGGGCGAAGAAAGCCGGTTCGGCCAAGCCGTGGCTGAAGCCCGGGGAGGTCAGGATGCTGTTCCGAGTCAACGGATGCGCCGTTGTGCCGGACCGCAGCGGCCCCACGGGGAACGGAGAGCCCGGATATGACGCCGGATGGCTTGAAAGGGAGCTTCCGGAGGTCGCCGGGAAGCTGAAGGCACAGTTCGGCCTGACCGACCCGCAGGCGGTGTTCCTCGCCGTCGCCAGAATCTGGAGGCTCCGGTTTCCTGTCCTCAAGGCCCGGTTCCCTGGAGCTGAGGCCGGCGTCTATGTCAACGGGGTGATCCTCGGCGTCTCCGGCGGCAGGATACCCTACCTGAAGATCCCGGACAGGGTCGATCCAGGCGGAGCCCCGGGCTGGGCGGAAGAGCCCGAGCCTGTCCCCGTCCCGCAGTGGGCCACAAGGGTCTTCAGCGGCCGCTACGGGAAGATCATGTTCTCAAAACGCGAATATCTTGAAAAGATCCTCTATCTGCCCGTGCTGGTGGTGCGCCAGGACGGGCTCAGCGTTTCCTTCGAGACCGAGTGCAGGAGAGTCGGCCGCGTTATCGAGAAGTGCCACGACGGGCCGGAGGCCCCGGAAGGCATGGAGGTGATCTCGGACCAGGGGGAGGACGGGGCCATCTGGAGCGGATACGAAAAGAGCGACGTCGGAAACCTTGTCATGGATTCCGGCTGGGAGCGCCGGCTTCTCTCCGGCCGCGAACGCGCGCCGCTCTTCAAACAGGAGTACAAGACGGGGGAAAAGGTCCTCAGACTCGACAGGTTTTTCAGAAACATGCCCAAAAGGCTGCTGCTCCCCGGCGGCGGATCCGTGGCATGGAACAGCGAGAAGCTCATGTTCTACGGTCCCCTCGGGGATCCCGACATCGGCATTCTCCCCCCGCCGGAGATACCCGACGGCATCAGGAAGATCCTCGACCATACGGCCGGGGTGATGAAAGGCGTCTTCGAGGAGAGGCTCTCGCAGCATCCCGAGGGTGAGAGATGGAGGACCCGCAAGGCCTACAGGAAGAGCCGCGGCTGGCTCACGTACCTGACGGACGGCGACTTCCCGTTTCTGACCCATCTGTGATTTTTTTCGGCGTAACGCGGACGTTGTTTTCTGCGATGCTTGAACAATGCGTCCGCTTGTTGTAGGATTTTTAATATGCGCAGAACAGCTGTTACAACATCAATCATCCTGGCCGCGCTGATGCTTCTTGCATCCTGCGCGACCGGCAAGGTACAGGAGAAGCAGGCCCCGGCCATCGTGGAAGCCCGCGAGTTCACCGACAGACAGGAGGCCGTCGCGGTGTCCCTTCCGGACACGGAGGTCTTCATCCTGAAGGAGCCTGCGGTCATCGAGACCGCGGAGATCCCGGCGGAGACGCTGGAGACACCCGTCCCGGAGATGCCCGAAGAGACGGCGGAAGAGGTCTTCGAGGAGGCCGTTCCCGTGGCTCTCGCGGTCACCATCATAGACGAGCCGGCCGAGGTGGTCGTGCCCGAACCGGAGAAGGAGGCCCCCAGGCCTCTCGGGGACATGGTCTATTCCGTCAACCTGGCGGGAGAGGAGAGCCTGATCCCGCAGTCGCTGCTCGCGAAGGACACAAGACCCGCCGAGCAGGCGGAGCCGGTGCTCATCATCCCCGAGGAAAAGGCCGAGGAGCCGGTGGTAGACGAGATCAGGCCAGAGGACCTGGTCCCATACGATGTGACCGTCTCGACACCCGAGCCGTGGTACAGGAACGTGCTCACGTTCCTCTCCGCGTACGGTGTCTGGGTTGCGATCCTCTTCGCGGTGTTCGCCATCGTCGTGATCCTGATCGTGATAGTGGTCAAGAGACCCGCCCCGGAGCGCGGGGAGAGGGAGGAGGAGCCGAGGGTCGTCGACGAAGGCCCGATGGAGGACGAGACCGCGTCACAGGCGGCTTCCTTCGATCCCGAGATAGAGAGACAGCGCTCCATGGAGAGGATCGGCGAAGGCTCGGACGACGACTACGGTCCCGTCCAGGAGTTCACGGGGGACGACGAATGAGAAAGACGATAATCGCGGCGCTGCTGGCGCTGACGGCGCTGATGTGCGCATGCAAGGAGGAGCCGGTGACGCCGACCGAGACAGGGGCATCCTACGTCAGGACGGCGGGGACCGCGTCAGAGGTGTGGTACTTCGACAACTCGGACTCAAAGCTCTTCGAGCACTACGACCTGCAGGGCTCCATCAAGATCCCCTATGACAACGGATGGTGGAAGCTCGAGGACGGAGTCCTCTCCCTCACCTGCCGCGGAGCATGGAGCATGTACAGCGCGCCCACAGAGAACGGGATCCGCCTCGACATCGGGGGGAATTCCTTCGAGATGAGGGGCGGAGACGGACAGTGGCAGTACTCGGACGGGTACCTGACATGCACACTTACCGTCGAGAACCGGGGCGGAGACAATCCGTTCTCCCTCGTGCTCGCCGACAGCTGGCACACGGTGACGTATTCGGGTACCTGCGGAGAGTTCAAGGGCATCGACACGGTGTACAACGCCGATTCCAAGACAGACATCCATCTGAACGTCTCGATGAACGAGAACGTTCTGGAGATAGACGGAAACAGATTCTCAAGAATGTAAGGAGATATTCACGTGAAGACAAAAGCAACATTCATCACAGTCCTTCTCCTGGCCGCGGCGCTGCTGGCGTCATGCGCCACAGGAAAGGAGGAGAAGCAGGAGGCTGAGCCAGAGGTCATCCAGGTCCAGCTCATCGACACCACCGGTAATATGGCTCCGGTCAAGGTCCTGCCGGCACCGGGTCAGGACGGCGGCGGAACCGGAGAGGTCACGGTCGAGGTCAGGGACGCGGAGATGGTGATCCCCGTGGGCGAGGAGCCTCTGACAGAGCAGGAGGCCCAGCACATCGCGGAGGAGGTCTCCGAGTTCGTCGAGCAGACGCTCGAGACCGAGAAGCCCGCAGAGCCCGAGACACAGGAGATCCAGACTAAGATCGTAGAGACCGACGCGGGAGAGATCATCCTGACGACCAGGGGATCCAACACGTCCTTCCTGTTCCCGGCGGGCACGGAGTACCAGGACATGGAGGGGGTCGTCCTCAAGATGATGGACGTCTTCCCGCAGACCGCGTTCACGTTCGGAAGCGCCCTCAACATGCAGGCCCCGGAGAACTTCGTCCTCAAGAACTCGGACGAGATAGACTTCGTCCTCAAGACATGGTTCGCCAAGAACGAGGAGCAGCAGGAGGCTCAGGAGGCGGAGGCCGAGACCGTCACGGAGCAGACCTTCGCAGAAGGCAGCGCCCAGACCGCCGAGAACATACATGCACCCGAACCCGAGGCCGAGCCCGAGACAGCAGCCGAGCCTGAGACAAAGGGCGAGACCGTCTCCGAGGTTGTCACAAACGCCGCCGGAAAGGCAAAGGAGGTTGTCGGCAGCGCTGCGGCGAAGACCGGCCTTTCCTCCGGAACATTCATGCTCCTGCTCGGAGGTGGTGTGCTCCTGGTCCTGGTGGCGGTCCTGATCATCCTGATCATAAGAAGGAAGCGGGACGAATAAGACCCGGACAGGGCGGATACGAGGACGTCTTCACGGACGTCCTTTTTTTTACCGTCGCGCGGGCCACGCGCCCGCTCCGGCGCATGCGAGACAAGGAGGCAGGAAATGGCAAAGACATTCACCGCAGACGACGGAAGCGTGTTCAGGAAGGAGATCCTGATGAAGACACGCAACAAGAAGCTCCGCGAGCTCGCAGACGCGAGGGAGACGAACCTCCGTACGGCGGAGGAGCTGAAAAGGAACTTCGAGAAGGAACTCGTCGCCTGGTGCTCCGAATACATCGTCTACACGACGAAGTCGAGGGAAGACAACCTCTACAGGATCGACGTGCCCGGCTCGGTCGTGTCGGTCTACTGGTCGCCTGTCCTCAAGAGGATAGCGAACCTCGACTGGGAAGGGGCCCACGACTGCACACCGTGGCAGATGAAGAGGCTCCTCGACAACAAGAAAGAGATAAGGAAGCTCCTCGCACAGGAGCAGAACAGAAGGATGCAGTCCGACGCCGACGCGATCGACAGGGCTCTCGCGCTCGTGCGCAAGAACACGGAGGAGATAACATGATATTCGAGATGGAACCCGGCAGATGGATAATGAACCCACAGCCCGGCGACGGCCAGAAGATCCGCAGGGCCCTCGACAACGGGCGTCATATGATAAGGGAGATCTCCTGTGACGGCTACGAGGTCAAATACCCCGTTCCGGAGGCCTTCCCGTTCGTCGACGGTCCGACGCTGAAGACGATGATGTTCCTTCTGCCCGCCACGAAATATCTGGACGAGCCGGACCCGAGACAATGGGACATCGTCGCCCGCGCGCTGAAGCTCAGGTTCTTCAGGTGCGAGGACGTGTTCTACGAGAATCTGGGAAAACCGCTGCTCCTGAGGCTGAGGAGAATGCTCACCGAGAACGGGATCAAGGCGGACACCGAGCCGTCGCACGAGACGGACGTCAGGACCAGAAGACCGCCGTTCTGGATCGGCTCCGAACTGTTCCTCGAGGCCTATCCGGACATGAGGACGCTCGAGTTCTCCGACGCCGACCGCTATGCCATAAGGAGCTCATGGAACCCGCTCATCCCGTACATGACCGAGAACGAGCTCGAGAAGTTCGTGCACATGATCTACAAGAAGAGCTATCTGTACGACGATACCATCAAGCTCCTGGCCTCAAAGATGGACGACGGGACCTTCGTCGCCCCGGAGTTCTTCATAAGGAACGTCTACACCGGCTGCGCCGCGCGCGGAAGACAATACCTCATAAGGGAGAAACCCTCCCTCGCCCGCTTCATGCTCAAGAGCGACTTCATGGACCTTCTGGACGTCAAGGGCGTCCTGCAGTACGCGCTCGACCAGGGCTGGGTCACCAGATTCAACCACGACAGCGTCTACGCCGCGCTGAAGGAGGACGAGGACAGGGCGGTCCTGCTCAAATGGGACGAGGAGCACGGCATGCAGCAGCAGATGGAGAAGCTCAGCGAGACGAGACGCAACTCGGACGCCTTCTCCACATCCTCGATGAGACGCGACTGGTCCGTGTTCCACGGAGAGGACGGCGTGCACCTGTCGCTCCGGTCCAATCTCTCGTCCGACGTGCTGTGCATACCGGCGAAGGTGGCGGGCAAGCCTGTCGTCTCGCTGGAGCATATGGACCACCTCAAGGACAAGGAGCTTCCCGGAGGCTTCGCCTGGTACTCGGTAAGGAAGATCGTCCTCGACAGCGCCTTCGGCGACAGGATGGCCGACGAAGGATCCGGGCTCAAGCACTCCATCGTGAAATTCCTCAGAAGCTTCCCGAGGTTCCAAAACAAGCAGACCCGGGGATACAACCGGGAGGACCCGCTTGTGGTGGAGACCTTCGGCGAAGGCTCCCTCAGGGTCGTCCCGGGGGCACTTCTGGCCGGAAACGAGATAATCGAGGCCCTGCCCTCGGATGAGCTGGTGCTCCCGGAGGGCGTGACGGAGATACCCGCGGAGATGTTCTCCTCGAGCCCCGTCAGAAAGGCAAGCCTGCCCGACTCCCTCAGGATCATCGGCAACGCCGCCTTCATGGGCAGCGCGATCGAGGAAGCCGACATCCCCTGCCAGGTCGGAGACCACGCCTTCGAAAGCTGCTCGCAGCTGCGCAGGGTGAGGATCAACGGCAACATCGGATACGCGGCCTTCCAGCTCTGCCGGGACCTGTCCGAGCTCGAGCTCGGCCCGGGCGTGAGGAAGATCGAGCCCTTCTCGTTCTCGATGGGATACCACGAGAAAGAGGGTCAGGACCGCGGAAGGCTCCCGAAGGTGAGCGCCTTCAGGGCGACCGTCTATACCAGCGCCTTCTTCGGAAGGACCCTCGCAAGCGCGTCCTTCACCGGATGCCGCTTCGAGTCGAGCACGGAATCGGAGTACAGCGACATCCTCGAGGTTCTGGACCTGACGCTAAGCAGATGCACCGGACGGATCCCGACGGCAAGGCCGCCGAAGAACCGCAAGGGCAGCATCTCCATCAGCGGAGGCGAAATGCGGGGCAACTTCTCGGCATACAGCGGCCTGCCGGCCACGGACCAGGCCGAGGCAAGCTGAGCACGGCAATGCCGATACATCAGAAAAGGGCGGGAACCTCCGGGTTCCTGCCCTGCGTCGTGCGGGCCACGCGCCCGCCACGGCACCGACGTAAGAAAGGAGATTCAAGCATATGATCCTAAACATGGAAGGAAGAGACGACAACTTCTCTAAATACAACCTCTCGCGTTTTCCGCAGGAGGAACTCATAACCATCAGAAACGGAGAGAACGTCAAGCTCTTCGACATGTGGGAGATGAGGTACAGCAGCGATCCGTCGACCGTTCCGGGACTCGACAACATAATGAGGCTCAGGAGCCTGCAGCCCATGCTCAACCGCACGCTCGAATCCACGCTCGGCGGATACAGGAAGGAGAAGAGGAACGAGGTCTTCTGCAACCTCTTCGAGCACATCTTCCAGAGCGGCCGCGACGAGATCAAGAAAGAGATCAGCGACTTCATGAAGGAGCACATGGACCTCTTCAGGCAGGACATCTGGAAGCGCAAGATCTTCCACCAGTGGCTCTGCGACGAGGGTTACGTCACGGCGTCCACCTACCAGAAGATCCTTGACAGCGTGCTTCCCGAGGAAAGGGACGTCGTCATCGCCTGGGGCGCCGAGCACAAGATCGGCGAAAGGATCGAGAAGGCCCGCGAGAACCTGCTCAAAAGACCCGACCTGCCTCTCTCCGAGTGGCGCAAGAGATGGCATCTGGACCCCGTCAGGGACTTCAACAAGAAGATCAAATACTACAGGCTCAGCGACTGGCACTACACCGACAGCAACCTGGCCGTGATTCCGCTGAAGATAGGGACGATCCCCGTCATCAGCGCCAACCTCGACGGCCTGAAGTGCAAAACCCTCGTCCTCGAGGGAGACGTCGCGCTCGACTACGACAAAAACAAGATAACAGTCGAGGTCTTCGACAACAGAAGCTCCGTATACTACAGCATCGACCGCATGACATCCGGATATCCCGCTACCGCGGTGATCCCGGAAGGCAAGACCAAGATCGCACCCGGCGCGTTCCACGCCGACAACGCCCTCGAGGCGATCGAGGGACTGGACCACGTCAAGAACATCGGATACGACGCGTTCGCGTTCACATCGAACCTCAAGGGCGATCTGGAGATACCCGCGAGCGTCGAGGACATCGGCGCGAACGCCTTCTGCGGAAGCGGGGTGACGTCCTTCAGGGTCCACGACACCCTGAGGGTCTGCGGAAGAGGAGCCCTCGCGTCCGTAGCGGGCGTGAGGATATTCTGCTCGCCGGAGACGGCGGGTGTCATAGGGGGAGGCTCAAGGGTCTGCCCGGAGGAACAGTAAGATGAAGGAATACAGGCTGCAGGTGCCGCTCGACGGATACCGCGTACTTGCGAAGGACACGAGGCTCCCCGACGACGTCGAGGGACCCGTGGACCTCATCCTGAGCACCGAGGACAAGCAGACATACGGGAACAACACGGTCCGGCTGTCCGTCTTCCCCTGCTCCGTCGACACGGGGATGGACGCCCTGATAAAGGACCCCAGGGTCAACTCCATAAGACTCGAGACCCCGGACAGCTGGTCCCTGATCAGCTACGTGCAGGACGACGAGAAGCCCTACGACTACTCCGAGTTCATCCGCAAGCTCGTCATCGACGCCGAAACGCTGGGCGGGATTTTCTCGGCCACGGGAAGGTTCAGACGCACCCAGATCGCCGGAAAGCTCATGGTGAACCTGTTCATGGTCTGCCTCAGGGAGGGCACCGAAGAGAAGAAGAAAGTCTTCTCCGACTGGGTGCTCTCGAACCTCAGGTACACCAAGACCGCCCTCTACTCCACGGCCGCGCTGCATCCGTGGCTCTGCGAGAAAGGCCTCGTCAAGGCATCGACCTACGAGGACATCCTCGGAAGCGTCGAACCCGGTGAAAGGGCGTTTTTGATCTCATACGCCCAGAACAACGGGCTGCTCGGCAAACTCGAGAAGCTCAAGGACCAGAGGAGCCGCCGCCCGCTGTCGCTCGAGGCGGCGAGGAAGCTGTGGACCGTCCACGACAAGGGCGACCACTACAACATCGAATGGAAGCATGAGGAATGCGCCATATGCGTCATCCCCGACAGGATCGGCTCGAAGCCGGTCGGGACCGCGCGCATCACACACTACAGGAACGAGCCGGACATGCAGAGCATCGTCCTCCCCGCAGGGGTCAGGCTCGTGCACAGCGACCTGCATCCCGCGGACTTCAGGAACTTCTCCGACACCCTCTATCCGATGGACTGGGAGGCGGCGGGAAAGCCCGAGTGCTACGAGATCCCGGCCGACAAGAAGATCATAAGCGAGTTCACGTTCGCGGGAGAGAACTCCGTGCTCAAGGAGCTCTCCGGTCTCGACCACGTGACCGAGATCGAGAGATCCGCCTTCAGCGGCTGCCGCTTCGGGTCGGATTTCCTCGAGATCCCGAAGAGCGTCGTGCGCGTGGGCGAGTACGCCTTCATAGGCAGCTCGATCAAGACCTTCAAGCTCAACGACGAGCTGGAGAAGATAGGTGTGAGGGCATTCAGCGGAGCCGAATCGATATTCTGCTCCCCGACGATGGCGGCGAGACTCGCCGGCACGTGATGAGGAAACACACATGGAAAACATCAGAACACCCGAAGGCGTCGCAAGACTGGCCAGCGACCTCAGAAGGATCGGATGGCAGGATGACTGCCACACAAGGGGCCTGCCCGTGCTGAGGAAGTCGGCGAACTCCAGGACCGGATTCATAAGCTTCTCGGTCCAGGCCGACGGACAGACCGCCGTCGTCCTGCTGGGCGTCAGATACTACAGGGACTTCACATACGGGGAGGTCTTCCCCGACACCTCGAGCGCGGTCACCATCAACAACGCGTTCGAGCTCGCCGTCCGCTGACGGCGGAGGTGAGGCCGGAAATGGGACAGGCGTTCAGGGCCGCGGTGATGCGCGGCGACAGGATGACGGTGTTCGGGTTCCCGAACCCGAAGCTGACGGAGCATTCGTACGCGGGCGACCCGGGCGTGACCGCGGTCATGCGTGAGCTCTTCGGCAGACCCGCGAGGGTCGCCTGGATCGGAGAGTACTCCCTCCGCATGCCGGCTCCCGGCAGACCGGGCAGGGACAGGTTCTTCTGCCTCACCCGCAGGAGATGGATGAGGCTGTACCAGCGCGTCTGGAACGGCTGCGAACGCAGGGACGGCGTGACCGCCTGCGACATCACGGTCCTCAGCCAATGCCATCTCGTCAACAGGACAAGAAGGCAGGTCATAGACCTGCGCAGGCTGAAGGAAGGCGACATCCACCCGCTGCCCGTCCTCACCGCCTGCGGCAACGGACGCGGGTACGGCGACTACCGGGGCAGATGCTCCGACATGGCCGGCCTGTGGGCGGGGGACGTCATCGAGGTGGTGTTCAACTACCCGGAAGGATACAGCGAGATCCGTCCGGCTTTCGAAAGCCCAGCGGGGCAGACGGGAACATGAAGTTCCCGCCTCTTCGCATGCGGGCCACGCGCCCGCCTCGGCTACGGCGTCGGACATGATTCGACATACAGGAGGCAACAGATGTCGACAATACTTCAGATAGAAACGGTCAATGACGACAACAAAGACATCCCGGGAATCCCCATGATGGCGACAGAGGCTTCAGAAGCCCTGGGTAATTCAGTCGTTTACGTGGACGGTCTTTCCTCAAAGGAAAACGATCTGCGAAGAAAGGATTTTCTGAATGCCCTGGCTGCAAACGGATGTGATGTGGATCTCAGTTCACATACGTTCAGAATCACGGACCTTGAAATGTTCACGAGATTCATTCTCAACGGAACCAAAGCTCCGGAAAAGGAGCTCGGGATCGTGGATTTCGCAAGACTTATGGACAATACGCTTTTATGGCTGTTCGGTCACTATCCCACCGTTTTGGACGGAGCCGGGTATGACAACATATTCTTCGCCTTCAGACATCAGCTGTACGGCAGGGATTTCAAGGCGGACCAGACATACAGGGTCGTGGCCGTATTCCACGGAAAGGTATGACAACGTCCGGACCGGAAAAGGAGGAAAGGACATGCAGACAACAGAACAGAAGCTGGATTGCATGGACTCCATCGCCCTCGAGAGCTTCGCGGCAGAGGCCTCGGACACGGCGGAGAACCTGGAGAGATACGGCGGATCGACCGTCTTCTACGGCAACCGGTTCACCTTCAGGGACGCGCCGAGGCTGAGGAAGGTCTCACAGGACATAGGCCGCTATCTGGCCGGCGACGGGACCGAGCACCAGAGGATGCTCAGGATCCTGGCCATGATCAGAAGGCAGCCGTGCCCGGGTGCACCGTCCCCCCGTCCCGGACACGGGGTGAAGACCTACGTCGTCAACCGCGCCGTCAGGTACCGCATCGCGCTGTACCTCAACCATCTCGACGACGTGCGCAGGCAGATGGAGAAAGGCATGATTGAAAGCGCATGCGAGCTCGGGACGACATACACCGACGCCGCCGACTTCGGCGACTTCGTCAATTCCGTCAGAAGGCTCCACGACAAGACCGACAGGCACAGCGTGCCCGGTACGGAGTACGGTTTCGCCATACAGTGTTCCGAGGAGGGAACGAAATATGAAGGAAAAAGCAACTGATCTGCACGAAGGAGCCCCGAAGGCTCCGGTGTCGCCGCAGATTGCGAAAAAGATAAGGAAGATCGGCCTGGGTTCGATGAAAGCCAAGAAGGAACTGAAGTCGCTGGCCGGCAGGTTCAACCTGGATGAGAGACAGGTCCTGGCCATCGTCCACGCGAAAAGCGCGGACGAGATGCTCGACGCCCTCGTCCGGGAAGAGGATTGAGAAAAGAGAACAGCACTCCGTGAGAGCGCCGGAAACAAACATAAAGGAGCTTTTCGAATGAAAGCAATAAAGATCACCACAGACAACAGAATCTCCATCGTTGCGACGGACCGCTCGTTCGGATGCGATCCGGAGAAGCTGCTCGGGGAGCAGAACACATCCTGCATCGAGTACGTCAAGCCGCGCTACGGCATAAGGGACACGGTTCTCGCCGTCGACGACAACGGCATGCTCAAATGCCTGCCCATCAACGAGGCCGCCTCGCTGATGTACGGCGTGCAGCACCACGGGAACCCGATCGTCGGAGACGTCCTCGTACTCAGAATCTCGCCCGAGCCGGACTACGTCCCCTTCTCCGACGAAGAGGCGGAGAAAACAGAACAGGAGCTTCTTGCGAAGTTCCCGTTCCTGAAGACCGAAGACTGGGAGGACTGAGCGATATGGGAAAGAAGAGAATAGCAGGACCCGACATGTCGGGCTACGAGAAGCTGAAGGCCGCCGTGATCAAGGACTGCAGCGAGAAGGGAGACTGCCGCACCTTCAATCCTGAAGGATGCGACAGGGAGCACTGCACCTGCTTCCACAGGTACTGCGACAAGTTCAAGTGGGCTGTCGACAGGGCCAAGCTCTATGCCGAGAAGACCGGCCTCAGATGGGAGGACATCCTCTCCGTCTGGGAGAAGAACCGCACCTACTGGTACATGAACTACTACCAGGAGTACCACCAGCCCGGATTCGAAGGCCCCGACGAGGTACGCGTCTTCGAGACCCTGGAGGACCTCAAGGCCTCCTTCAGGCGCAAGGGCTTCCGCTGCCCCACCTGCAAGCAGGTCTCCGAAGACCCCTGCACCTGCACCCGCTGCGGATGGTCCGTCCACGGACTTGTGCCGTGCGAGAGCGTGAACGCCTTCGTCAAGGACAGGGAGGTGGTCTACCGCATCTTCCGCCCCGTCGCCTGGAGAAAGAGACGCACGCAGGCGTCATCCGGTGAGAAGCAGA
>WARQ01000443.1_pt2 | contig 15912 bp, 13 predicted proteins | sample 4769161 | NCBI WGS metagenome assembly WARQ01 (sample SAMN08893024, study PRJNA449175) | gut metagenome | isolation source: rumen sample fed with dry roughage | host: buffalo | place: India: Nagpur | collected 2016 | reverse complement strand
GCATCAGCTGCATTATGGTTGGTACGTACACAGTGCGATTGGCAGTAGCGGCCGGTGAACATGCTTACCCGAGCAGGCATGCAGGTAGGATTGGGCGTATAGGCCTGTGAAAAATCAACACCCTTTTCTGCAAAGGAGTCAAGAAAGGGCATGGTGTCCAAAGGATATCCTGCCGCCTTCCTAAGGTCGTGGCGTTGCTGGTCGGTCATCACAATGACAATGTTTGGTTTCATACGTTACCCCTTTACCGCCCCGATCATGACGCCCTTCACGAAATGCTTCTGAACGAAGGGATAAAGAACCAGGACTGGAACACTCGAAACTACGATTACTGAATATTTTATACCTTCGGCCATCTTGATCTTGTCCCCCATGCCCACATCATTGGTACCCATCTGCTCGGTTTGACCCAGCAGCAGGATGTCGCGCAGGATGATTTGCAGCGGAAACAGTTCCTCATTGCGCAGGTAGATCAAAGCACTGAAATAGGAATTCCAGTGGGAGACTGCATAGAAGAGAATGAGAACGGCAATGATCGAGGAAGAAAGCGGTAGAACTATGCTGATCAGCGTCCGGATATTGGAGCTGCCGTCGATCATTGCCGACTCATACATTTCATGGGGAATGCTATTCTCAAAAAACGTCTTGGCAACGATGAAGTTGTATGTGGTGATGGCCACCGGAAGCACAATGGCCCAGATGGAGTCGTAGATCCCCAAATCACGCACCAACAGATAGGTAGGAATCATGCCGCCGTTGAAATACATCGTAAAAACTACAAACAATGTGATGGGACGTCGGAAAGGCATGTCCTTTCTGGAAAGCGGGTATGCAAGCATGATGGTCATCACTACGTTGATGATGGTGCCCAGCACGGTATACAGAATCGTATTGCGATAGCCGAGCCAGATGCTTTCGTTTTCCAGCACCATTTTATAGGGTTCCAGGGTCAATCCTCTCGGAAACAGTATCACTTTGCCCCTGAGGACCAAATCAGGGTCGGAGAAGGAGGCTGAAAGTACAAAAATCAAGGGATACAGGACGATGAGAATCGTACCAATGGAGAGCACATTGACCACAGTATTGAAAAGCCGGTCATCGGAGGTTATCGAGCGGTGTGCCATTTCTGCCTCCTACCACAAACTGGTTTTGGTGAATTTTTTCACCAATGTATTGGAGAAGAGCAACAGCAGGAAATTTATCAAGGAGTTGAAAAGTCCTACTGCAGCACTATAGCTGAACTGCCCTTTCTGGATGCCGTTCTTGTAAATGAACGTGGAGATAATCTCGCTGCTGCTCATGTTGATGGGATTCTGCATCAATAGGACTTTCTCAAAGCCGATCTCCATCAGGCTTCCCATGCGCATGATGAACAGTATGAGAATTGTCGGCAGCAGCCCTGGCAGTGAGATGTGAATGATTTTCTTAAAGCGGCTGCAACCGTCGATGGTAGCAGCTTCATAGAGCGTGGAATCGATCGCCGTCAATGCAGCGATGTAGATGATCGAGTTGAATCCCATCGACTGCCAGACGTTGGAGAAAACAAACAATGTTTGGAAATACTGGGCCTTGGCCATGTAATCGGCAGCGGGAAACCCAAAAAGTCCTAGGAACTTATTGAAGATCCCATAATCAACATTGGAAAACAGATTGAGCATGCTTACCACCACAACCACTGAGAGAAAGTGCGGGATATAGGTGATGTTCTGTACGGTTCTTTGCAGGCGCTTATGCTGTATCTCATTTATCAATAATGCGAGGAAAATCGGAATCGGGAATCCGATTGCCAGCTGATAGATACTCAATGAGATGGTATTGTAGATAATCTCCCAGAAATAGTATGAATCGAAAAATTGGCTGAAATATCTCATTCCCACCCAGGGACTGGCGGTAATACCCAAGGAAGGGTTGAACCTTCTAAACGCTATCTGCAACCCATACATCGGCACATATTTGAATACAACATACCAAGCAAGGGGAATGAGCAACAAAAGGAACAAGTCCAGCTTTGCGTACACACGCTTCCAAACACGTTTAGACATACAGCCTCCTCAGCCAATTTGCAGGCTTTCCGTGTGTTGGGAAAGCCTGCAGTTACTCGTATGGTTTTACAGCCGATCGAAGGCCTGCTGATACAATTTTTCGAGCTTTGCAATGCCAATCTTATCCAAGGTGGCGCAGTATTCGTCCCATTTGTCGAATTTCCATTCTCCGAGGATGAACTTTGTCACTGCTTCGTCACGATACTTATAGAGGTCTTGAACTATGGTGACAAACTCCTCGCTCTCCTCCTGGGTGAAGCTCGGTTGCAGGTAGACTTGCTCGGGAAGGTAGGGCACCATCATCGCCGACACTTCTTTGGTGAGAGCTGACGCAACCACACCGTCGGTATCGTTGGTGATGACCTGCGGGAAGCCGCCGCCGGGTACCAGGTTTATCTGCCCGAGAGCTGTCATGAAGCCCTTGGGATCCTTGAGGATGGAGTCGACGAAGACCGGGGTGCCGTTTGCGTCAAGCGTATAGGTTTCATTCTCAATCCCGTAGCGGAAGAAAAGCGATCCTTCTTCAGAGTAGAAGTAATCGACCCAGCGCATGGCCACTTCAGGATTCGTACACACATTACTGATCGCAAAGGCCCCGACTGCCAGAACGCCGGAGTTGGCATCGCTCCACAGCTGGTCTCCATAAGGGCCCTTGATCGGAGCATAGCCGGTGAACTGGTTCTCAACCTTGAGGAAGACATCACTGTAGGGCATGTAGAAAGCGCCGAAGAGTGCGTTGGAGAGGTTCGAACGCCAAGAGGGAAGGTCACGCTTGTAGTAGTCCTTCCACAAGAGTTTCTCTTCATACAACTGGTTGAGGAATTGCAGGTAGCTCTTGAACTTCGCGTCCTTAAGCCAAATATGCACCTTGCCGTTTTCAATGTTGATCGTTTCCTTCATCTGATGATCGAGACCGAAGGAACCTCCGAGCACATAGATGGAGCTTGCTTCACGGATTCCCAGTGGAATTTCATCCTTCAAGCCGTTGCCGTTCGGGTCCTTGTCACGGAAGGCTCTCAGGACTGTAATCAGCTCATCTGTGGTGGTGGGAGCCTTCAGACCAAGCTTTGCCAGCCACTCCTTGTTGATCCACTGCTTGAATCCCATGCGGCCGGTATTGCTCAGATCCAGCTCCGGCAGGGCATAGATGTTACCGTCTGCACTGGTGATGGAGGCAAGAATCGTGGGATACTTGGCCATGAGTGCCATGAAATTGGGAGCGTACTGCTTAAGCAGATCGTTGAGAGGAATCAGCTGGCCGCTTTCCATACCATACTTGGCAATTTCCACTTTTGACAGCTGGGCACGTACGAAGACATCAGGAAGGTCGTTGGAGGCAAAGAGAAGGCTCTTTTTCTCATCGTATCCCTGGGTGGGAACTTCCTGGTAGTCCATAATCACATTCGAAAGCTTCTGGTATTCAGTAAGCATCTTCACGTTCTTCCACTCTGCGGTATTCTGGTCGCGAACACCAAAAACCTTCAAGGTAACCGGCTCGGCAACAATTGGAAAGCCGGATGCGTTCAGTCCAGCCGTTGGGGCTGCGGGAACTGTGACAGCAACTTCCTTGTTTCCTGCTGCAGGGATTGACATCAGCAGCACAACAAGCACAAACAGTACCATTACTGATTTTTTCATGGCATTATCTCCTTTTCTAGAAAAAGCGTACCATGGTGTTTTCGTTCGATGGAAAACTTGTACTCTACATACTTTATCGATTACTCAGTTTTTTTTACCCAACTCTTGTTCCATGTACCCAATTGGTGTAATTCCTTCTACATCCTTGAATACCTTGAAAAAGTAATTATAGTTTTTAAATCCGCAATCGCCGGCTACTTGCTTGAGAGGGCACCCTTGGAGAATCTTGGTTTTTGCCTTTTGAATTCTTGTCAGGCTGAGATACTTGGAAAAGGTAACCTTCATCTCATGGTGGAAAATCCTGCTTAGATACGATGCATTCACTCCAATGCTTTTTGCGCATTTCTCAAGGGAGATGTTCTTGTAGTAGAAATGATCAACATAGGAAGCCGCCAATTGGACATTATGAGAGGCTGAGCTCTGCTGCAGCAATTCCAGAAGCGAACGATATCGATCTGAGAGACCTGCAGCCAACAGTTGTCCATCCCCCTGATCAATCAGGCGTATAAGAAGGGACAACTCAGGTTCGCTCTGAAAGGAAAGAGAGTACTTGGAAGCAAATGCTGCAAGGAAATCGAGAATTTCCTTGGTGATCATCAGCCTTGAAGCGGTAAACTGCATTGCAGGCAGACTGTAGACATCCTGCAAGGCGGTGGTGAAGGAAACCAGGTTCCTCTGCTCGATGGCAAGCAATATATGGTTTTGTTGCTCAAGGGTAAGAGCCAGTTGATGACTCTCTCCCGGTTTTTGAGGTTCGATTTGCAGCGATGTCTCGATGCTGGGTTTTGGCTGAGATGACGAAGGAGTGAATATCAGGTTGGCTTCCATGGATTTCAAACATGCCAGCAATTGATCTCCGGTAACACGGTGCTTGAGGATGTAGTCATGAGCTCCATTTTTCAGGATCTCACGTACATAGTCATAGGTATCATAACTGGAGAGCGCCAGCATCCCGACTCTTGGATAGTATTTGGCTATGAAGGATGAAAGCGACACCCCGTTCTCCTCGGGCATGAAAACATCGAAGATTACGATGTTGATGTCCATTGTTTCCAAGGCCTGCTTCGCTTCAGCAACGCTATGTGCAATGGCGCAAACCCGATATCCATTGGCAGACCAATCGACAAGGCCGGCAATATATTGAATGGCTAGGACTTCATCGTCCACTAATAATATGTTCATAAGGGTATGTGTAGTTCCACAACGGTACCAACATTCACAAAGCTGGTGATGAACCCATTATATGGCTCCCCATAAATCATGCGGATCCTGCTGAAAACATTGGAAATCCCCACACTGCTCAAGTAGTGCATGTCTTTGGACACCTGGGCCACCAGCTTGTCAAGGTGCTCCTTCTGGATTCCTTTTCCATTGTCGGTGACGGTGATATGAATGCCATCGTCAAGTTTGTACGCTTTTACGGTGATGTTCCCGTCCTTCTTGTTGGCGATGCCATGAATGAGTGCGTTCTCCACGATTGGCTGCAGTAGCAATTTAGGAATCTTATGGGACAAAAGCTCTTCATCTATCTCCCAAACGGTTTCAAATTCCTGCTGATACTTGAAGCGCTGAATCAGAAGGTACTGCTTGATGTAGTGAATCTCCTGCGAAAGAGGTATGAACTCATCACCTTGTCCCAATACTGCTCGCAGTAGTTCCACCATGGCTGTTGCCACTACCTCGATTTCCTTCACTCCCTTTAAATGCGCATAGTATTTCATGCTGTTGATGGTGTTGTAGACAAAGTGCGGCTGAATCTGCGACTGCAGGATGGCAAACTCGCTTTCACGTTTTTGCTTTTCTGTCTGCTTGATTTGCTCAAGCAGATCCTCAATTTGATCCATCATGGTGTTGAAAACGGCAGCCATCTCCCCTATCTCATCTTCAGATACTACAGAAGAGCGGACGTGGAGGTTGCCCTTCCCCACTTCGTGCATGCTCTTTCTCAGCTCGCTGATATTACGGTACAGCCGGGATGTGAGCAGCCAAGAGGCGAGGAAAATCAAAGGAAGTGAAATGAGAATGATCAGGATGACCGTCGAACGAAGCCTCAGTGCATCCCCGAGTAGCACCTGGTAGGAGATGATGCCTATAGTGGAGATACCTTCAGTCTGCCCATCTTGAACCAACATGAGGTTTTCACGGGTATAGCTTTCCATATCTGTTTCGCCCAACAGTACCGCAGCTATTTCGCTCTGTGAGATTGGTTGCTGCGCAGACGCTTTATTATCAAAGAGCAGTTGCCCGTTGAGATAGGTGGCAAGGTAGAGCTGCTCGGCCGAGGTAAAAGAGAAAAGTTTCGAGGAGAGATAGGAATAATCGAGTTCTGCCACCACCAAGGCGAGAGGCTCCTTGTCGGCAAACAATGTACGGGTATAGACTAATCGTTTTTCTTTTGCAAAGTAATGGAGTTTGGGAGCGAGCGTCGCAAAGGCAGCCTGCATCCAAGGTTGCATCATCTGGCCTTTCAGCAAGAGGCTGCCTCCCGATTGAAACACATTCCCGTTGGCACTGAAGACCGATAACTGGCTGATGTACTCCTTGTTAGTCACGAGATTGCTCAGGTAGGAATCAACTGCTTTCTTCTGGAGAAACCAATCATAGGAAGCTTCCACCAAGGAAGTAGTTGCAGCTTCCTTGATAACGGGATTCATGGTGACCATCAGGGTAATGCCCCGGGAATCCTCCAGCATGGAGTCCAACTCGGAAGCATTGTTCCCGATGATGCCCTGCATATATTGCAGGGCATTGCGTTCAATGATGACCACTACTTGGCGATAGATGAATACGAGTGAGATTACCATGACCAGCAAGGCTACCAGCATGGTCATCAGGAAGATTTTGCTTTGCAGGGACAGTCTCTTTCGTTGCACCCGTTCATTCCACCTATTGGTTACTGATATGCTTTGGGAACCTTGGAGAATATGGCGGCTATCCGCTGCATGTCAAACTTCAAGGTTCTGTCGTAGTAGTATATGCCATTTTTCTCCTGTTCGACATCAGTAAGCTGTGTGTAGCAGTAGCCGCACGCATGATCCATTTCGAGAATAACATCGGTAAGGGCCTCAAGCCGGGCATAGAACTCTTCCAAGGTTTTCGGTGATTCGCCATAGCCCCATGAAACAAGGTTCTGGCCTACAATCAGTTCTGAATTCAATTGCGTTGCTGGATCCCACTTGATGCCTCCGTACTCATCGACCAGATAAGGCTGGCCGCTGTACTCGCTCTCGAACTGAGGGAAGTTGCGGAAGGGCTTGCCATCCTTCATCTCCAGCTTGGCTGCAAACTTTTGGGGATCCTGATCATAGGCATGTACTGTCCACAAGTCGGTGACAAAGTGAATGTACCCACTGCTGTCATTTACCGGACGCGATGGGTCGAGCATCTTGCATAAGTTGTATGCATCGCGGTGGAGGCGACGATGTGCATGGGCATCGGTGAAACGGAAGGTTTCGTTCAGCGGCGTCCACGTGATGATCGAGGGGTGATTACGGTCGCGCGCAATGATCTCCGCCCATTCGGAGAGGAAATTACGAGCAGGTAATCCCTCCTGATTATATTCCAGACCCCAGCTCGGGCTTTCGCCCCAGCATAAATACCCAAGTCGGTCGGCCCAGTAGAGATAGCGAGGTTCAAATACTTTTTGGTGCAGACGAGCGCCGTTGAATCCTGCCTGTTTGGCAAGCAGGATGTCTTGTCTCAACGCTTCGTCGGAAGGGGAAGTCCATTGGCTGGATGGGTAGTAGCCTTGATCCAGGACAAGGCGCTGATAGAGTTTCTTGTGATTGAGGTAGACTTGATTGCCTTGCACTTGAACATGGCGCATGCCCATGTAGGAGGAGACGGTATCTACAACCGAATTCCCAACCAGTACGGTAAGCTCAAGGGTATACACATAGGGTTTATCAGGGTCCCAGAGTTGCATGGAGGGAATGCTGAGGACGACGGGCGAACCTTCATTGGCCAAGCATTTAGCGAAAGCAGCCAACGAACCATCCTCAGTGAACACTTTGCAGCCGAATTGCATTCCTTCTGCAATTGCTGAGAACCGTGGGATTATTGTCAGCTGTTCACTGTCAATATCGCAGTTCATCTGCACACTTTCCAAACTGAAGGGAGAGACGGCTTCCATCCAGACGGTCTGCCAAATGCCGGTAGTCCGGGTATAGAAGCATTTATAGGAGTGAAGGAAGCTTGATTGCTTTCCCGATGGAATACTTCCATCCTGCAGGTTGCTGGTTGCCTTCACGACAAGGTTATAGCTTTTTCCAGCGCTGACATGCCTTGTAAGATCAATGGTAAAGGGGGTGCTGCCTCCGTCGTGAAAGCCTACCTGCATACCATCGATAAAGACATCGGCATGGTAAAAAACAGCTCCAAAATGCAACAGAACCCTTTTGCCTGCATAGGAGAAAGGAATCTCAAGCGTTCGGTGGTAGAAGATCGAGAAGATCAGGTCCTTGTAGGCTACACCCGACAGCTCACTCTCTGGTGAGAACGGAACAACAATGGTCTTGTCAAAGCCGGTACTCTTCTCTTCCTGGTTGAAGGACTGTTTCTCAGAGAAATAGGGCGGCCTCATATTGATGGTATAGGTCCACTCTCCATTGAGGTTGGTCCACTCCGACCGCATGAATTGCGGATTGGGATGTTCTGGCTTAGGCAGGATTGTCATTGTTCTCTCCTCTGTATTATAAAGTCTACCAGCAACCACAAGTCAGCTGGATTCTAAGTACTCCCAATATTTTGGGGGGTACTCAGAGATTTTTACTTGAAGTAGCATTATAAAACTACAGTTAAGAGTGAACGATGAAGGAATTGTTATCACCATGTTGATAAACCAAGCAAAAAACTTCGATGTAGAAACAGATTTTCGCTGAAATATGAAGGCATCTTCTGTGAATCATCAAAAGGATTTACGCCCTCTTTGAAACTACATCATACTCATATTCGATTGCTTTAATGTCCAGAACCTTGGTTTTAGTGCAGTGAAACACTGACTCCTTGAAAACTGCAAGGTTTCTCCCCTCTTCGCTCATGGTACTCGTATATTCAATTCCATCGAATCCAAGGCTTTTGATAAAGTCACTGATATACTGTGTTGGCAGATAGTCCAAGGTACTGTCATGTCTGCGAAGAGGTTTTGCAATTTCCGCTCTCATCTTACGTAGGACATCCTGATTGACTGCATACTGTACATAGTCGATATCTAATAAAGAGTTGGCAATAAATGGACTGACTACATCAATTTCAGCAAGATTGATGACTTCGATTTGCTTGAGCAGTCTAAAAGTTCCGATTGAAACATAATCATACATACCAGCACGAATTTCATGCAGTGTCGTTTTCTCTGTATTGGAAAGGTAAAGAACTTGAACACCCTCGGGATTGGCCCTCCCTGCATTCACCCTATGAGCCGGAGGAGCACCCATTTCACTCTTCTTGAATCCTTTTAAATTGGGACAGATTCGTGCCCGATAGAAAACCTCAGCAGGTACATACGTTTTTCTCACACATCGAACGAATGCCTTCAGGACTTCCCTATTCACAAAATTTGTGTGAAATCTGTTGTTCCTCTTAATATCATCAACAAACTTCTGCCATGAGTAGGTTTTTAGGATAGCGTTATGCTCCAGATATTGAGGATTGCAATACTCCGCTATCCCTACTTGTGATTCAAAAAGCTCAGGCTGGGCTAAATACTTGTCATTGCATATCGCAATCATAAGTTTCTGAATAGCTTCGGGATTACCTGAAAAGAGTGTCCAATCTCGAAACAGGCATTCACACAATAAGGCTTTACGCTCATCAGGGTACTCTGAAGGCAAATCTTCAACCACCGAATAGATGTCCAGAAATCCTTCGAATAGTTCTGTAAGAATTGTATTTGATGATATCTCATAAACAGCAGTATGCTCATGCCCACAAAAATCACAGGTCCCGATAGCTTTGGTTGCTTCAACAACTGCTATGATTTCAGAATCCTTAAAACAATGAACACAACATTTCATACAAATAAACCCCCATCAAGCAATTTCCCCATCAATTCGAGATGATGCATAATGGTGAGCTTCTTTAAACTTCCAAGCCCGGGATACGTTTGAGCCTGATAATGATCCAACAATATCTTCAACCCCAATGTTAGAGGCACAACTCTCTCGTTTTCATACCATTCAACCATTTTCTTCAAGGCTTGATAGAATTTCTGGGCAGGATTGTTGATGTCTTGGTTGGAATCAGAAACAAAGTGCCTGACCCTCAGGCTTTTATCGATAGCTGGATACACAATATGGATTGCCACAGCGTAGGGAGCAAAACCAGCCGCATTGTATGAATCACCGATTATTGAGTAGTCTGCGAATCCAACATACCCTTCACTCCTATAATACAGATGAGCATCAGAAAAGAATTCGTCTTCTTTCTGAGAGTAATCGGCATTACGCTCCTGCCGTTGAAAGGAGTCTGTCAGCAAGACTTTATTCGTTGTAATATTGCGCCTGAATACGCCTTCATCTGGAATTACTGTTAAGCGGGGCGCATCCGAGGCAAATAAGTTCTGATACGGTTTGAGCATGTCCCGATCGTTAAGCACGACTACCAAATCTTGCTTCTCAATGCCTGACTCAGTTACAGCAGAGAGAACTCCAGGCAAATCGTTATTCATGATCAGGGCTTGCAGCATAAAAGGTTGCAACATCTCTGCAGCAAAGTCCTGTTTTCTTGAAACATTCCCGGTCGCTCCATCGAAAGCTCCAAACTCTTCCGAAAAGGAACCCACTTCAGGGTTACGGATTATTGCAAGCGGATGCTTCCTTGCATTGAACTGAGTGATTGTGGATACCAAGGTTGAGGAAAGACTGACCGGTTCGATTATCGGGACAATGTGGTCATGCAATAGGTTCTTCTCTACCAAATCACGCAGTGCAAGCAAATCAAATTGTCGCCCTCGAATATAAGGAAAATACATGCGCTCACCTCCGATATTGCTGATTCAGAAAGGATTGCAGGGATGCAGCATCCAGAGCTGTTCCCGTATTGAAATAGGCAAGAGAACGCAAGGAATAGGGCACGACTTGTATCTGTTCCTGTTGTATGGATACACGATTTTTCAGCGTTTTCAGTACCACTCGATAGGCTTGATCCAGAGGAATCTTGGAAAATAATGCTTCACATGCTTCATACCAGAAGACAGGAGTCGCTTCAGGCAGGAATCCATGATAGGAGTAAACGACATGCTCGTATTCCCGTTTTCGGAGTAGCTTGAACAAGGCTTGATGAGAAAGTTTACTTGAATCGGCAACAGGCTCTTTTTTCTGCTTTGTGCTGATAGTATTACGCGCTGTCAGGACATAGATGCCGACCGGGCTGTTTGAGAACATGGTGTTCAACCTCGAAAAGGAAGACTCGGGGGCCACCACACAAACATGGTCGAACGCGTGGTAATAGGCTTCTATCTGACTTTCCAACCGATCAAACGAATCCAGGTCAGACTTGATCTCATACACCACCGCTTTTCCATTGATGAGGATGAAATCTGCAACAGCCTTTCCAACGGTAACCTGGCTTAATGCCGTTGTCGTGCGTACGCTATGCTTCCCAAGCAGCAAGGTGTTGAGCAATGTGTTCTGGTAGAAATACTCATTACGGTAGCACTTGGACATCTGACTATAGAGCTTGTGAATAATCTCACCATTGCTCAATAGATGGGGCTGCGGAAATTCAGCTTCAGCCAGTGCTTGATACACTGCATGGCCCTTCTTGGACATTAATGCTTCAAACACTTTCTGTGTAAAGAGTTTATTGTAAAGGCCGTCATGCTTACTCATCCCAAATCATTCCTCTTCACCACCGGCCTCATCTTCGCACATCTGCTTTACAGATGCAACGATTGAGCGAGTTGCGTGATATATACCTAAGACGCAAGGAAGCCTGATTTGCTTCAAGCATAGTTATTTCTTGAGGAATTGTGTATGAGAACCAACAAAATTTACTCTTGACGAGGGAACCAGCAAAGGCTCCCTCACTCTTGTTATCGCGGCCACCGATCCTGAACATCCAGCAAGGCTGGGAATGGGGCATGAGGATGATCTTGATACCAATACGCCACAGAGCATACATCGTCCTGACGTTCGAATAGACCACCATGCCCGACCCCAATCTGTTGGAGAGTTACCTTCAAATCCTTGTGGAAGAAAATAGGATCCTTGGCATGCCACCGATAGAAAGAGCGCATCGGCAGCGTATCATCCATATGGTAGTTGCTGTGAACCAGAGTGTCTCTTGTGCTGTAGAAAGGATAACCGAAGTGCTGGTAGCTGTAGGTCTGTTCGACGGTCCTGCCCTCTTCCTGCTTGGCAAAGCTCCAGGAACCACCGAAGTAATCCTCCATTCCGGTCCCGCAAATCGTAGGATAGGTGTCATCTCCATCGATATAGAACTTCATCTCGCCTTCACCCCACCAGTACCGTTGCAAGGATGTCAAACCAATGAATGTTCCAATATAGGTTCCATTCCCTCGCACCCCGTCGAGCACCACATAATCTTTCTTCAATGCAGTGACTGCTTCCCGTCTCCACTGGGCATGGAAATAGAGTGCATCAGCCCTATGTTCAACATGCTCCAAGTAATCAATCTGATAGAAGAAATGACCGATTGTATGGGCATGTTGGTTTTCCAGGGTAATGCGGGCTCTTTTCTTGAACGGCATGGAAAAGAAACTATTCATGCCCCGGTTGGGTGCCGCAGCAATAAAATAAGAGTCGATGAGGTAGGATTCGCCAAATCCCAGACAGAAGAAATCGCCAAGCGGGCATTCGACCGATGGGAAAGCCTCATCATCCCAATACATACGTAACACAAGATCTCTGAAGACATACCGATCGGCATCAGAAGTCTTTTGATCAACGGTCATCCATATGTGCGTAATCATACCGCTGGCTTGGACATCCATAAGAGTCACCACATCACCGGATTTGATGTTTCTCAGACAAGGACTCCCCTTGCGAGAAGGGCCAAGTTTTCCAACCGACTTCCCTCCGTTGCCTTTTGCCCCAGATGGATTCTCTGCATTCACCGCATGTGATGTAGCTGTGGTAGGATGATACAACCAACTATCTTGCATTCTTGACTCCTTCTCCTGAACTTCTATTGTACGCTCACCTTGGACGCCTCTCAAGGCTGGTGGGCAGTATCGGGAACAACTGATGGGGCTCGACTTGGTACCAATAGGCAACACTGCTGATATCATCGGAGCGTTCAAACAGTGCATGGTCGTCATGACCGATATCCTGGACCGTTACCTTCAATGATTCATTGAATCGAATCGGGTCTTGAAGGTGCCAACGGTACAGACCATGGCAAGGGATGCCCTCCTGGGCATAGTTTGCTATCTTCCTGTTCGCTACGTTGCTGTGGTAGTGATACCCAAGGAATGGAGTTGAATAGTTGCCGATTGAAAAATCTGTTACATCGTTGTCATCCATCTTCCAATAGCACCATGCCCCGCCAAAATAATCCTCAATTCCGGTGCCGCAAAGAGTCGGCCATGAGGTATCACCATCGAGGAAGAACTTCAGCTCCCCTTCACCCCACCAGTAACGACCCAGGGCCGCAAGGGCAAGATAGGTGCCGACGTACAAGCCCCGGCCTTTCACCCCGTCAAGAATTACATGGTCGTGGCCGGGTTTGACGACATTGGAACGTCTCCATTGTGCATGGAAGTATCCGCAATCCTGCGGCAGTTCGTCACCAAGTGAGTAATTTATCGTGTAATAGAAGCCCTTCACATCATCGATATGGTCATTGGTGATGGTAATTCGTGCAAACTTTTTGAAGGGCATCTCCCAATAGCTGTTGTAGCCGCCTTGCGGAGCCACGGTAATCGGGATGGAATTGACTTCGCTTGCAGCCCCGAAACCACAACAGAAAAAATCGCCGAGAGGAACTTCGACTGATGGGGCATCCTCATTATCCCAATACATGCGCATTACCAGATTCCTCAATACAAAATCTTGATGCTGGGTATGCAGGCCTACCGTAAACCAGAAGTGTCGAATGACTCCCGGCCCTTCGATTTCGGCAATGGTAGTTGATTGCCCGTGCGGTAAGGTGATTTGCGGCCTGCCTTTACGTCCGACTCCGAGATTACTCGCTTCCTTGCCACCAGAACCTGGCAATCCTTGAGGATTCTCAGCGCTGATCGAACGACTCTGTACATTCTTGATCTCAAATAACTTGTCTAGCATTCTTTTTTCCTTATTCCTTAACACCACCGGCAAGGAGATTTACCAAATATTTCTGCAGCCACAGAAAGATAATTACAACGGGTACACTGATAATTGTTCCAAGAGCCATTATCTGTGTCCATGCAGTATAAAATGGACCCTTCAGGCTCTGGATTGCGATCGGAAGCGTCCATACAGCTTTCGAACGGATGATTGTCGTTACCGTCACATAATCACCCCATCCACCTATGAAGGCGGTCAAGCCGATGGCACACAATGCATTGGTTGAGAGCGGCATGATGATGCGCAGAAGCACACCCCAGTTGGAACAACCATCGATTCTTGCTGCTTCGCTGATATCCTTCGGGATCTTTTTGAAGAAGCCCACCATCAGCCAGACTGAAGTCGGGATGAAACATGCAGTATAAACAATCATGACCGTATGCAGGCTGTCCAGGACATCCAGATTGCTCAACGTGATGTAGAGCGGGACCAACGGTATGATCCACGGTATGCTCTGTGTCATGGCTATGATGAACCACAAACCTCTCCGCCCTATAAACCGGAAATTTGCAATGGCGTATGCCATCATGGCGGAGAATATGATGACCAGGGCGGTTGACGTAACGGTCACATACACTGAATTCAAAATCCAAGTAACCAAGAGCTCATTGTTTGCAAGAAGCTCCTGGTACGCAGCCAGCGTCGGGTTCTTGGGAATGAAGGAGATGTTGAAGTCATACAACTCGTTTTCCGTACGAATGGAATATGAACCCATGACGGCGAACGGTGCAAGAACAATGAAGCAAAGGAAGAGCAGCACAAGTGTGGTGAGGATTCGGTAGATGGAATTGCTGGTTTGTGCTTTCATCGTCAGTCCTCCTTTCCTTCGTGGATGAAATAGGGTATGACGAACAACATGCTGACTATGAACAGGATGACACCTTCGGCACTCGCCATTCCAAATTTAAACAGCTTGAAGCCATTAAGATAGATGTCGTTGCCAATAATATTCGTACCGTAGTTGGGCCCGCCTTGTGTAAACAAGTAGACCATGTCAAACGTCCGCAGGGTGCTCATGAACTGCAGCACGGTCAAGGTCATCAACGTCGGCAATATGCTGGGAATGGTGATTGAGAAGAATTGCCTGATCTTGCCGGCGCCATCAAGTTCAGCTGCCTCATAGTAGTCTTTCGGGACAGTGCTGAAGGCTGCCATCAGCAGCACCGTCACAAAGGGAAAGCTTTTCCAAATGGTCAGGAACGAGACAAGTCCGAATGCAAGTTTCTCGTTCGAGAAGAATGCGTTTGTATCAACATTGAACAAGAACTGGAACATCCTGGCAAACATTCCATAGTCCCCATTAAAGGAGAGCAGGAATATTTTTGCTATGACAAACGACGGGATCGCCCAGGGGAGCAGGGCTATGCCCCGCACGAAGGCTCTTCCCGGAAAGCTCGTGTTCAGCGCTAGTGCGCAGATGATGCTGAATACAATTGTCCCTATTACACAGACAAATTCGAACACGATGGTAAGCTTGACGGTTTTGGGAAAATGAGAAAGAGCAAACAAGTCTTTGAAATTCTGCCATCCCAAGAAATAGTTCCCTTCAGCCGCCCTCATCAGATCCCAATTCGTAAAACTCATCTGGAAAACTCTATACAGTGGAAACACTATGAAAAATCCAATGAGTATCAGAGCTGGAAGCAACAGTTCAAGAATGAACAGCTGTTCTTTCCGTTTTTCAATTCTTTTCATGGCTCCCCCAGTCTAAAAAGCCTCCTCGGAATTCGGTCATCGGCTGATTCCGAGGAGACATAGAAATCCACTATTGAAATCCCTGAAGATTAGCGGGACATTACTGCCTGCATCTCTTTCTGTCCCCAGTCTAATGCATCTTTGACGCTCTTTGCACCAAGGAATGCATCCTCGAGGGACTTGTTGACGATATTGTCGAGTTCTCTCCACTGTACGATATCGGGAACCTGACGGAGTTCGCCCTCCAGAAC
>WARQ01000123.1_pt1 | contig 16060 bp, 17 predicted proteins | sample 4769161 | NCBI WGS metagenome assembly WARQ01 (sample SAMN08893024, study PRJNA449175) | gut metagenome | isolation source: rumen sample fed with dry roughage | host: buffalo | place: India: Nagpur | collected 2016 | reverse complement strand
GGAACTGTGAGCGTATAGCTTGTTTGGGTTTTGTTTAACGAGGTTAATTCTGATGCCGATGTTCCGTTGTGTGAGCGTATCATTATTGCTCTATCTGCATTTAACAAAGCTGAGTTCGTAAAACTTTCAATGCTGAAAGTATATTTAGCTCCAGGCGTAAGTCCAGTTACATACCAGCCAGAATAACGACTATTAGCTGTCACGGAGGACTTAGTTAATGCTAAGACTCCGCTAGAAGCGTTGAAATTATAATCTGTCCCAGAGTTGGAATCTCTTGGAGCTGAAAGGTTTAGTAAGTTTTTGCCCGTATAAGTCTGCTGGGATGTCTTTCCTAGCATCTTCGCATCTTCGACCGCATCTTCGTTCGCTACATCTATCTCGATTGGGTTGCCAGTGGCGGTAGCGAGCGTGTGGGGTTTTTCGATTAGATAGAGCTTGNNTCGCCGCGGTCACCCTTATCGCCCTTCTCGCCGCGGTCACCCTTATCGCCCTTATCTCCTTTGTCGCCTTTGATGACAATGTGGCTTGCTACCTGGTTCTGATCTGGTAGTTTGTATTTGAATTTGTATTCGCTCATTATTGTGCGCTCCCTCTGGTTACATCAAATGTCAAATTAAGGCGACCCTTCATAGGCGTAAATGTATCGCCTTGTAGGGTTATCTCTAAATCATAATAATAGCGGCCTAGCACTACGTCATCGGTGTCTGATGCCGGGACCTTTAGCCGGTACATTCCATCTGATCCTCTAGTGATGCCGCTGCCTATGCTTTTCTGAAATATGTAATCAGTATCGTCTGGATCAGCTTTGCATGAGAAATAAGCCGCGTCTAGCTGCAGGGTTTCGCCGGCGTCGTTCTCGATGCCAAATTCGAAGCCGCTGAAGGTATCCCCGCGGGTCATATCCATGTTCTGAATGATTGTTTTCATGGTTACCTCCTATATCCACCTTGAATAATTATTTATTACGATCTTCGTTACGCTTCCGCTCCACGATATCGTGTTGGCACCGACCTTAAGCCTTAGATTATCGTAGTCGCCGTCCACGCTTCTGTTCATTAGTGTTTCTGGTGTTTCCCTATAGGCCTCTAACTGCTGCGCGTCGATTGTGATCTGCGTTGCCGTGTTGCCTAGATCAATGACGAAGATCTGGTTGCCGTTGAGGCTCAGGTTGATGGTTCCGGTTCCGAATATGGTGATTGTCGGCCTGGAGTAGATGTTTCCTCGGTTGTTAATCGTTACGGAGTTGTTTTGAAAGGATGTGAATGTTTTTTCTTTTTCGTCGTCTGAATATTTGAAGGGCTGGACATGAAGTGTGACCGTCGCCGTTCTAAATCGTACCAAGCGCTCGAAGTCGATTTGATTAAAAATCTGGTATAGGTAGTATTTGTCCGGCTCGTTCGAGAAGACCACTTTGCCTTCTGAATTGAAGAAATCTATCACGTCATCAATGTCGAAGTTGCCGTATAGACCGATGGAGATTTCCTTGTCGTACGCGGCGTAGCCGAGTGGCGTTACAATGTCGCCATCTCGGCCGTCGATTTCTTCTATCTGATTGCGGAGTAGTGGTTTACTGATCGGCGCTAGACTCTGGATTAAAAGACCCGGGATGTCTGCGCTGCTGCGGTCGTTTAATATGATGTAGTTTCGCATATTACCTCCACCTTTAATTATAGATGAGTTTGTTCATTGTGCGGTCTACAAAGCTACCCATTTCGTCGCCGTCCATCTCGATTTTCATTTCGCTGAGTGCCTGCTTTAATGCTGCGACCAGTGGGGTGTCTACTACAATGCCTTCTGTCGTTGCGTTTTTAACCGCCACGCGGAAGTTTGAGTCTAGACCGTCCGGCATCGCGTCAGCTACAGCTGCTAGCGCGCTCGTATCGACTCCGGTGTTTAGGCCGTCGCTCATTGCATTTACGATTGATTGGCCGAAGTCGGTTGCTTCCTTCAGGATTGCGGCTTCTTCGTCTTTAATACCAAGCATGAGACCCTGGTCGAAGAACCTACCGACCTTCGCAGCTTCCTTTGATGGCGAGTGGATGCCGAGCGATGCTTTGAGGGATGCCATGATGTTGTCACCGAAGCTTGCGGCCATGGCTCTTGCTTTACCCCATAGCGACCAGTCGCCTGTACCGTTTGTGAAGCCGGTGATGACGTTTCGGCCCATGCCAGCTGCTTCTGCCTGCTTATTTAGCTGGTCTACTGCATCTTTGGCGACCTGGTTGGCTTTATCCTTCGCTATTGGATCACCCTGTTTAATACCGTCTGCATAGAATTGCACCTGGCCGTTACCGGCGTCCTTGAATTCCATTTGCTTGCCAGTGAGCATTGAAAGGATCTTCATTGTGTTGTTACGCCATTCGTCTGAATTTTCTTGCAGATGAGTGGTTGTAATACCGTTGTATTGAAGCATCTCTTTTTGGAGCTCGCCGATGCGTTGGTTGGCGGCTTCCTTCTGCTGATCTATCATTTTGGAGTTCGAGTCAGTGCGCATGCTTTCGAGCACTTCAAGCCCTGCTTGCTCAGCTTCAATACCTTGCTGAAGAATGTTTTTCTTTTCTTCTTCCGATTCAGCGAAGCTGGCGACATAGATCCAGTCATCTTCTTGCATTTCGGAGTACTTCTCGGCGTGGAACTTAGCGTAGTTTTCCTCGTAGAGGCCTATTGCTGCATAGTATCCTTCTAGGGTCTGCTGCTGGTTGTCTATGTTTGCCTTCAGCTGATTGTAGTTCTCTTGATAGGCCTGGTTCTTTTCTTTAGCCCATTGGACTTCTTCTCTTGAGTACGTTCCGGATTGCGAGTTCAGGATTTGTTGCGCTTTTGCGTAGTCGTCCGTGAGCTGAGTCATCTGGCGTTGGCTTTCGGCCAGCAATTCGAGCGCGTTTGAGCGATCTTGGATAGCTTGCGTATAGGCTGCTTCCTGGCTGTTGAGGATTATCTCTGCCTTTTTCTTCTCGATGGTCTGGTCGATTGCATCTCTAATTTCCCCGTATTTTTCTATCACGCCGTCGTGGAGCGAGATTTCCAAGCCGAGGGCATTTGCTAGCGTTGAAGTAATGAATGACGCGCGTTCTTCGTAGCCGCTCTTGACCTTGCCGTTCTCGTCGACGATCTTATCTAGCTCGTTTACGAGGTCCTGGTAGTAGCTCATCTCAGACATGCCTTTGCTGAGGTTTTCTTGTCTTGTTGCCTGTAGCTGTTCCCAGGATTCTTTGTTCGCATTTACCGCATCGGTTTGCGCTGCGATCTTTTCGTTGAATTCTATCGTTTCTTCTGAGGCTTCGGTTGTTTTTGCGATTACGGCTCCAATGCCGACAGCGAGCGCTGCGAGCGCTCCTACCACTAGGCCGATTGGGTTCATGCCCATTACCGTGTTAAGCGCAGCAAATGCCGCCGACAGGCTAGTTGCACCTGCCACCGCCGTACTAATTGCCGACACGGCTCCGATTATGGCCGTCGTAAATGTTGCGATTTTTGCAGCTACGAATGCAGCTATGATTGCGCTGATGCCCGTCACTACTGCATCCCAGTGGGTTATAAACCATTCAAATACTCCGACCAGCTTTTCAAATGCCGCCGCCGCTTTTCTACCTGCGGATTCCCAGTTGATTCCGCTTAGGGTTCTGGATATTGAGTCGATGCATTTTCGGATCGTTGGCTCTAGCTTATTCCATATCGTTAGGCGGATGCCTTCTAGTTGGCTCTTAAGCAGCGTAAATTTACCACCGACGTTGTTTAGCATCGTTTTTGCCATGCGGTCTGCTGCGCCTGCGCTATTATTCACGGATTGGATGAGCTGTTCGAAGTCATCTGGCGCCGAGTTAACGATTGCGAGCAAGCCGGCCATTGCTTCCTGACCTGCGATTGCTTTTGCATGCTGAGCCTGCTCGGCTTCTGTGAGTCCATTAAACTTCTCACGGAGCTGCTTAAGGATATCAATCAATGGGAGCATTTTGCCGGATGAGTCCGTCACGACAATGCCGAGTTCTTCGATTGAGCTGGCTGCCATCTTTGGTGGCGAAGCTAGGCGTGTCATCATGGAGCGGAGCGCTGTACCTGCGCGTTCGCCTTTGATACCGGCGTTTGCCATTGTACCGATTGCGATTGCTACATCTTCCATCGAGAAACCGAGCGCGCCGGCTACTGGCGTTACGTACTGGAAGGTCGACCCCATTAGTTCCACATTCGTGTTAGCGTTCGCTGCTGCGGCTGCCATCACGTCTGCGAGCCTTCCTGCGTCTTTTGCTTCATAACCTAGACCGGTCAAGGCATCAGTCACGATATCGGATGTCTGCGCTAGATCTGCGCCGGAAGCTGCGGCAAGGTTTAGGATACCTTCCAAGCCGTCGAGCATCTCATTGGTTTTCCAGCCGGCCATTGCCATGTAGTTGAATGCTTCTGCGGATTCGGATGCGGTGAACTTTGTAGTTCGACCCATTTCCTGAGCTTTGTCGGTTAGCTGTTGTAGCTCTTTGGCGCTGGCGCCGCTGATTGCTGCGACCTTGCTCATCGCGCTGTCGAACTCTACGCCGGTCGTTACGACCTGCTTTGCCATGTTTTTAAGGCCGTCTATGGCTTTTGTGATGACTCTGGACGCCAAGTCGGCAATTACACCCTTTAGCACCGTGAAGCCGCCGTTAGCGGCGTTTTTGGCGCTATTCCCGGCCTTCTGAGTAGCGTCGTCGGTTTCTTCTAGTCCATTGTCGAGCTTTTCGAGCTGAGCTTCTGTTTCTTTTACTGCCTGCTCGGCCTGGTTCATAGCCTGCTTGTATTCTTTTAGCGTGGCTTTGCTTTCGGCCTGCTTTGTGTTGCTCTCAGCAAGCTCCTGTTTGAGCTTCTCGACCTTTTCTGCCTGGTTCTTATATGCATCAGAAGTTTCGCCGCTAGTTTTACGGATCTGTTCTAGCTCTTTGACGGCATCTTTGTATTCTTTGGTTAGCGCTTGGTGTTTTACCTTCTGCGTTTCCAATTCCGCCGCATATTTACCGTATGCTTGGCGAGCCTGGTCCAGGGTATTCTTTTGCTTCTGGAGCTGATCTTGGAGAGATTTTTGCGCAGAAGTAGCGGCTGTCATGGACTTGTCGCTTTTGTCGTACTGCGTAGATATCTGTTTTAGCGCCTCTCCGTTCTTTTTGAGGGCTTCCGTGATTGCTGTCAGCGACTTGCGATATGCTTCTTCGCCTGTCAGTTTAACCTCGCCACCAAATCCCGGCATATGTACATCTCCTTATTAAAAATATTTGTCAGATAGCTCTTGCTTTGCTTTGAGCTTTGCATACGTGGTATGGGATGCCGTCAGCGACATTTCAAGGTCGAATGTATCCTTGTAGTGCTTGTACAGCTTATTGAATGTCGTTAGCGTCATCCTACCAATCTCTTTAAATGATAAGTTCAGTTTAGTTTTCCCGGTGAAGTAAATCCACGAGAAGTCGATTGCTGGATCCTCTCCATCCGGGATTACGCGTTTTTTGATTGTGGTTCCGCTGATTTGTTACTTGCTGATACCACTGATAGAACCTTCTCGGTTGCTTCTTCTAGGCCGACTTCTGTAAGTATGCGGCCGGCCTGGCGTTGAGTAATTGGGCGAATGAGCGGTTGGTCGCCGGCTTCTTCGTTATGGATTTCGATGCCTTCATTGATCATGGCCATCACGCCGAATGTTAAGGCTCCGAGGTCGGTTTCGCCGTTATTCAGAAGCACCTTTTCGGCCCATGCTTCAAATGATCCGTATTTTTCCTGTAAATCCTGAAGCACGTTTATGTCCATTACTAGTGCGTATTCTGTGTCACGGTATTTGATTGTTTCCATCATTTCTTTCATTGCATTATTCCTTCTTTATACCGATTCAATTAAAAGCAAGGCGGCTATTTGCCGCCTGCTTAATTAGTGAGCTGCGGTGAAGCAGCCTTCGAGGTATGTGATTGCCTCGGCCTTCGTGTCGAAGGTCTTTGACTTGCGCCAGTTGCCGTCTACTGGGACTGCTACGACGCCAGGTAGCTCATAGGTACCGAAGTCCACGCTCTCGCCGCGAGTGTTGTTTTCCTCGCTTGGCTCGCTGAATTGAACCTTCGCGAAGAAGGTTGCGCGGTACTTGTATGCTCCGTCGACCATGAGGGTTGCGACGCGGCCTAGGCCTACGTATGGAGCGGTATCGTTTACGTTCGATACAACTTCGCCTTGAGTGGCGGTGTGGCCGAGAAGCTCTGCGTATGTCGTAGGATCTTCGCGGTCGATATTCATCGTACAGGTACCACCAGTGACGCCGCTGTCATGCTCTGCTAGGGCATCGTCTGCGTAGAGAGATGCGTCGCTCTTAGTTGGATCAAAGTTGAAGCTTACTGCCTTGCCTGGTTTTTTTGGCGTAGCGTATGTGAGTGTGCCGTTTGCCGCTTCGGTTGCGATACCGTAGCGGAAATCAGTCAAACCGATTTTTGCCATCTTATATACTCCTTTCGATAGCGAAGTTAATGACTTTTATGTAGTACTTGGTATCGGTGTTGTACATCGGTTCCAGGTCGCCTTCCGGCCGCCACATGAAGCCATTTTCTATTAATTTGCTTTTAAGCTGATTTACGATGTTCGTGTAGTCGCCTTGCGAATAAACGCCAAAATCGACGGACTGAACGTAACTTTGAACCTCGTCGTCTGCTCTTAGGACATCTGGGACGTCCGATGGAGTATAGATGACGTATGGTTCGTTGTGGCCTTCGTAATAAAGAAACTTTACGGGGATTTTAGCGCCATCGACTTCAAAGTCCGCAAATATCCGCTCAATGAGGGCATTTACATCTTCTGTTGTATCATTCTGCATCTAGTAATCCTCCGGATAGTTCTTTTTGCTTTTCCAGCATCGCCTTTTTAATTTCCGACTTATGCGCCAGTGCTTGAGGCATGAATGCTTTTGCTTTTTCGATGCCACCTGGTGTGCGGTAGATGGTGCCGGAGCTTCTGGCCGCAGTAATAATCGGCCATGGCACACCCAGGCTGGAGTAGTCGTATTTGCCTCGTATTATCACTTTGACGTATCTGCCGTCTTTTGTGAATTTAGGCCCCTGGTAACCATAAAAAGCCACCTTGGTATTAATGCCGCCATCGCTTGGCGTCTTGTAGACTTTTGTCTTTTTCAGCGCCTTGAGCGGTTTTGCAGCTGCGGATCCGAATGCCCATTTGGCACCCTTCTGGATATACGACATCATGACGTCCGCTCCCGCGTCGGTCATTCCACCGAATATTCTGTCGTAGTTGCTATCTATCCGCTTGACGTCGTTTATCACTTCGTCCGGCAGCGTTACTACCATCTTTGCCATTAGTGTGTCACTTCCTTTGCTTGTATCTCAAGCTCGACACACGCCTCATCTACGTTATTGAGGTACTCGATTGAGTAAATCTTCCCGCGGAAGCCTATAAGCATATCACGAGTGATTTCTACGGTTCGCGGGTAGCGGATCGTGAAGTTTGTGTATGCTTTTTCGAAGTCCGTTTTGTTTGAAATCAGTGTATAACCTCTTGTGGTTTTAACCGCCGCGTATGCCGACAGGATGTCGACCCTTCTCGGCGTCTGGAACCCTCGCTCGTTTGTCACGATTTCGTTTCTATAGATGGTTATGCGTTTGTCGTATTTACCTGCATTAATTGGTATCTGGATCATCGGTTGATTCCTCTCTCGATTCTTCTTCCGTTGGCACCAGGTTATTTGGATGTAGGTCTAGGATTGATTGCACGGCCTTATTAACGTTCGATTTGCCAACATAGAGCGTTCTCGTATCATAGGCATCTGCGCAAAGCAGGAGGGCTGCCTGTACGAATTCCGGGAACGCATCTATGTCTGGCTGTCCGGTATAACTCTTTATGAACGCTTTCGCCGTGGTGAGGCATGTTTCCAGCTCATCAGTGACGTCTTGATCCACATCGTAAATGCGAAGATATTTTGCCAGATATTCTGCCGTTATCTCGCTTACTTTAGTTGGTGCGCTCATTTATCGTCATCCTTTGCGTTTACTGTTCGTCGCCGTAGACTGCGTAGAGCGTCACATCACCGGTTGGAGTGAATGGGCTAGTAACCGTTGCGCTCTGTGCGGATGAGGTCTTTGCCCAGCCGAGGAACTCTTTGTTCTCTGGAGCAGTGATGCCGGTACCGTCATTAAGCGTGACGGATTCGCCTGCGTTTACGGTAACTGCTGCGATTGTGCCAGTTCCGCCGTTTACGTCATAGGTGACCGTGTAGGTTTCGGAAGCTGGAGCAGCATTGTGGCCCATCTTCATCTGTGCGATCTTTTCGCGGTCAGCGATCTTACAGTCGAACTCCATCCAAGCGCAAAGGCCAAGAGCATGCTGAGTTGCGTACTTTTCGCGAAGGACTTCGATTTCGCCGTGTTCGACGATCTTGGCTGCGAGGCCGGAGAAGTCACCGTAGAAAACAACGACGGTATCTGCTGCGATCTGGTTCATCTGCTTGGAAGTGTAGACGTCCTTGCCGAGAAGGGTGTAGCCCCACTTAGCGGTAAGGTCGCGATTGAGCATGTAATCACCCATTTTATCCTTGAACTTGCGGATTACATTGCGGGTGTTGCGGTGCATGATCCAGCGGCAGTTTGCCTGGTAATCATCAGGAATGAGGTCCTGAGTATCGATGAGGTCGTCTGGAGTGAAGGTGTTCGAATACTCAGTAGTATGAGTTTGGTTCTCATCAATCGTTGAAAGACCTTCGGCCTTCTGAGAAGTACCGAATAGGAACTGCTTCTCGACGAATTTTGCGATTTTGCGAGCAATCTTAGCCTCAACGAAGCCGACGATATCAAACTTGGTGTTATTGATAAGGCTGCGAGAAATCTTAGCCAAGATACCAGCAAGGTAGCCCTTAAGCTCAATAGAACCTACTCTGACGTTGCCGCTTACGAGTTCGTCGAATTCCTCGGTCCATGCTACTTCGAGGTCACCCTCGTCGTTGTCTACTGGGATGATGAAGTTACCTTCAATATCGAACTTGTCGGCCCAGTCGTAAATTGGACAGATTTCGAGAACCTTCTCGATAATGTGATCCCAGACAGTGGTTGGAATCATGACGGACATGTCGCTCTTGGTTGTAGGCGAGTCAGCCGTGTTCTTTAGGATGTTACGAAGGGAGTTGGCGAATTCTTTGCGCTCTTTGGCGTATAGCTTCTTCTTTGCGGCCTCATCCATTACATCGTCCTCTTTCGCTGGAGCGCCTACCTCTGGTGCTTTCTGAAGGTAGTTTTCTGCGACCCTGTTATTGATTTCGATGGTGTCATCGATATCTTTGACCTCTTTCTCGAGATCTGCGAATTTGGTTTTTTCTTCGTCAGTGAGCGCGCGGCCTGCCGCCTTTGCACCGCTGACGACATTTCTCATTTCTGAGACTTTGGCGTTGCGTAGTTCGATCAATGCTTTGTCGTTCATGATCTTTGCATCTCCTTTATATTGTTAATAATTTTATTGTAGCATCAAATGCCGAATAATCGACATTTTCCATTTTGTCAACCTCTTTATTATCTTCATCGGTTTCTTTTGGCTCCTCATTTGTCGATGTTTCCTCAGATTCCGGCTTTTCGAGGTTTTTGAGTTGTTCTGGCACGTGCTTGTAAAAGTTGAATAGTTTCTTCGATGCGCATGCCGTGACTGGTTTGGTTTGGTCTAGGTAATTCACGACGAAGTAGTTGCCTATAAACTTTTCATCGTCTGGGTTGCCGTTGAACCAGGTTTCGTCGCCTACGAGGCTCTTGATTTCGCTTTCTTCGACCTTTGCCTTGTTCATGTAGGCTGGGATGATCGTGTTATCTTCGATGCTGTTTAATAGATCAATATCCCGCTGCAGGTCGTCTGCGTTCCCGTATGAGAATAGTAGCGGCTTGTGGATCATCATGATTGATGTCGAGTAGATGTTCACGTCGTCTGCCACTAGTGCTAGGAACGATGCTGCGCTGGCGGCGAGGCCGTCAATGTAGCTATGTAGCTGCGCGCCGGTCCTTTGTTTGAAGCGTTTAAGCTGGGACATGATTGCCGATGTTGCTACGACGCTTCCGCCTGGCGAGTTGATATAAATATTCAAATCGCGGACGCCCTGGCGTTCTGCTTCGTCGAGCTCATCCTTTAGCTCGTTCGGGTCCACCTCGGTCGAGCTAACATCGCCGGTCCACCAGTCTGGCACCTTCTCATCTACGATTTCGCCGTAGAAGTAAAGGTCAGCGCTGGTTCCCATCAAATTTTTTAGGTACTTCATTCGTTACCTCCTTCCTTATTTTTTTCGCTATCCTGCTTTGTATCATCTTCAGTTTCCGTGGCATCTTTTTCAGGATCCACGTTTCCATCTTCGGTTGTTTCCTGTACAGTGGTGTTTCCGCGTAGGTCTGTGGTGATTGCCATGTTCGGTGTGAAGTATGTGCTGCTTTCGGTATTAAACAAGACGTCACCGAGGTTGAAGGCGATTACGTCCATGCCGTCGACAGGGTTCATGCTTTCCCAGCTACGAAGCTCGTTGATTGTCATGAGGCCGGTATCCTTCGCTAGCTTGTAGGCTTCGAAGCGTTCCTTGATTGTAGCCTTGATGATTTCCTTTACATCAATCTCGAAGAAGTAGTCTTTTTTCTTCTCGTTCTCTAATAGGAGTGCACTATTGAGCGCCGCCTCGAATGCTTTTACTGCCGGGTAGATGGCTTCCTTGAATGTCTGATTAAAATCGTCATGAATGTGGAAGATTTTTGCGATTTCGTCGTTCAGCGTCTTGAGCGTCTGGTTTAGCTGAAGCTCGACGCTGGTGCTGCTGGCTTCCTGGAAGTCGAGGCCTTTATTTAGCACCACGACGCTTTCGGATTCCGCTCCGCCGTATAATCGCATGAATGCGGCTTTTACCTTGCGTAGCGCATCGTCGCTTACCTTCGATTCGGTCTTTAGGAAGCCTCTTTTGCCGCCGCCGGTCTTAACCTGGCGAAGCTGGAAGAGCATCGTCGCGTAGGCTGCCTGGAGTGCCTTTTCTACCTCGCGCACGAGTCCGATGCCGGTCGCGCCGTCCTTAGTGTGGCGTAGTAGACGAATGAGTTCCCAGTTGCGCAGGTATCTCTCTCCGATCTGGTATCGCACGTACTTATAAATCGGATCAATGCCCCTGTATGAGACTACATATACTGGTTCGACGTAAAATATGCCGGTCACTTCGTTTAGCTCGCGCTGCACGTAAGCGAAGCCGCCTTTGTCGAGTAGGTAGTCCTCTACCATCGCATATTTGAGCTGGTTTGAGTTTAGGACATCACCGGTGTCGCCGTTTAGTAGCCTGATTCTCGAATCTCTATCCACTACAATTACGCGGCCGTTTTTTCGCTTGCACAGCTTGACCGGCATGCTGGCGATCGAGCCTGCGATGAAGTCTACCGCGCTGCTTACCGCTGGTATCATCATCGCCTTGTCGCGTGTGATTTCTTCGTTCTGGATTAGAGCTTTGAGCAGTGGGTCGTCAAGCTCTGGCCATAGTTTTTCTGTGTCCGCCGATTCTGATTGGGCGTTTGCTACGTCGCTTACCCCGACGCTTTGGGTTGTAGTTGCGGTATCTGGCGCCGCCGGCTCAGCGTCTTTTACCTTTTTCTTAAATAGATCGAATATTGCCATTTTTTCTTGTCCTCTTTGCCCTTATTATACATTATCAAATTACTTGCACCACGAAGTCCATCTGGCTCAGGAATGCGTCCTGTTGCAGTAAGTAGACGGCGTTGATCAAGCTGACCACCATATCTACCTTTCCGCTCGATTTTTTCTTATGCACGTAGGCGTTCTTGTTAGTATCGTATGTACATTTGGCGTTCTGGAAGTTTATCTCGAGTAGGGTATTTGGTTCGTACAGGAATTCGCGCGACAGGATCTTCTCTTTTAGGAGCTTTGTCGGTGGATGAAGTACGCTCGAATGCTGGCGCACTTCTACCATGTTCAGGCCGGCTGCCGCGAGTTTCTGGGCGCTCGATACCGCGTTCCAGCGGTCGTATGCTACCGCCTGTACTTCGACTCCGTATTTTTCTTCGATTGATATTACGAAGTCCTCGACGAATTTATAATCGATTACCCGGTCACCGCAGGCCATGACGCGGCTATGCTTACCGTTTATAAGTTCCCTGTAGTTTACCTTTTCGTAGACGGATTTCTCTGTTATTCTGCCTTCTGGTATAAAGGCGAAGCTATCAGCTAGGATTCTGTTGTCGTCGTCGACCGCCACCATTGAAACGCTGGTATTATCGTTTGTTTCTGATAAGTCTAGGCCAAGGTATACTACGCGGCCCTTCCAGTCGATTTTTGCGGTACGGCAAGCTCTGACGTCGTTGATGTCGACGTATGTTTCTGTACCCACGCCTTGGTAGACTATGTTACAGTGCTTGGTCACGAAGTTTTCGCGAGCGCTCTCTATGGCTATGGCCTTGGCTCGCTTGTCTTTGAGGTCCTTCCATATCTCTGGTATCTCCAATGCGACCGGGTTTGCTTGCTTGAGGATCAAGTCATCGGTTTGCCAGTCCTTCGTGTTGTCTGGCTCGTATAGCAGACTGAAGATTGTTTCGTCTTTTTGAAGCTTATCCAGCACCTTTTTGGCATACGATACTTCTTCTTCGAAGGGGTTTTCTGTGGTCGGATATTTGGTGCTAATAATAAAGCCCAGCTTATTGAGGATGTTTAGCTGGCCGGATTGCATGGCGTCTATCGCGTAGCGGTTTGGAAGTGCACCGACCTCGTCTGCGATGAATGCATTTGGCAGACGGCCATCCATGCGGCTTGTGCTGAATGATAGCGGCGTTAGTTTGCTCTGCTTTGGTTTAAATAGAATGTAGTCGCGCAGGATCTTGAAGCGCTTCTGCTCTTTGTACTCGTATAGGAGTGGGCTGGACTTGATGGTTTCTTCGAGCGCTTGCTTTACCTCTTTAGACAGCGTGCCGTCAGGCGCTACGCTGAAGAATTGAGAGTATTCTGGCTCCGTCAGAAATAAGAGAATGAAAATCGTGGCGACCGTGTATGTCTTGAAGTTCTTGCGGCAGATCTCAAGCAGCCCGGTTTCGTATCGTCGCTTGCTCGGGTTATCTCTATAAACAGTGCATAGAATGGCCGTGTAAAATAACCATTGATATCCGGTGGTGCATTCATACAGGCTGGTGCCGGCCTTGAGGCCTTTTGGCATTACCAGTATCTTTAGGATACTCTCTAGCTGGACGAGCTTTTTTTTGCTCACCTTGTATTTCTTGTTTTTTCCTTCAGCTATGCGCATCCATTCCCGCATCTGCTTTTTGACGTATTTCGGCGTAGTTCTTCGCCTTACTGAGGACTTGCAGAACTCGTATGCTTTACTCGTCGTCGCTGTCGATATCTTCGTCATCGTCGTCACCGCCATTAATTATTTTGAGGAGCGGATCTTCGATTTCGTCTTTTTCGTCACCGACGTTGAATGTGCGTATGATCTTGATTAATGTGGACACGGTTCTGTTCGCAGCCTCGGCCGTTTTATTGTACTCACCGATGGCTGGATTCACATATAAGTTTTCCCGGCCTTTTACGTATACCTTCTTGATTGTAGTTCCGTATTCATTAATTGCCTTCTCGAGCGCCGTTAGGTTATTTAGTTGTACCTGGTAGCGTCGGAATGTGGTTTTAAAGAAGAAGTTAGATTGCACACCCGCAGCTTCTGCGATTTCGAGGATCTTTTCGGCCTGTTCTGTTAGTGTAGCCATTTTATTCTTCCTTTCTAGATAAGACCCCAGCATGCGAGCTTTTCAAAGCCGCCGAGTCTTTCTATGTATTCTCTGGCCATCTGGACTACTCCGGCGTAGTCCATGAATGCCGATTCATTACCGACGTTGAAGTGGATAGTTTCGTCGCCAATTGCGCAAAGCGCCGACACCTCGCAGTTATTCTGTTGGGCTAGGATGTGACAGGCGATATTCACGCTTACGTCGGCTTTGCTGAGGTCTTTGCCGTGTAGACCACCACCTGTGACCGCTCGGCCCATATCGGATCCGAGCTTGCGGTTCGTGGCGCCAGTATCCACATTTGGTCCACCGGTCCATTCGCCTAGTGGATTTGCGATTATAAATGTTGACGGGAGTTCGCGAGACTCTAGGCATTCCGCGATTGTCTTTGTCAGTTTGTCGGTCGATACGCAGCTTTGGCATGCGATGAATGTAGCCGTTGCTTGGTCGTATATGAATTTGCCGTCAGTCGGGAAGTAATGGTACAGCTCATGAGTGATCTGAAGCAGATTGTTTTCTTCGTCATTCATTGGCACACCCTTGAAGATGCCGTTGTCGCCGCACTTAATCTTATCAGCCTGGTTGGCTGCTAGATGCGCATCCTGCGCTTCTTCCGTGTAGTCGACATAGATACTGTTTGCATCTTCGCCAGTGATTCTTCGGACGATGTTCTCGATTTGCTCAATCGTGAAGCCGACGCTCGTTTCTGTGATGATGTGGCATTCGCCGTGGCCAATCAGCACCTCGACTGCGATTTTCGGGTTGTCTTGCTTCTTGTAGGCAAGGTCCACGATTGCGCCGGCAATGCGGTCTGCGATTTTATCTGGGTGGCTTGGGTTTACTCGTTCTATCATTTTATTTCTCCACTTTCTCGGCTTTCTGGCCGGTTAGACTTTCCCATCTTTCGATTATTACATCCACGTAGTGTGGGTCCAGTTCCATTGCGTATCCGTTGCGTCCTAGTTCTTCGCAGGCTACGATTGTCGTTCCGCTACCGCCGAATAGGTCTAGGACGTTTTCTCCCTTCTTGCAGCTATTCTGGATCAAGCGGCCGAATAGGGCGATTGGCTTCATGGTCGGGTGTAGCTCGCTGTTCTGCGGTTTATTCTCGCGCAGTATGGTCGTTTCGCCGGATTCGCGCATTATCTTCTTGAGGAGCTTGATTGCTTCCTCATGCGTCAATTTATCCGGATCTATCGGCTTTTCTTCTAGGACGGTCGTCTGTGTGCGATCGTCGACGAAGTAATGGCCGGCGCCGTCCTTCCATCCATACAAGCATGGCTCGTGGATCCATTGGTAATCCTGGCGGCCAAGCACTAGCGTATTCTTTACCCAGATTAAGCACTGGCGCACCTGCCAGTTTGTCTGGCGGCAGGCCTTGCGGAAGTTGTATCCTTCGCTATCCGCATGCCAAATGTAAAACGGAGCGCCTGGCTTCATTACCGAGTCCGCTGCCTTGAATACGTTCGTTAGGAACTCCAGGAACTCTGTATCTTCCATGTTGTCGTTTAGGATCGTGCGGTCATCCATGCCTGCGGTGTATACCGTTCCTTCGGATGCCTTCTCTTTGTATTTCTTACCGCGCGCACCATAGTTGACGTTGTATGGCGGATCCGTCAGTAAAAGGTCCACCTGAGCGTCACCCATGAGCTTTGCGACGTCCTCTGCACTGGTGCTGTCGCCGCACATGAGGCGGTGGTTACCGAGCTTGTAAATGTCACCGCGTTTGGCCTTTGGCTCAGGGAATGTATCTTCGTCTGGATCGTAGTCGTCCTCATCCAGTTCGACTGGCGTTTCGTCTACCTCTAGGAAGCCGTAGTCGGCCATATCCATGTCCACTAGCTCCTGAAGCTCTGCATTGAGCTTATCCATATCGAAGCCTGTGTTCATTGTGAGTTTATTGTGTGCGAGCGTGTAAGCCTTGCGCTGCTGTTCATTTAAGTGGTCCAATCGGATGATTGGCACCTCTTTGATACCTAGTTTCTTGCATGCCATCAGTCGGCCGTGGCCTTCGACGATTAGATTGTCTTTGCCGACGATTGCGATCGGGTCATTCATGCCGAAGTCGTTGATGCTCGCGCAGATCTGGTCTATCTGCTCCGGCGTATGGATCTTCGCATTGTTTTCATATGGCGTTAGCTCGTCGAGCGCCATGTATTCGAGTTTTAACTTTACATCTTTCATTTCATTGTCCTCGTAATTGTCTAATTGTTAACCCTCTCTACTTTTTGTTTCGTTTTGAAACGTTTTTGAGAGATTTAATGCGCTTTTTCTTATATTTTAGCCCGTTTTCCAAAAAAACATAGCATTTTTAATAATTTTGTGTGAAAAGG
>WARQ01001779.1_pt1 | contig 16211 bp, 13 predicted proteins | sample 4769161 | NCBI WGS metagenome assembly WARQ01 (sample SAMN08893024, study PRJNA449175) | gut metagenome | isolation source: rumen sample fed with dry roughage | host: buffalo | place: India: Nagpur | collected 2016 | reverse complement strand
TATGAAGCCGACCTGCAAAGGGTGTTATGAAGAACTCAGAAGTAGGGCCTACCCCGTATCAACCTTTGACGCCTCCGAGCATGAGGCCCGAGACGAAGTGTTTCTGCACGAACGGGTAGATGATCAGAACCGGAAGCATGCCCAGTACCATGACTGCCATCTTCAGGTTGTTGTAGACATACTGACCACCGCCGAGCGACTCGTCGGATTCGAACATCAACGAGCGCAAGACCACCTGCAGGGTGTACTTGCGGCTGTCGTTGATGAACATGATAACCTCGAAATACCTGTTCCAGTAACTTACAAAGTAAAACAACGTAACAGCGGCAATGATGGAGACCGAAAGAGGCAGGACGATTTTCAGCAGGATGGTAACGTCGTTGCAGCCGTCGAGGGTGGCGCTCTCAATGAGCGAGACCGGGATGCTGGTCATATAGTTCTTGATGATGACCAAATTGAACGTCGAGATGGCAACCGGAAATATGATCGCCCCCATGCTGTTGATGAGCCCAAGCGACCGTACAACGATGTAGAAGGGCATAATGCCCGCATCGAAGACCATCGTGAACACAATCGCCTTCATGATGATTGACCTGCCCACCAGATGCTTCTGCGCCAAGGCGAAGCCCATCGGAACGGTGATCAGCATCGAAAGCGCGGTGCCCAAGAAGGCTACGAACAGCGAGTTCTTGAAGGCTCCCATGTAGCCGCTGTTGAGCACGCGCCAGTAGTTCTGCAGCGTGAACGAACGGGGCATGAGCAGGTAGTCGGCACCCATGACATCAATGTCTTTGGCAACGGAGGTGATGAGGACGTTCCAGATGGGAATGATGAAGATCAGGCAGATGAATGCCAAAAGCAGGGTGTTGATCACCCGAAAGAGCTTGCGGCCCCCGCTTTCGCGGATTGTGGTCGGTGTGGTTTGCTTCATGTTCATCCTCCTACAGAATCGGTTCGTCCAGGAACCGGGCGCTGAGCTTGTTGGTGGAGAGCACCAACGTCAAGCTGACAATGGACGTGAACATACCCACTGCGATCGAATATCCTAAATCACCTGCAAGTACCCCTTCGCGGAATACATAGGTCTGCAGTACATCGGCCACGTCGTAGACAGCGGCGTTGTACATGACCAGCACCTGCTCGAATATCAGCAGCACATGGCTGAGGTTGAGAAGCAGCATGGTCACAATCGTGGAACGGATGCCCGGAATCGTCACATGCCACAGCCGTCCCCAGTGGCCGGCCCCGTCGATGGTCGCAGCCTCGTAGAGCTCGGGCTGGACCGTCGTCAGGCTCGCCACATAGATGACCGCCCCGTAGCCCATCTGACGCCAGATGTAGGAGCTGACCAGAACAGGACGGAAGAATTTCGCACTCGCCATGAAATAGACCGGCTCACCACCGAATTTGGTGATGATGTTGTTCACCAAGCCGGTGGAAGGGGAGAGCAGGTTAACGAAAATACTACCCACCACAACCCAGCTGAAGAAGTAGGGAATGTAGATGAGAAACTGAATGAACCGCTTGGACTTCACGCTCTTCAGTTCATTGATCATCAGGGCGACGATGAGCGGGGCGGGGAAGTAGAAGACAATGTTCGCCAGGCTGATAACCAATGTATTACGGAACGCATTCCAGAAAATCGTCGAGGAGAGCAGGCGCTGGAAATTCTCCAGTCCTACAAACGAAACCTTCGAGCGGAATCCATAGTCGGTGAATCCCAGGCTCAACCCCAAGAGGGGAAGGTATTTGAACAAGAGGTACCAAACCACGCCCGGCAGGAGCATCAGAAGCAGGAACTTCTGGCTCTTCAGCCGAGTCAAGAGCGGTGGTTTTGTACGAATAACTAATGGTTTGTCTGCCATCGCATGACTCCTTATCGAATACAACGTAATACTGCGGGTTTGTCCGCGCCAAGCATCAAGCTTTTCTCATCCGGCTGGCTCGAGCCTGCATACAGGGTATAGGGACCGCTCACTGTATGGCGGATTCCCTCTGTGTCAACGGCAGTGAAGCGCCGCTTTTCAATGCGTAAGTGTACCAGTTTTTCCTCGTTCCCTTGAAGCAGCACACTGCTCATGCCGCAAAGCACAGGATGAGGTGGAAGATCGGGTCCTTCCATCTTCAGGTAGAACTGCACCACTGTTCTCGATGCAATAGAGGAGGTATTGCGAACCGAAACCGCAACCTCTACATCACCCTCATCGGTCTCTTTTGCCTGCAACCCGTCAAAAGAGAAGGATGCATAGGACAGGCCGAAACCGAAGGGGTAGAGCACATCGCTATGGTCACAGTAACGGTAGGTTCGACGATTCAGCGAATAGTCGGTGAAGGCGGGCAGCACCGCCTCGGCCTTGTAGAACGTGACCGGAAGCTTTCCCGACGGACTGAAGGCGCCGAACAAGAGGTGTGTGATCGCCCTTCCTCCCTCCTGACCTGGATACCATCCCTGGATGAGGGCCCTTACATTGCCATACTGCTCAATCTCGGGGTCGAGGCTGCCTCCGGACAACAGGACCACGATGATCGGCTTGCCCGTCCGGGCTACTGCCTTGAGCAGCTTTCTTTGGCACAATGGAAGTCGCAAGTCATCCTTGTCTCCCGCCCAGCCGCCGTTGCCGTCGTCGTGCATCTCACCTTCGACCGTCTCGTTCAGTCCCAGACAGAGCACCACCACATCACTGGCCTTGGCCATGAACACAGCCTCGGAGAGCCTGTCGTCCTCCTTGGCAAGTCGTTCCACCTTGTTCTTTGTCAGACCCGAGCCTTCGCTGTACAAGATTCTTGCATACTCTTGGGTATACTCCCGCAGACCTTCAAGAATCGTGACATACCTGCTTGAGGTGCCATGGTAGTTGCCCCAGAGGGCCTGGGTGCTGTCGGCATTCGGTCCGATGACCGCAATGGTGCCGACATCCTTCTTCCTCAAGGGAAGCAGGCCATCGTTCTTCAGCAGAACCAACGAGCGGCAGGAAGCCTCATAGGAGAGAAGGGCATGTTCTTCGCTGTCCAGGCTCTCAAGGCCCAGATTGTCGTACACGGTAGCCCGGTCGAACTGGCCCAGCTTGAAGCGGGTGGTCATCACCCGAACTGCGGCCTGCTTGATCTCTTCTCGGCTTATCAGGCCTTTCTGGAAGGCCTTGTCCAGACTCTGGTATTCGCAGCCGCAGGCAAGGTCGCACCCCCGCTTCAAAGCCAGGGCCGCCGACTCCTCCTCGTTCTTGGTAACCTTGTGGTTGAGGTGGAAATCGCGAATAGCCCAGCAGTCGGAGATGTACATGCCTTCAAAGCCCCACTCGCCTCTGAGCTTGTGCTCCATCAAAAAGGAGCTGGCGCAACACGGCTGGCCGTTAAGCGCACTGTATGCGCCCATCACAGCATCGACCATTGCTTCCTTCACAGCCGCCTCGAAAGCGGGCAGGTAGGTCTCCTCCAAGTCTTTCTTGCTTACTACAGCATTAAAGCCGTGCCTAAGAGGCTCAGGGCCGCTATGGGCGGCAAAGTGCTTGACGCAGGAGGCCGTCTTGAGCACCGACTCTTCACCCTGCAGTCCCTTGATGAAGGCTACCGCAAGACGTTCAGTCAAATACGGGTCCTCTCCGAAGGTCTCTTGGCCGCGTCCCCAGCGGGGGTCGCGGAAGATGTTCACATTCGGCGACCAGACGGTAAGGCCCTTGTAGATGTCCCGGTCGCCCTCGGCTTTGTAGAGATTGTATTTGGCCCGCTGCTCGGTTGAGACTACAGAAGCGATCGATGAGATGAACTCGGGATCGAAGAGGGAAGCCAAACCGATGGCCTGGGGGAACACGGTGGCGGTTCCGCTGCGTGCGGCTCCATGCAATCCCTCGTTCCACCAGTTGTAGGCAGGGATGCCCAGGCTCTCGATGGCAGGGGCGTCGTGGCGGAGCTGACTCATCATCTGAGGCAGGTTCATGCGTTCTACCAGCTCTTGCGCTCTCTGTCGTGCGTTCATTGCATCCTCTTCATGGTCAATCTAAAGAATCGGTTTCCAGGGGACCCCGGAAACCGATAACCAGTCGTTGTTCGCTTCTTCTCTTAGCGGGCTGCGTTCAGTTCCTCGAGGATCTTCGGTCCGTTGATCGATTTCCAGAAGTTCTCGTACTCGGCCAGGCCCTGCTCCAGGGAGACGGTTCCGACGATGATCTTCGTAGCGATCGACTCACGGGTGCTCTTGATCGAAGGAGCGACGCGGTCGTAGGCTACCGATACTCCGACAGGGACATCGGCGGCATGGTTCGGACCGAGGTTGGCCGACATTGCCTTGATGTGCTCGATCTGCTTGGGCAGACCCTGCTTGAGAGCCGGGGTGAGCGCGAAAGCGAGGTTGTTGATATCGATGTCGATGAACGAGTCGCTGAGGTAGTTGAGCGTGTACTTGTACCCGCTGTTCGCTGCCTTGGCGCTGGGGACAATGGCCTTGTTCGCATCGAGGGTGTAGTGCTTGCCTTCAAGCCCGATCCCGAAGAATGCCGGGTAGACCTCTGGATCGGTGACGATGGTCTCGAGGACCTTCACAGCAGCATCGGGATTCTTGGTCTTGGATGAGACGACGAATGCGGTCTGGGTCGCCTCGTTGAGGCTTCCTCCGAATCCCTCGGGTCCAACAATCTTATAGACCAGGTGCATCTCGGTGTACTTGTTCGCGGCCGTGGTGTTCTGCACGTAGTTGATGTAGTTGGTGACATAGTCTATGGAGGAAGCGGCCTGGCCGGTATAGGTCTTCTCACGCATGCCGCTGTTCTCGGTGGTGATGAACTCCTGGTTCAAGACGCCGTCCACATACAGCTGGCGCAGGTAGGCAAGAGCATTCTTCATCTCAGGAGTCTGGAACCCGTCGACAAAGACGCCGTCCTGAAGATAGACCCCACCCCATGCTCCGAAGGAGTTGTAGAAGAACTGGAAGTTGTCGACCCACTTGGGGAAGTTGAAGGGAATGATTCCCTTGCCGACGAACTTCGCCATCTCGGTGCGGAACTCTTCGGTGGTCGGGGTGCTGGAAAGCTTGACGCCATACTGCTCCATCAGGTCCTTGCGGATGAAGATGGCCTTGCTCTTGGGGTAGTTGTAGGGAACAAAATAGGTCTTGCCGTCGATCTGCAGGTCCTTGAACAGGTTGGGGTCGAGCTTGGATAGGGCGGGACTGTTCTTGATGTAGTCGGTCAAGTCAAGAATCTGCTCACGGGCGACCATGGTCGGAATCTTGGTCATGGCTTGGGCTACGACGAACAAGTCGGGGATGTCCCCGCTGTTTACCAGCGTGGCAAGCTTGTCGGTGTAGGAGGCAAGCGGGGGGATGATGGGATTGATCTTGGTCCCCGTCTTCGATTCGATCAGGGCGGTAATGGCACCCTGAAGTTCCGGGTCGGTACTCAGACCGTAGGTGTTGTCGGCGGTGGCGAGCGTAAGGGTCGGGGTCTCGGCAACTGCACTCTCTTTCTGTCCTGCAGCCACAACGGCGGTCAGACAGAGCAGCAGGGTTGCAAAGGTAAGCAGTAGGCGCTTGGTGTTCAACATAGGATTCCTCCTCTCTAGTTTACTCACATTGAGCAGTTGTAGGTAGTATAGGGGCCCTTTTTTCTCCAGTCGTTAGCAGAAAGGGAGAAATAGTTATACTTTTTCGTAGATACGGTCTTGTTCTCATTTGTCGATCTTTTATAGGATGTTTGCAGCAAAGCAAGGAGAATGGCCATGTACGTACGCATTACCTCGTCAGGAAGGTTTTATTACAAGGAAGGGGAAGGCAAGAGCGAGCACCACCACCAGGACGACTATCAGATCCAGCTCGTCTATGCCGGCAAGGCCCGCAACTATTTCGACGGCCAACCCTATGACCTGGAGAGCGGGGACATTGTCTTTTGCCGCAAGGGCCGCTACCACGCCTTCAGTGCAACCAGCAAGGAAGGGGTGAAAATGCTGGAGGTGAAGTTCACCTCAGCCGATGAAAGTGTACAGGAGGTGCTTGGTGGCATCGACACCAAGTTCGCCGATCGTGAGAACCAGATCTATACACTACTGTCCCGCATTGTCCTGGAGGGACAGCGTAAAGCCTTGCACTACCGGTCGATGTCCTCGGCCCTCTTGATGGAGTGCCTGCTCTCCATGAACCGCCTCTGCCTTGAGCACTCGCTGCCCCTGTATGAATCGAATCCGATTCACCAGCTGCGCCGATCCTCGTTGGCAACCAAGAGCGAAGTACTGGACAGTGTCGATGCCTATATCAACAGCCATATCGGCACATCCTTCAGCCTCTCCCAGATGGCTGATGAGTGTGGATACAACCAGGACTACCTGTACCGGGTGATCAAGAAGCAGACAGGATTGTCGGCGATCAAGTACATCAACCTGGTCAAGTTCGAGCGCTCCCTCTCCCTCATCCAGAACACCGAGTTGTCACTCAGCGAGATCGGGTGGAACCTTGGTTTTGAGAACCTTCAGTACTTCTCTCGCTTCTTCAAGCAACACGGAGGCATCGCCCCATCGGAGTATATCGAGAAGGTAAGGCGCACTACTCGTACCGACTACTAATCTACGAAAAAGGATAACTTCTGCCGGCATTCTGCCAACGACAAACGCTCTTTGAGGACGTATACTTTTGGGCAAACAGAGTATGAACGGGAGGAGCGGCATGGAAAAAAAGCGATATGCCCAAGTCGGGACCGGAGGTCGGGCCCGTATGTTCTACGAAGCAATCGCCACACGGTATCAGGACAGCAGTGCCTTGGTGGCCTTTTGTGATATGAGTCAGGTGCGGATGGACTTTTCCAATAAGATCCTGGTTGAGAAGTGCAACCACAGTCCGGTTCCCACCTATAAGCATACCGAGTTCGACCGCATGATCGACGAGCAGAAGCCCGATGTAATCATCGTCACCACCGTCGACCGCACCCACGACCAGTACATCATCCGTGCGATGGAGAAAGGCTGCGACGTCATATGCGAGAAGCCCATCACCACCGACAACGAGAAGGGACAGGCGATTCTCGATGCCCAGAAGCGATACGGCAGATCGATCCGCGTCACCTTCAACTACCGCTACGCCCCCCACCACTCCAAGGTCCGCGAGCTTATCGCAAGCGGAGTAATCGGAGAGGTGTACTCCGTTCACTTCGAATGGCTGCTCAATACCGAGCATGGGGCCGACTACTACCGCCGCTGGCATCGCAACAAGGTCAACAGCGGAGGGCTTCTGGTCCACAAGTCCACCCACCACTTCGACCTGGTCAACTTCTGGCTGGGCACCCAGCCCAAGACAGTCTTCGCTTTCGGCGCCTTGAACTTCTACGGTCAGGCTGCCGCCCAGAAGCGTGGCGTTGAGAGGTTCTATGCACGCTGCCATGGCAGCGAGGCCGCCAAGGGCGACCCGTTTGCCATCGATATGGAGAACAATCCCACCCTCAAGGGACTCTACCTCGATGCCGAGGCTGAGAGCGGCTACATCCGCGACCGCTCCGTCTTTTCCGACGATATCAGCATCGAGGACACCATGGCCGTCCTGGTCAAGTACAAGAGCGGGGCCATGCTCTCCTACTCGCTGAACTCCTACCTTCCTTGGGAAGGGTTCAACGTGGCCATAAACGGCAGCAAGGGCCGTATCGAGTATACCGCCCTCGAACGGCCGTATATCAACGCCGGCGGCAAGCAGTGCGATGAGGGGGCGACGGTCTTTCACAAGGTACGGGTCTGCCCCCTGCTCGACACCCCCTATGAGGTGGAGGTCCAGACCAAGGAAGGCGGCCATGGCGGGGGAGACCCGACCATGCTTGACGACATCTTCCTTGAGAACCCTCCCTTCGATCCTCTGCATAGAAGTGCCGATCATACCGACGGTCTGCGTTCGATCCTCACCGGTATCGCCGCCAACAAGAGCATTGCCAGCGGCCTTCCTGTAGATGTTGACACCCTCCTGCATTGGTAAGGGTATAAGGAGCTTATTCGTGTACGACGTCCTGTTATTCTCAGAAGACTTCTCCTCCTTTCCCCTCGGACCCTTTCCCTTCGACAGTGAACATTCGGCGATGGGCGAGTACCACTACTATCCCGAAACCGGCTACAAGGGGCAGTGGCACGACCCGATCGCCAACTACAACTACAAAGGCCCGTCCTGGGTGGTGACCAACCCCCTGATGGACGGGACTCATATGATGGAGCTTTCGCGCATTCAGGAGCCGGTTGAGAAGGGAACGCTTCCCACGCTGGTTTCAGGTGACACACGATGGCGGGACTGCCAACTGACCGTGCATCTGCGTCCGCTCTCAAAGGATCTTTTCAGCGGGGTGTTGGTGCGCTATCAGACGAGCCTGAGGCATTACGGCGTGTTTTTCACCAAGGAAGGTCTTGAGGTGCAGAAGGTCGATCTCACCGAACGCACCATCCTCAAGACGGCGGCGATTGATTGGTCGACCCAGGAGTTTCAGAATCTTGTGGTAACCACAACAGGTACTGTGATAACCGTCTGCTTGAACGGCCGGGAAGTGATGAGTGTTGAGGACGACCGCTATTCCCATGGGGCCATCGCCCTGTGCGGCTGCATGCCCACCCAATATGCAAATCTTGAGGTGAAAGCCACCCAGGCTGAACAGGACAGACTAACCGAACAGAAAGCAAACGAACAGAAGCGTATCCAAGAGAAGCGAACGCTGTATCCTCAGCTGAAGGCCGATAGGAAAATCGACCTCAAAAACTATGGCGCCGGTCGGCAGATCCGCTTCGGTCACCTCACCGGAACCGATGAGCTCTTCTTTGTCATGGCCCAACACCAGAGGAGGGTCTACAAAGACCGTTATCCGGTCATCAGCTGCCTGACGGCGGTGAGTCTGGCTACTGGTACGATCTTGTGGCAGCTCGGTGAACCGAGACAGGACGATGATGTGGCTCAGCTTACCACCGACCTTCCCTTCCAGGTCTATGACATCGACAACGACGGTGTTGACGAAGTCATCGCCTCGTGGGACTTCAAGCTCTTCATCCTCGATGGCAGGACCGGGGAGGTGAAGAAACAGATGGACACTCCGCTCAACGAGGAGCCTGCCGATGACCTGTGCGGCGTTGAGTTCGGTCATCATGCTTTCGAGCATCTGAATATAGATGCGATCAGGATTGTGAATGTGACGGGCAAGAGCCGGCCGACAGACCTGTTGATCAAGGATCGGTATGCACGGCTTTGGATCTACGACGACCGGTTCAATCTGGTCTGGAAGTTCACCCACAACAATACCGGTCACTTCCCTTACGCCTACGACTTCAACGGCGACGGCAAGGATGAGATCTTCAGCTGCTACAATATGATCGACTGTGAAGGAAATCTTCAGTGGGAGCTGCCGATCGCCATCGACCATACCGATGAGATCGTCATCGGCCCGATCGATCCCGACCATGGAGAGCTCATCGCCATTGTCTCCGGCTGGGAGGGCTTCATGCTCCTCAAGCCGGACGGGACCATCCTCAAGCGCACGATCAACGGACATGGGCAGAGGATCAGCGTAGGCAACTACCTGCCTGACAACAAAGGTCTTGAGATTCTTACCACCACCTACTGGGGCAGCCAAGGCATCCTCTATATGCACAACTGCAAGGGCGAGGAGCTCTGGTCCAGGGAACTGCGGTGCAATGGGGCTGTCATCGCACCGGTGAACTGGGATGGGTCAGGGCAGGACCTGGTGCTGCTCAGTGCCAGTACGGAGCATGGCGGCTTGATGGATGGAGAAGGGGATACGGTAGTCCCATTCCCCGACGACGGCCATCCCGAGCTTTGCTGTGAGGTGTTGGACATCACCGGCGATGAGCGTGATGAGATTGTGGTCTGGGACCTGAAGAGCCTGTGGGTCTACACCCAGGACCGGGCAAAGCCCGAGAGCGGGAAGACCTACCTTCCGATCAAATACCCGCACTACAATGCTTCCAACTACCGCGGAGAGTTCTGTTTCCCAAGGTGGATTGAAAGCTGAGGCTCTTGTCATGAAGCAAGTCAGATAAGCTGTTATCTCCTTCAAGTATGATATAATCGTACTTGGAGGAGATACCATTGCTTATGACACGCGACTTTACCTTTGCCGACCCAAAACATTGAGTACCAGCAATAAACTACCTTCCGCTACGGTAGAGAGTTTGGATTGTATTGTTCACCTTCCATTACAAAGTACAAGAGTATTAGTTTGGTGTTGGTAGCCAACCTCCATCAAAGAGAGTCTCATACGCAATCATAATTTGTCTTAGGGAAAAAATTTGCTTGTGTGTATTCCAAGCGTGCATCTCATGCAGGATTTCTTCGCTATTAGAGATGTTTTGTTGATTGGCTATCCAGTGTACCGTTGCCAATAACTCAAGCCCGAGAGGTGTTTCGAAACCTTCGACAAGCTTTTGGACTCTCTTTATTCGTTCTTGGGTGATTGGCTCATCAGTGAGCTTGGTTTGTGCGGCTTGTATTGATCCCGGAAGAAGGTCGATTATCTTAGTTGGATCATCTCCATCAACTCCATATCCATATGTGTAGGTCCCTTCAAGCTTCAATAGTACATGCCTAAGATTGTTGGCATAGGGGCCATACAAACCTTTAGAAAAGGTAAGTCTGAGATTCTCACCAGATTCTTGAGCAAAGTACATGAGTTTCTGAATTTCCAGAAGAGTAATATGGGGGTCAAGCGAGGCTTGTTTATATGTATGCATGAGTGAAATAAGAATTGCCCTACCGGTAGTCATGTGAGGAGGATCGGGCTTAACCAGATTGGTAGAAGGGATGGGTTTATCGTTTGGTTCGTAGATTACGAGAGAGAGCTCTGCAATTCCTCCCAATGTACGCTCAATTAAAGGTTTCACAATACTCCAAGAAAGACCTCCTAAACCACATCCAAGTGGAGGAACGGCAATTGAGTGGATAGAATAACGATTAATAACCCTGACTAAATCCTCAAGGCCTGTTTGGATATATTCAATCCTGCTCTTTTCTTTCCAATGGAGCTTTGTTGGGAAATTAATAATAAACTGAGGATAATCTAGCTCTCCTGTACGATGTACAAACATCGTACCAGGTAACATTTGATGTCGCTTGCATGCTAAGGCATATGCCCGAAAATTTTCGGGGTATCTATTTTTAAATTCCAAAGCTATTCCACGACCCATTACTCCAACACAGTTGACCGTATTTACAATGGCTTGGGTTCTTTCATCAAGGATATTGCCTGATTTGTATTGAATCATTGTACTCTCTCCAATCAGTAATACCAATCAGCATGCACGTTGACTGGAATGTTAGTTCGATTTCTATGCAAGATGTCTATAGCTCTCTCTTTATATAGATGCGAAAAAGCACCTATCTCACAGACTAAAGATACGGGACATTGCCCCTCGAGTAAAAATTCTGCTTGCTTATGCTCACGAACATCTTTCCACATTGTACTATGTATAGCATCCCAATCAAGATTATTCAAATCCTCAACTTTTGTATAACTTTCAAAAAACTTCGACCCTGCATTGGAATCTGTGAAAGCCCATCTTTGCTGCTTAAGCTCAGCCCAATTGATAATATCTTGAAGTCGAATAACCAGATGCAAAATTGGTTCTTGCCCATCTTTGTAGGGAAGGTATGTATTGTTTCTTCTGTAAATAAGATAAAGCATCACAGAACGACTACAAAAATAAAAAGGGACGCAGTCTCCAACATGGAGATTTGCTAGCATAGGATGGACTATCGTCCTAAGTCGTCTTTCCTTGATTTCTGGGATTCCAATCATAGACCCTGCAATAGATCCATTCTTGATTATTGAATCGCAGAAAAGGGCTTTATCATGCAGCACAGAATCGAGACGATCGATGTGAAGGATGTGATAAAGCTTAATGTCATTAATCTGAATCAAGGTGCAAACCCTCCTTATCTAAACACATGTATAGTATAATAGTGGTTTGTCCTAACTGCAAGACTTATTGCTTGTAAATCCGTATTTGCACAGTGTTGATATCAAACTGCATTATACTGCTTGAATTGAGGTTTTAGCTCCTGTATCTAAGCAAAATACGGCAACCCACTGCCATGTTCATGAACTTTTCGACCTTTTCATGTTTGTCCTTGGGCTGGTTCATGATGAAGCAGAATAAGTTCAGATAGTCCTGAAGGTCTTCCCTGATGAATCCCGAGTGGGAGGCAAGAAACAGTTTCAGCATCCTGCAGTATTGGTTGATCCTGTTCAGCGGATTCTCGGAATCTGGCAGCTGCTTGATCTGTCTCGAATCGTATACGATGCTTCTGAGCTTGAGGGCTTCTACCAAGGGGACGTGGGCTTGTTCCATGTCATGCTTCATCGTCGATTCCGGTTTAATGTGTGAGGCAAATGCATCGAGCGTTCCCTGTTTGGTCGGCTTTCCCTCGCCTTCCACGAAGCAGATGACACTGCTTTGGTCGCAGGCTATTCCGATGCAGATCTGGTTGCGGGACAATCCCCGATACTCCTTGCCGTCCTCTTTTCTTTCGATGTCAGCCTTCCGGACCTTATAGAAGGTCTCGTCAAGCTCAACCTCACCCGACAGGACCAAGGTGCTTTGGTATTCCTTCAACACCAGGAACACCTTATCCATCCAGTATCTTGTGGTTGTATAGGCATTACGATTGCTCTTCGATGTCAGGCTGAAGCTGCCGTACCGAAAATGGAGAGCAGGAAGTCAAGCCATTCGGTAAGCGGCAGTTTGTGGGAGTCGAAGATTGTGTTGGTCAGGATGTTGAAGGTTCTCCTGCAATCCTTGCACCGGTACCTACGAACACCGTTGGAGGTGAAGCCGAATCTCTGGATTGCAGTGCTACAGCAGTGCCTGCATTCCTGTACACCCATCGAGTAGAGCAGCTCAACCTCGCCGGTATCAGAAATGCCTGGATGCTTCCTGTGATAATTGTCCTGATTGCTTTCATCGATGAATGCCTGAAGTGCGGTGGTTTCAGGCACATCGGACCAAGGAGTCTTCCTCATGGACTTTGATCGTATGTTCTTCATGTGGTAGTCCTTTGCAAGAAGACAGAGGCCAGATAGGGACTACCACATCGCAACTATCCAGCCAACTGTCTTCACAAATTACAGCCACAGTATATGCTTTTGTTTGCTTATGCTTCAACGGTCATTTATCAACACTGTGCAAATACGGATTTTTGCTTGTTATGTAAATATACTTTGGTTAACGTTGTTCAGTAAGAGATGCATGTGCTTTCTAGCTAAAACTATAATTATTTTTAACGACCAGAGTGAATATGGTTTTTCGTCTGATTCCCGATAACACTTATGGTTAAGACATTACTACCTTTTACCTCCTGTAAGTATGATACATTCGTACTTGGAGGAGATAACATTGCTTAAGACACGCGACTTTGTTATGTACGAGCTGCGTTCATACGCTTCACCAAAATCCAAACTTACACAGATGATCAAGAAAGGTGAGATCATTCAAATAGTTCGTACTGTGTATGCCGACTCGCTGTCGGANNCCAAAGCTTGCGGCAGCTTCCATGATTTACAGCCCCTGTTACATCTCATTCGAGACGGCACTTGCGTACCACCAGATGATACCCGAGCGTGTGTTTGAAGTAAAAAGCGCAGGGTTTCAACTGAAGAAGGAGAAGCACTTCGATACACCACTGGGCCGCTACAGTTTCTTATATATACCCGAAGCAGTGTTTCCTTGGGCTGTGGAGCCGGCAATGGAACAAGGCCATGGTTTTCGTCTGGCTACCAAGGAGAAGGCATTGCTGGACACTCTCTATAAGATACGGTCGGTTACACGCAGGAAAAATCTACAAGAGCTGTTGTTCGATGATCTTCGATTGGAAGAAGAAGCCATCATGCAATTGGATTGGCCCTTCATCCAATCCTTGGTGCCGCTGTACCACAGTACAACGCTGAATACACTGCTTCGATGGAGAAAAGCTCAATAGAAGTGAATTAGTCTCCTTACTCTCCTAAAGAGAGTTGTTTTTCCGGATAGGTATGGAAATGTCTTCCATTGTGAAGTTGTTCGAGCCTTGAAAACATATGTCTTATTTAGGTTTTTAGACAAAAATGACAATAAATTACGTTAAGACTTGCGTTTTATGGTTTCTTGACATATTCTCTATACTGCAGAGGAGAATCTATGATGTTGATTTCATTTGGTGCAAGAAACTATCTGAGCTTCAAAGAAGGATTTGAAGTGTCATTGGAGCTGAGTCCTGGTTGTCCACCTGCTATTTCGGCAGGGAAGGGTGTCTCAAATGTATTGTGTATCATAGGGCCGAATGCTTCTGGAAAAACGAATGTTATTAGAGCTCTCACCTTCGTTTCGGATTTTTGTTGCAATTCATTCTCCAATAAACCCGAAGAACGTCTATCGGTCACCTCATTTGGATTTAGTACTGAAGCATCTTCCTTTTTTATGGAGTTCAGCATTGGTGATGTACGATACTATTATGAAGTTGAGCTCACGAATGCAGAAGTACTCAGCGAAACGCTGGAGAGAAAAGCATCGAGGAAAATCAAGGTGTTTTCTCGAAAGAGGCAGGAACTTGAGTACTGTATCAAAGAGCTCCAAGAATTGAAGACGATGAAACTTAGAAAAAATGTATCCGTGCTTAGTGCTGCCCATCAGTATGAAATCAGAGGGTTAGAAGAGGTATATGCATTTTTTTCTCATATTGTTTCCAATATTGATCCTTTTGCCGGTGAAGTTAAATACAATGAACAAACAGCCAATGTTTTTTCCATCTCAAAGACGTACTACGAATCCTCAGAGACGCTGGATTTCGTTCGAGAAAAACTAGCTTTATTTGATACAGGAATTAATGGAGTATCAATCGAAAAGTTGAAAGGTCCAACAGACGATGATTATTTCTTCCCATTTTTTAACCATACTACCAAGCAGGGTGATGTCACTGTACCATACTATTTAGAATCAAATGGAACACGCTCACTTTTCTCTCAACTTTCAATTTATAAGCAGGTTCTAGATTGCGGTGGGGTGCTCCTCATTGATGAATTCGACAATAACCTCCATCCGGATATTCTTGGGAAACTTGTGAACCTTTTTCTTGATCCTGAAAACAATACCAATAATGCTCAGCTGGTTTTCTGCACTCATAATACAGGAGTAATGGATACGCTGGGTAAATACAGAATTGTTTTGGTCAATAAAGAAGAAAATGAGAGCTTTCTGTATCGCATTGATGAGCTTCCAGGAAACATTGTGAGAAATGATCGTTCATTGGAAACTATTTACAAGACTGGGAAACTCGGGGGGACTCCAAATCTATGAAGAAAGGAGAGAACAGTAGAAAAGACAAGTTTCTTCGAAACTTCCCTCAACTCACTCTTGGAGATGCTGATTCAGATATTGCCTTGCGATGTAAGTTCAATTTTTCATATTTTGATAATAATCAAGAATGTGCTACAGATATTGCTGTGTGGGATGAGCAAAACCTTCGAGAATTGTTTACGAAGCTTAAAGCATTCTCTGCGAAGCCATTACAGTATTGGCAACAGCAATGTGTCGGTTCTGGTTCTCATAGACAGCATATGCTTGAAATCTATGGAGCTTTTCCTCGAAAATCAGGGTTCAGTCACCCTCCACATGTCCCGTCGGATGTTGGCTGGGCAAGATTCCGTTTAGATGGAAAGAAACGGCTTATTGGTTTCACAATACCAAAGAGCCATTGCAGGCAGGATTCTCGATTGGATGATAATACCTTTTATATTGTCTTTCTCGATTTGGAACACAATTTTTATCAGAGGTAGCTTGAAATTTGAGTTTCTCATTGTAGCGCAGTAATGCTGTTTTTTAAGGAGAATGCATTACTGGATACACTCTATAAGATACGGTCGGTTACAAGCAGGAAAGATCTACAAGAGCTGTTGTTCGATGATCTTCGATTGGAAGAAGAAGCCATCATGCAATTGGATTGGAACGTCATCCAATCCTTGGTGCCACTGTACCACAGTACAACGCTGAATACACTGCTTCGATGGAGGGACGCAAAATGAATGCAGAAATCGAGAGGATGCTTGGGAAGTACGATATAAAATCCGTGGATAAGGCAATTCATGCATTGAAAGAGGTGATTTAGGAGGTTGTTCTTCAGATTCTCTCGCAGACAGATTTTTTTCAACATGCAGCCTTTTATGGTGGTACAGCACTACGCATTTTTTATGGTTTGAATCGATTTTCTGAGGATATGGATTTTTCTTTGC
>WARQ01001372.1_pt2 | contig 16219 bp, 12 predicted proteins | sample 4769161 | NCBI WGS metagenome assembly WARQ01 (sample SAMN08893024, study PRJNA449175) | gut metagenome | isolation source: rumen sample fed with dry roughage | host: buffalo | place: India: Nagpur | collected 2016 | reverse complement strand
CCACATAGTCGACCGTGGCACCGTAGCTTTCGGCAAGCTGGGCGTAGGTAGAGTTCGGTGAGTTGCTGGTCTTCCTTCCCTTGAGGTCTGAAAGGGTCTTTACGGATGTATTGTCGCTGCGGACGACCAGAACGGCCTCGGTGTACAGGTACGGATCCGAGAACGAGAACTTCTGAGCCCTCTCCTCGGTATATCCCACTCCGTTGCATGCGATGTCGAACACGCCCTGCTCTACGCCTACGAGAATGGACTCCCAGGGCACCTCGTGGAACTCNNACGCCGAGGTAATTTGCCAGAAGCGTTCCGAGCTCTATGTCGAAACCGGTGAGCTTGTCCGAAGCATCATGATATGTCCACGGAGTCCAGTTACCCTCGGTTGCGATTGCCAGAGTCCCCTTCTTCTTTATGGCTGCCAGGCTGTCCTCGGAGGAACCGCCGGCAAATAGAGATGCCATGCAGGCGAATATTACTAAAATAATCAGTGCTTTCTTCATTTATTCCTCTGTATGGGATGAATATACTTGTTAATTTCCGTTTTGGCAATGAACATAACCGACTCAAGCTTTCACTTTTCAGTCTGCTATTGACGGCATGGACCATATCCTAGACAATATAATCGGGAGTATTTCATGAGCCTCGTTTCATCTATCACGCTTATCGTCACAGTCATCATCATCTACTACGCCATGATCAAGTTCTTCTCGATTCTGTTCAGGATCACGGGCCTTCCCAAAGACAAGGCCGGGTTCCAGGCTGCATCGCTTCTGACCAACGCCGGATACACCACCAGCGAATCGGAGATAGTCGTCAGCGAAAAGACCAGAAGGCGCATAGCCACAGCTGCGATGCTCAGCGGATACTTCTTCTCGGTGGTCATCGTATCACTGTTCATAAACATGTTCCTCAGCATCGACCTGACCACGTTCAAGGCGGAGTTCGTCCATCTGGCAATCGGATTCGGAAGCCTGATTGCATTCTTCATCATCCTGCGCGTCCCCGTGGTGGAAAGATTCCTGGGAAAGACAATAGACGGAGTGACGGTCAGAGCATTCAAGCGGGCGGCCAAGGAGAACTACATCTCCGTTCTGGATACTTACGGCAAGGATGCCGTCGTGAACATCTATCTGTACAAGGTTCCCGCAGCCATTGAGGGAAAGTGCGTGGCGGACACGGACCTGAGGAAGAAACTCAACGTCAACATCCTCATGTACACCAGAAACGGCCACAACCATTATGTGACGGCCGACACCATATTCTCCAGCAAGGATACGCTCATTGCCTTCGGGCCTCTGGCCAACATCAGGGATGCATTCCTCCTCAAGGGACACGAGGAGAAGCCGGAGGAGAAAGTCGGAGAAAAGATCTCATCCGGAAACGAGATCACCATCATGTCCAACTTCGGTTATCAGGTCATGGCCGACATCAGGCTCAAGAGGGTTCCGCCAGTACTTGAGGGCAAGAGCCTGATCGAGAGCAACATCAAGGATTACTTCTCCATCAACATAATCATGGTTTCCAGGAATGACACTCCGATCAAGATCTCCAAGGACACGGTCATTTCAAGGGGCGACAGAGTCATTGCATTCGGTCCGTACGAGAGCATACACACTGTATTCGGAGAGATAATGGAGGCAGAACCTCAGGGACAGAAAGCCTGAACAGGTTCCGGTCATCTTCTGCCGGAAGCCTTCATCTCGCAGGCAAACGCCTCAGGGTGCTTCCTGTACCAGTCCTGATGGTACTCTTCCGCCATGTAGAACGTCTTGTATTCCTCGATGCCGATTTGAACCTTCTTCCCTGTCTTTGCTTCCAGGTCCCTGACAGCTTCCAGCGCAGCCTGTTTCTCGTCATCGGTGCACCAGTACACCGCAAGGGTATATGAGAAACCCCGGTCTATGAACTGACCACCGCCGTCAAACGGATCCACCACGGCAATGAACGTCTGCAGCAGTTCACGGTACGTAACACGCTGCGGATCATAAGTGATGCAGACAGTCTCCCTGTGCCCGGTCTTCTGGCTCTTCACGTCTTCATACGTGGGATTCTTCTCGTCTCCGCCGCAGAATCCGCTTGCCACGCTCAGAACACCATCCGTTTCATAGAACGCCGGCGTGATGCACCAGAAGCAGCCGCCTGCAAAGTATGCCTTTTCCATCGTTCTCAACCCAGAGCCACGTCCAGGGCCATCATCAGGCTGAATCCCACGGCAAANNCCTGCCGACATCTCGGGAATAAGCTCCTCCACAACCACGTATAGCATTGCTCCCGCTGCGAAAGAAAGGAGATATGGCATTGCTGGCACAACAAGACCTGCAATCAGGACGGTGATGAAACCGAACACAGGCTCGACTGCACCGGAGAGAACTCCCAGACCGAACGACTTGGGCTTGCTCTTTCCCTCGGCGTACAGCGGCATTGATATGATGGCACCCTCAGGGAAATTCTGGATTGCAATTCCCAGAGCCAGTGCCAGTGCACCGCCTGCAGTGATGTGGGCGGAACCGGAAATCAGACCGGCATAGACAACACCTACGGCCATACCCTCAGGGATGTTGTGAAGCGTGACCGCAAGAACAAGCATCAGTGTCCTGCTGGCCTTGCTTCGGGGACCTTCCACCTGGTCGGTTCCCACATGCAGGTGGGGAGTCACCTCATCCAGAAGCAGCAGGAACAGGATGCCCAGCCAGAAACCGATGAATGCAGGCAGGAAGGCCCACCTGCCTCTATCGGAGCATTGTTCTATGGCAGGGACTATCAGGCTCCAGATGGAAGCCGCCACCATGACGCCGGCGGCAAAACCGGTGAGGGCATGCTGGACGTTGACCTTCAGGTCCTTCTTCAGGAAAAAGACACATGCAGCGCCGAGCGACGTGCCGGCAAACGGAATAAGAAGACCCAACAGAACCGTACTGTTCATCTATGCAGGAACCATCCTTTCTTTTCATATGGTGCAGACTCGACGCCAAGGCATGTATAGCCAGTGGAGTTTACCGCATCCTTGAGCATCTGCGCATCCACGGGGTCATCGGTCAGAAAGCTGGCCTCTTTCTTGCTCCGTGATGCACTGACCTTCTTGGCAGAAGGCACTGCCTTCCTGATTGTATCACAGATATGGGCCTCGCACATCCCGCACATCATTCCGTCTATCTTCAGAGTTGTTCTGATCATTGTTGCACCTTCCAAAAGGAGACTCGGTAATAGTTAGATGTCTCTAACCATGAATTAGAACACTCTAACCGGGGGTTTTGGTCAATATACGTACGATTGTTTACTTAAAAACTGAACTAGCGGTTTTTCTTCATTGCGACCTTGTGCTCGTACATGTCTTCATCGGCACGCTTGAACACGCTGTTGACGCTGTCATCCTTCTTTGCGTCATATACGGCATAGCCGCAGGCAGCCGACGGTTTCTCCCACAGCTGCAGGCCTTCGTTTGCGGAAACCTGCTCGACATTGTCCCTGAAACGCTTCACCAGTCTTGCACAGGATGCAAGGGCCTCATCCCTGAGGATGACCACGAACTCGTCTCCTCCGAAGCGGAAGACCGGGCAGCCGTCGAACACCTTGTCGATGAGTCCTGCAAGATTCTTCAGCGTGACATCGCCCTTGTCATGGCCGTAGCGGTCGTTGATTACCTTGAGGTCATTCAGGTCAATCATAACGATGGCAAACGGACAGCCCTCGCACTCGAGATCCGTGATTGCAATCTCGTATGCACGCTTGTTGCTGAGTCCTGTCAGCGGGTCGATGTTGGCCTCGCGCCTGTAGACCTCGGCGTGCTCCTTTGCAGTCTCCAGGTCGCTTCTGGTTTCCATGAGGTTGTCATAGTAGTCCTTGATGTCCTTCTCCATGCGCTTCATGGAATCGGCCAGGGTCTGGATTTCGTCTCCGGTATGGATGTCTATTTCCGAGAACGTCATGCTGTTGACGGTGTATGATTTGGTTGCATCGGAAAGCCTGTTGATGGGACGCACGATGGTGCGGTCGACGAAGAATATGGCAAGCAGACATGCCAGCACGGTGATGATGCCGAACACCAGGACGGACATCAGCAGGAGGTCGCGTTCCTTTGCCACTATTTCATTCATGGAGATGTCGACCGCGGCAAAGGCTATCCGTTCACCGTTGTCATCCCGTATGGCTGCTCCGGTAGTGACCAGATAGCCGTACATGTCTGTATGGGTTACGTTGGGATCGAAGATCCTGTCCGGATCAGATACGACAATCGGATCATACACAAACAGCGGATCCACGCACCCCGGAGGGCATGCATCCTCATAGGCTCCGTCCACAAGATAGACATAGCGTTTGTTGGGAAGGTCCAGCCAGACCACATACAGGCATTCGACGTCAATCACGTCCTGTACGCTTCTGAGCTGGTTCCTGAGGTAGATGAATTCCTCCGTCTCTTCTATCGAACTGTACTTGGACAGATACTCCTCGAATTCCGGGGTACCCCAGTCATCGCTAAGGACTATCTTGTCCTGAGCCTTATAGATCTCAAGAATGTTGTCACGAAGGATCTGCACCTTTTCCCTGTCGAGTATCTGTGCCATGGCCTGGGTTATTTCCTGGGACCTGTCCTCATACTCGTTGGTGACAAGTGTGGAAATACCTCTGTCATACACGATGATTGCGGCAACTGCAATCAGAATGCCGACCAGTATGATCATCAGGAATGCCTTGGCTTTCAGCGATAGTTTCATTACAGCACCTGTCCCCTGTCCTCGGAAAAACTCATTAGGAATGATTATAGCCCTATTTTCCCGTTTTCCACAACAAATATTGTGTTACGGCCTAAATGTTCCTGAGTATTGTCCTTACCAGAGCCCTGAACTCTTTCTTGACCCTGTTGGTCACTTCAATAAACTCGAGGTGATCTATGGGTTTGTCCAGAATTCCCGCGGCCATGTTGGTCATGCAGCTGATTCCAAGTACTTTTATTCCACAGTGGGCAGCTGCTATCACCTCAGGGACGGTGGACATGCCCACGGCATCGGCACCGAGGATCCTTGCGGCCCGGATCTCTGCCGGAGTCTCGAAGTTGGGACCGGCAAAGTACATGTAGACACCCTCTTTCAGATCGATTCCCGAAGACGCGGCAGCTTCTCTTGCCACAGCCTGAAGGTCCTTGTCATAGACGGTCGTCATGTCAAAGAACCGTTCTCCCAGCTCATCAGCGTTTGGGCCTCTCAAGGGATTATCCGCAGCAAGCTTGATGTGATCCGTTATCATCATAAGGTTTCCCTCTTCCCAGTCCGCATTTACACAGCCTGCGGAGTTGGTGATTATCACGGTCTCTACACCCAGGCGTCTCATCACCTGAAGCGGGAACACCAGCTGGGCCATCTCATAGCCTTCGTAATAGTGCACACGGCCCTGCATGCAGATCACGCTCTTGCCTTCAAGAGTACCGATGACAAGCTGACCGGCATGGCTTTCGACGGTGGAGACGGGGAAATAAGGGATGTCCTCGTATCGTATGATGACAGGATTCTCTATCTCGTCTCCCAGTCCTCCCAGTCCCGAACCGAGGATGAGTCCCACATCTATCTCCCTTCCGCCGGTCTTGGAACTGATGTATGAAGCCGCCTCGTCCAGCCTCTCGATAAGACTTGGCTGTGAAACGGTTCTGGTGGCACATGATGCCAGCATGACGATTGCAAGAACCAGAATGAACGGAACGAAAATCCTTCTCATGGGTATGTCTCCTTTCAGTAAGTATAAGTATAGGAAATCGGACAGTTTCCCCGCAAGAGAAAAAACTGTTCCGTAGACTTGGAGCGTGCTACAATCACACCATGACCGGAAGAATCAGAAGAACAGCATTCACAATCCTCATCATCCTGATGGCCGCCCTGCTCCTCGTCACGGGATGCAGGAGCACATCATCCCCCGACAGCAGAGAAGAAATCGTAGTCCAGATAGATTCCATGGACGCATTCACCAAGTTCGGCAACATCGCGCTGAACATAAGGACACGTGATTTCTTCGCAAACACGGATTTCGAATACGGAGACGCCGTGAGGGTTCGTTTCCTGGACCAGGACATGGTTCTGCCGTTGGTGAGTGCATTCTCGCTTCTGGGCATCGGTGAAACCGGCATTGATGCCGAAGATCCGGATCCGACGGGACCGTCAGAAAAACTCATGCTGTTCACGAACCTCGCAGATTTCACCACAAGATACGGGATTGCATACCAGAGCCTTGATTCCGACGGAATGTGGTTCTGGACCCTTTCCGAAGGTCTGGAACTCCCGATTGACGTGACGCTGACGCTGGAGGAGAAAGGCGCCTACCCGGAGTATGCGGGAGATCCCATGGTGATAAGCACATCCCGCTCCGATTATCTCCATCTTACCGATACGGAGTATGCGAACATCCGAATGGTCACCACCTCGGGATTCGGGAACTGCTTCTACAGGGGTTCCAGCCCCATAGACAGCAAGTTCAAAAGGGACATACTGGCCGATGCGACGATTGCGGAGATAGGTATCGACATATCCATAAACCTCTCCGATTCAAAGACCAAGGCAGAGAATATCAAGGGATTCTCCGACACCTACTATTCCAAGACATCGATCCTGTTCAACGAAATGGGCGTGGACTACAGGCAGGAATCCTTCAGGGACGGACTGAGGCGGGGCTTCCAGTACATAGCGGACAACGAGGGAGTCTATTACGTGCACTGCGCTCTGGGCAAGGACAGGACAGGATTGTTCTGCGCAATCCTGGAAGCCCTGATGGGAGCAAGCGCCGAAGAAGTGATAGAGGACTACATGAATACCTTCGTTTACTTCTACGGATTGCAGAAAGGCCCCATGTACGACAAGATAGCCGACACCAACATCTGCAATGCCCTGAAGGACATGCTGGATCTGGACTGTGATTTCAGAGACGTCCCCACAGACCAGCTCACCCAGGCCACCTACAGCTTCCTACTGTCAATCGGCCTGTCCGACTCCGACATAGCCAGTCTCAAGACCAACCTTGCCAGAGTCAGGACAGTGTAACCGCTCCGAGCTTGGGCAGTAATACCCGGACTCAGAACGGATAATAAGCTGCGTCGGAGAAATCCAGCAGGTTGGTGAATGAGACGCTGCCGTCTTTGGCCACGGTTATGATGGTTCCGCCTATGGTAAGCGGCATGGTATAGGAGCCCCTGCCGGTCTTCATGGCGTAAACGAAGTTGATGCCGTCGTATTTTATGTTGAAGCTGTTGGTGTGGTCGTGCCCTACCATGATGAAATCGGTTCCGACCTCCTTCATGGCCTTGAACATACCCTCCTCGTACGGCGGACAGCCCATGAACTCGTGCATCACCCCGTAGGAATCGGTGTAACCCTTGCGCCAGTGCATGCTGGAGAAACTGCCGTAATAGCTCTGGGTGTATGCATAGACATTCCAGGCCTTCCAGTCATAGATATCCACAGGAATGCTGAACGCGGCCGATGCGGCATAGACATAACCGAAGGTTGGGATATGCATTATCACGCCGCTGGGAACTACATCGTCCACCGAATACTGGCTGGCGCTTCTGACCATCTGCTTGTACCACTCGATCTGGTTTCTGTTCAGACATGCATCCGAGGAATCATCGCCGTACCATCTCTGGTCTTCATAAAGCGGGTCGCTGTAGTCCTCACGGGAACCCGAGTTCATGAATATGAACGTCCTGATTACGTGAAACTCATCGCCGTCTACCGCTACAAGGTTCACCACGTAGTTTCCTATGGAATCGGAACCGTTTTCCAGAATCCTGTTAAGACCCGCAGGGCCGTCCCTGTAGATGCAGTTTTCATAACTTCTGTAGATTTCGGACTGTTGGGAAATCGGGACACCGCTTCCGTAATACGAATCGTCATGGTTCCCGTACACGGGCGCCCAAGGCACTCCGAAGCTGTCCATCTGGGTGCAGATTGCATTCAGTGCTCCGGGGTCTCCGTCCCCTGTCTGGTCTCCGGTAAGCGTGATCATGTTGGGCTTTGCCAGTGATACAAGATTCTCGGTAGTCCTGAACATGAACTGGTATTCATGGTTCTGACTTGCAACATCCTCTGCCTCGAGCTGGACATCGGCAAAATTGAGGATCCTGAATTCATCCCTGTCTCCCATGTCGATGTTCACCACGTAATCCACATCGGCAACAACCTTGCCGTCTTCAAGATGAAGCGTGTACAGCGGGACATCTACATCCGGCACGTTGCGCAACGGAGGATTGTCTATCGGAGTGACGGGATGCCCCGGAAAGAGCTCGCTGCAGCTGCAGAGAACCGCAAGCGCACATATGATGATGGAAACAAGGCGGAATGAGGTTTTCATGTTTTTCCCTGGCCTTATCCTACCCAGCGTCTGATGGCATCATCACAAGAAGCAGCATCCTGACCTTTGATGACTAGGCCCTTTTCCATTGTTCCGCCGCGGCGCTTTACAAGAGTCTCAAGCTCCATATCGGCAAGACCGAAGGCTCCTTCCTCATTGGTGCAGAAGAGTCTGACTTTCCTGCCTGTGAAATCGAGGCTGTCTATGAATGTGGCAATGACGCGCGGATAGCTTCTGTACCAGATCGGGAAGCCGATGTAGATCGTGTCGTATGCATCAAGGGTCTGGAGATGTCCTACGATCTCAGGCCTGAGGTTTCCGTCGATCTCGGCCTTGGCCCTCCTGCAGCACTCCTCATAGTCTGCCGGGTATTTCTCCTTGGGCTCGACCCTCAGGATATCGGCTCCGGTTATGGCTGCAATTTTCTCTGCAACGATCATCGTGTTGCCCTTTTTTGCAGAATTCTGTCCCTCGTATGAAAAATATGCTACAAGACTTCCCATGATGTCCTCCTGTCAGTGCAGACATGTTAGCACAATAATCCGGACCTGTCATTTTCCGTTCATTTAATTCACCCTATCGGGACACGCTGATGTATAATCAGCCCTGTGAAACCCATTGAACCGCTGACAAAGGAAAGAAAAGGATCCCTGTACACGCTTGTTGCCGCAGTCTCGGCGATAGGTCTTGCATTCCTTCTCAAGCTGATAATGCCGGATTTCACCGGACAGCCGTCATTCGGCATCTACTCCGTGATTCCGGCGGTATTCCTCATCCTTTACATCTTCTTTACGAAACGGATCTTCGAGGCCCTTATCCTGGCATCCCTGATAGGCTACATAATGGCAGCCCCGTTCGGGAAGAGCATCAACGCATTCAGCACTGGTCTGATGGATGTGATGATGAGCAAGGACATTGCCTGGCTGTTCCTGGTCTGCGGTCTCATGGGCAGCATAATCGCCATGGTCGAGAAGGCCGGAGGCGCATGGGCATTCGGTCAGTGGGTTGCCAAGAAAGCCGCTTCAAAGAACTCGGTCCTCATCTGGACCTGGCTGATGGGAGTGATCCTTTTCCTTGACGACTACCTGAACGCACTCGTAATAGGTTCCTGCATGGCGCCTCAGAGCGACAGACACAGGACTCCAAGGGAAATGCTGGCATTCATAGTCGATTCCACAGCAGCACCTGCCTGCGTGCTGATACCGATTTCATCCTGGGGTGTTTTCTGCGGGCAGCTGATGGAAACCAACCACTGGGCTCCAGAAGGACAGGGAATCGTCTACTTCATCAAGACCATACCGTTCAACTTCTACGCCTGGATAGGCATATTCATTGTTCCGTTCTTCATCCTCAGGATCATCAAGCCGTTCGGTCCCATGAAGCAGGCCTATGACCGTGTGGAGAAAGGCGGCCCGATTGCTCCTCCGGGTTCGGAAAAGGTCGATGTCCGCGGAGGTCAGACCACCGAGAGGCCGGAGAATCCGAGGATCATGAACTTCTTCATCCCGATCATCTCCATGATAGTCTTCGCGCTCATTCCTGCCTTCATTTCGGGAGATCTGGGATCGTTCGACATGCCGCTGGGTGTCTACGGTACCCTTGTGGTCTGCTTCATCCTCTACCTTGCGCAGGGAGTCATGACGGCATCGGAATACTGGAACTGCTTCATCTCGGGCATCAAGAACATGCTCAATTCACTGATCCTGATGGTGCTGGCGTTCCTGTTTGCAAAGGTCAATGCCAAAATCGGATTCACGTACTTCATGATAGAGATTTCGGAATCGCTTATGACGCCGCACCTGATGCCGCTGGTGGTGTTCGTGGCCCTGTCCATAACGGAACTGGTCACGGGAACAAACTGGGGCATGTATGTCATAGCACTTCCGATTGTCATCCCTCTGGCTCAGAAAATGGGCGTGAATGTAGCTCTGGCGGTGAGCGCAGTGATATCGGCCGGAGTCTTCGGAAGCCACATCTGCTTCTACTCCGATGCCACGGTCATAACGTCAGCCGCAACGGGCTGTGACAACTTCGCGCATGCAAAGACACAGATTCCGTACGGTCTGCTTGCCGCGGCAATCACCATGATACTGTATCTTATTGCCGGATTCATCTTCTGATTCTTCCGGCAATCAGGCTCAGGCCTTGTCTCCGGTCTCCTTGTTGTGGATGTTCTCGATGTTCTCCATGCTTCCGCCGCCGTGATCGTCCGGGGCACGGAACTCGCCCTTGTCCACAAGGCGCAGGAAGGCATCCACGACATCTGCCGTCAGCTGGGTACCTGCAACTTCCCTGATGATGGAAACCACTTTCTCGAAGTTCATGCGGTTGCGGTACGGACGGTTGGAATACATGGCGTCAAAGCAGTCGGCCACGGCGATTATCTGAGCCACTCTAGGAATCTCGTCACCCTTGAGATGGCTCGGGTAACCGCGTCCGTCAGGCCGCTCGTGGTGTGCCTGGGCACCAACGGCCAGCTCAGGCATGATGCTGATGTCCTTCAGAGCCTCATAGCCCTTGGATGTATGGGACTTGATGATCTCGAACTCTTCATCGGTCAGCTTGCCGGTCTTGTTGAGAACCTCGGGAGGTGTACCGATCTTGCCGATATCGTGCAGGAGGGCTATGCGGTAGTACTTCTCCACCGTCGCCTCATCGTAGCCCAGCTCACGCGCCAGCATGGCGGTGTATTTGGCCACACGTGAAGAATGGCCGTTGGTATAGGCGTCCTTCATATCGATTACCTTTGCAAAGGCCTCGGTGATCTCACCGATCAAGGCCATCGTTTCCTGGTTCTTCTTCTCAAGTTTCTGCATGCGGTTGCGCACGTACCTGCGCACGATCAGCACGGTAACCACCAATGCAAGCACAATCACGAGAATCATGAACCAGAGCTGCTCATGGAGTTTCTTTTCCTTGACGATCTCAACATGGATTTCCTTGTTGCCGCGGCCCAGTGCGTCATGGATCTCCATGACGTATTCGTAGGTACCGCCGCTCAGGTTCGTGTAGTCCACGGGAACCATCTCGGAACGGCTGACCGTGTCACCCTGGCTCTCGAAGCCTTCCAGGTGACGGCTCACCTGGGGGTTGCTCAGCGAGTATGTGAAGACAAATGAAGGTATCGTCAGCTTCTGTGCATTCGAATGAATGGTAAAGACCCCATCGGCATCTGCATAGGTACGCTCTCCATCCACCTCGATGTACGGGACACCTGCCTTCAGGTCCTTGACATCTTCAAAAGGCTCATTGATGTTGACCTTGCAGACGCCGGTGCTGCCTGCAATGTAGAGGTCGCCGTCCTCAGTCAGGAAACTGTAGGAGTTGGCGGTGGTAATGCAGGGAAGACCGCTTGCAATACCGAAATACACGGGGCTCAGATCACCGTTGGCAATCAGGTCCCTGGCCGACGTCACATAGATACCGTTGCTGGAAAGCACCCACATGTCTCCGCTCTTGCTCTCATAGAGGTCGAAGTTGTTGGTGTACGGGAACTTCTGGATTGTGTGGATCTCATAGTCCTCCGTCATGTAGGCGATGGCGCTGCTGGTGACAATCCATACCACTCCCCGCTTGGCATCGAGCTTGAGCCTCATGACGATATCGGAGGACAATCCCTCCTCTACGTCGATGTTGCGCACGCCCTTTTCATCGATTACATAGATTCCGCCGCCGTTGCTGCCCAGCAGGATTTCCCCGTGCAGGCCCTCACAGACCGTAAGGCTTTCCAGGTTCTCGATGCCGTCCGCACTGCCGTAGCTGCCGGTGACCGCATCGCCCTCGATGATGTTGACGCCGCCGGTGACGGCCACCAGAATGGCTCCGTCGGAGCGCTCCCATACGGTACGCAGGCTGTTGGAAAGCAATCCGTCCGCCCTGCTGAATACCGTTATGTCCCCATGATCCAGACGCAGCAGGTCATCGGTACGCCAGGTACTGATCCACAGGCGCCCCTTGCTGTCCTCGATGATGGAACGGATGCGGCTTTCGGCCAGCATCACCAGAAGATCCGTATCTTCCAAGGTCTTACCGGAAGCTGTCCTTGCGCTTTTCAGAGGGAATGACTCAAGAGGACCGTTCTCATCCATTATAATCAGACCGGTGTCGGTACCCACAAAGAGGTTGCCTTCACTCATGCAGGTCGTGTTGACCACCGCAGCATCTAGTCCGAAACGGTCAAAGAGGCTGGCAAACTGGTTGGGAACCACCTTCATCACACCCTGACGGGTGGAGGTGAACCAGAGGTTTCCCTGGTAGTCGGTCATGATATGGCCGACGTTGTTGTTCAGGGGAAGATTGTCCAGAACTGTGAACTTGCCGTCCTCCAGAACGCCTATGCCGTTGCCGGTACAGACCCAGATCCGGTCTCCGATGTATTCCATGACCTTGACGTACATGAGAGGCGCAATCTCGATGACTTCTGTTTCGGTAATCTCTCCGGTGGCTGGATTGAATGTTATGTGATGGAGATTCAGATCGGTGCTCTCCATGTAGTACATCCCCGGATTCTCCGGATCAGCAATGATTGCTCCGGAAGCTCCCACCGGATTGTCTGCAATGCGGATGAACCGCAGCAGCTTCCTGTCCTTTAAGAACACAAGGTCGCCAAGGTCAGTTGAAGCATAGAGGACTCCGTCCGGACCCCTGCGGATGTCACGCATGTTGGCTTCGGCAATCTCCTCTTCCTCCATCCAGTGGAGGTTCAGATCCTGATCCATGTAGCCGATGCCGCATGTTGTCGTAATGTAGATTGTCCCGTCCGGACCCTCGACGATACCTCGCACATGGGCGCTCTTGAGACCATCGACCTTGCGCCATATGCGCAGACTGCCCTTCTCCATGACTGCCAGACCGGCATCGTTGGTACCTATCCACAGACGGTCCTTGGTGTCTACATACAGGCACTTGATGTTGGACAAGCCGCTGGTGGTCCCGATGCGCTCGAAGGTGTTGCCGTCGTAACGGATAAGACCGGCGAAGCTGCCGATCCAGATGAAACCGTCACTGGTCTCGGCTATTGCGTTTGCCTCCGATGTCGGCAGACCGTTGGTGTTGTTGTAAAGCACTGCGGAAAAACCGTCCTGACGACCCACTGGGTCGACGGAAGCAGAACGGTTCAGGGTTCCTGAGATATTCAGTTCACCGTATGAGTCCTGCGCATCCTGTGCGAACACGGCGGCGGGCACCAGAATCAAGGCTGTAATCAGCAGTGAAAGCAACAAACGTGATGGTCTCTTCATATTACAAGTAATATTTCACATTATGTATGCTTTTTCAACCTGTTGGAAACACTTGTCATCCGAGCCGGCACCATCAGGGAATCATTTTGCACCGTTACTGACCTCGTGATTCGGGTCCGCGGCATCGAACAATGATCCCGAATCGCGCAGGATTACGAGAAAAACTTTCAGCTATGTCCGATGAAACTGAAGTCACACTCCGTCTCAGGGTCGAGAGGATAGATAGGTCTTTTCAGGTTTCTATACGGAAGCCTCGTGAATATCTCATTGGTGCTGCCGTCTGTCAGAACCATTATCGAGCGCCTTGCAATGGCCCTGATTTCGGGCTCCAGATAACCAAGTTTGACAACAATCACTTTACGCTTCTCCGGACAGATGCCAAGAGCCCTCATCATATCCGGATCGTAGCAGCCCACATGCCTGGAGGTCACAATCACATCGATGCCACCGACATCGACAAGGACCATGTCTGTGTTCTGAGCCCCTTCCCAGCCGAGGCAGACGGCTTTGACGAGAGCGTCCGAGTGAATGGGTGTGCTTGTAACCCTGTCAAAGGAGGCTCCCAAATTCCCGATGAAACGGTTTCCAACCCCGGCAGCAATCGCCCTTGAGCAGAAATCGGGGTCATAGATGGCTTGATAGCACAGAGGTGGATTCATGGCGACAAGTCTCTTGTCAGCGATAATGGCCTTGAGGAAGTTGGTCACATCCTGCGATGATCCGGCCGTAGGATTGTCCCCGCTGTCAGAAAGAACCACAGGGAATACTCCGGCTTTCAGGCTCTCACAGGTATGGTCAATCGCATCAACCACCTCACGCGTCTCATTGTAGAACACAAAATCGCTTCTGGAATCCCAGAATTCATGTGCAAGCTCCAACGCCGTATCGTCAGCAGTCTTCTGACAGTCATTGCTTACGGCAATTGCAGTGACCCCGGACTCCCTCACGTCAGCCCAAGGAAAGCCCAAAAGGAAAGATGCCGCCATCATATGAGGTCTTTTCTCCACATCCCTAAGCAAATCCGTCAGCCTCTTCATGGGCTGAACGTTGGTCTCCGACTGTTCTCCGGCTATTAAGAACGGAAGATGGACTGCAGCCATGTATGGCCTTACTCCGTCCTCGAGCACATGTCTTGTGATTTCCGCAGCAAGAACACCTGTCTCATAAGTATCTGTATGAGGTGCGCATTTGTAACCCACAAAGCAATCGGCGTTCCTCATCATCCTTTCCGTAATGGTGGCATGCATGTCCAGCGAAGCTATCACCGGCACATCGGGACAAATCCTGCGGATCTCTTCCAAAAGGTACCCTTCGGCCTCCCCCAATCCCTTGACCCTCATGGAGCCGTGAAGACTCAAACATAGTGCATCCAGCGGCAACGAAGCCTTCAGGGACTCAAGAAGCTCCCTCTTGAGCTCCATGAAACAATCATGGTCCCATTCACCGTTCGGGACGGCACGGGCCATCAGACCGGGAACAATCTCATAGCCTGCAGACATCAGGGTATCCACCATACCGTTGATAGACTCCTTGCCCTTGCTCGTAAGTAGCTGCTGTCCCCTTACAACCCAAATATCATCTCCCGATGTCAGAATCGGGTTGAATGTATCCGATTCATGATGCATTCCGCCGACAAAAACTTTTCTTCGTTTCATGTCCGTTTCATGTTCAGCTGTCATCAATACCACCTGTTCAATACCGTCAGGAATAGAATACGTCTTCGGTTTTCCTATAAAGCTTCACTGCAATGAAGACGGTTATTGCAGTCCACAGGGCTACCCAGACCTCAACCGACCATAGCGGCATCACACCACGCTGATATAGTGCGGCGAAGGTATCCGTCAGCATATGCAGGAGGATGGCTGCAGGGAGGTATGCTTTCCTTGAATTGACGACACTGTAATACACGATGACTGAGAGTCCGATATGGAGCAGCATCGCAAACAGCCTCTCGATGACATTGAGGGCCATCAGCGCGAAATTGAAAGAAGCCGCCGCCTGAACGGACGGAAGTGCGGAAGCTGCAGTCTGCTCAGTAATCTTCAGTGTACTGAGTGCACCAGCCACATCTCCTTTGGTGAACAGAACCGCAATGACAAGATAAATGATCATCGTCGGCAGAAGCACGACAAGGACCTCGATTCCTCCGTGGCCGATACCATACATGACGGCATTCTCACGGGTGCGGTTCTTCTTCATGATGTATTTCAGGACGATATACCGTCCGCACTCCTCGAAGACTCCGGCCATGATTGTCCCGTAAAGAACGTATGCAACCGTGCTTCCGTTGATGAATCTGGAAACCGGATTGTCCGCCATGAGGCAGAGATAATGCACCCCGACTTCCAGCATGCGTGCGGAGACAATAAAGCCGATGGCACCTGCGATGAGATAGCTGATGTTCGTCTGTTCCCTGTGTTTCCTGCGCCAAATCAGGAAGAATGCCACAGGAATCGCAATCATTAGGATTATCGTGATTGCGAGGGCCGGAATGCTGCTTTTCCCTACTACGATGTTCTCAAACACGTTCATGGATGTTTTACTCACTTGCAGGATCAGTATAGTCCCAACATTGAAGAAATGAAAGGAACACGTAGTTGCTTTGCATTTTTGGCATCTCTACAACCCGAGATTTGCGGATGTCCATTCCCACTCCA
>WARQ01000251.1_pt1 | contig 16511 bp, 24 predicted proteins | sample 4769161 | NCBI WGS metagenome assembly WARQ01 (sample SAMN08893024, study PRJNA449175) | gut metagenome | isolation source: rumen sample fed with dry roughage | host: buffalo | place: India: Nagpur | collected 2016 | reverse complement strand
CAGCCATTGATTTGCTCAAAAAGTTTAACAAAGCAATTCTTAATAGTCTGATCCTCAAAGAAAAGATGCCCAATATTGTAGTACCTAAGCAAAAACATAAACCAAGTATTTTGTCTTGCACTACTCAGAGCCGTGTCTAGGTCATGGCTGGAGTTGTCCAGCGCAAACTTGCATGGGTTAGACGGGTCATAATCCTTAGAAACCCAGTAATCACCGCTATCCCTGTCACACCAGCTCCCATAATGTTTACCATCTATCACAAATATTGAGTTACAGAAACAATTAGGCGGCCTTTTACAAATAAACTTAGTATCATCCAAGTACCATTGGTTTTTAACCGCATAATCACCATATTGAGTACCAGAAACAATCTGGCCAAACTTTGTCTTGCTCTTGGCGTCCTCATAGGCCTCATTTTTTATATAATCCAGCACAATGAGCGGCTCACCATTATTAGCCCTCTTACATACCTTAAACTCGCTCTTATAGCCTTGTTTGATGCCAAAATATTCCCAATAAGGATTTGTTATCGTCACCGCATTGCCTAAACAGAAAACCTTGATATCCCTAAGCCTTGCTATCGTTTCCCAGACATCCAACAGCTTAGCTGGCTCTTTGGTACCACTAATATAATGATATGTTCCCTTATCAATAATAAACTCATCAAAAATAATATATTTAACCTTTGCAAAGCTGGTACTCTTCAAAATACTAGCTGTGCTAAGCGCAATGGCATAGCCGGCGGTTTTGCCATTAATAATAAAACTACTCAACTTTTTGCTCTTCTTAACAGCAAAGGTAGTTTCCGGAAACTCGTTATTTTCTTTGATAAAATCAAAAAATTTAGGCACGGATGTATCTAACTCAGTCGCATATCTTCTCAAATACACGAACTCTTCACCGTACCTTAAAAACCTCTGTATAACAAATTTAATAAACCCGTAAGTCTTGCCAACGCCACGGGAACCAACAACAAAATTGAGCGGCGCATCATAACTTAACAGCCGGTTAGGATTATAAAAAACACTTTTATCTACTTTCATAACTAGGAGTAACTAACCCTTAAAATGAATAATATTTTTATACGCCGTGTCGCCGGAAAATTGGTGCTCTGGACGCTCTTCACGCTGACAAGCCAGAGATCTTTTAAACCACCATATAATAGTAATAAAACACACCTTAAGGGCGTTACTACCCCTATAATACCTTATTGAGCAAAAATTTTGGGTCTTTTATTTTTGTTTGGCTTTGGCTTTAATAGAATTATCACTAACAACGAAAGGACATTTATCACCTAACCAATTCAATTAATAACCACCAATCAACAATCACTAAACAATAATCAAGGATCACAAATCATGGAAAATCAAGAAAAAGCTCTAACAACTTTTGCATCAAACGCTAAGACTTTTACCACACTCAAGAACCAGACCATTGAGGACAAAAAGAAACTTTACAACGCTCGCAAGCATTGTGATGTTATGCTCAAGGACATTAAAGGACAAGAGATCAAAGTTAAAGATGTTTTCTTTACTGAATACTTTAAAAAGGACTTGGACGAAAATGGCAACCCTCGCATTGGTCACACCACTATTCTCTTTGGTGAGGACGGTAAGTCATATGTAACGGCATCAAATTACTTCTTCAATTCTATTGCTCAGATTTTGGATATCCTCGGCGGCAAAATTGAAACGCCTATTACTATCAAAATTGTTGGTGTAGCGACTAAGGGTCAAGGTGAGGCTCTTAGCTGTGAGTGGCTATAATAAATAGCCAATAAAACCGGAGGGCGTTAAAATTACTCCTCATCTCAATTCAAACGCCCTCTGTTTATTGAACAAATAATTTATTCAGAAAGGGTTATTTATGGCTATCCGTTGGGATAAAAAATATACAAAAAGTGTAAGACGGATAGTAAATAACTACAATAAACGCCTTAAATACCTCCAGAGTTACGGTAAACAATATTTACCAGAGGCCACCAGCATGGGATATGTACGGGAAACCTTCGCTAGCCGCCGTGATTTAAATAGATATTTAAGGCAACTCGAAAAATTTAACGCCAAATCCGCTGAAATTGTCAGCGTTGGACGAGAAAATAAGCGTATGACTAGGTGGGAAAAACAAAAATTAATTAGTGATCGTGCCAGCGCAAGAGCTAGGGCAAAATACGAAAGAGCTAAGATTTTGATGCGACAGCCGAAAAACCTTAGGAATTTTGAGAGAGGTGAGAGGTTTAACCAGCTCACAAGCCAAATTAAGAGGTTATCTAAGCCCCTAGGTAAGCTTAGTTTCCATGAGATTGACCTTAATGAGCGCATCACATTGAGCTATCAAGAAAAGGCAAAGCGTGAGAGAACCTTTAAAAGGAACTTTTTCGAGATGATGGCTAAGGATATCATCCAAGCTGGCGGTGATCCAGAACAAGCGGATAGAATTGAGGCTAAACTAGATATCCTAACCCCGCATCAGCTATTACAAGCTTATGATGAAACACCGGCACTTAAATACATTGTTGAGCATTACCACCTCTATACCTCTGAGGCGCATGATGCTTATCTTGATGAAAATGGCCAAATGCTAATCCAAACAGAGATGGATGAGATTGAGGCAACTTTGGACTTTGTCATCAAGAAATTTGCTAACTTTGCATAAATAATTTATTCAATAACAACGAATTTATGAAAAAATTTACAGCGGACTTTGAAACTACAACCGATCCAGAAGATTGTAGAGTGTGGGCTTATGCGCTCTCGGAAATTGGTAACCCAGATAACTTTATATATGGCAATTCAATTGAGGACTTTTTTGAGTTTTGCGCTAATAAAAAAGAAAACTACAAAATCTGGTTTCATAACTTGCGCTTTGATGGTGAGTTTATCCTATGGTACCTAATCAATGTCATGGGGTATGAGTTTGTGCCAGATAAAGACCAGCGCAAGAGCCATAGCTTTACAACCCTCATTAGTGATATGGGACAATGGTACAGCATAGAAATATATTTTGAGGTTAAAGGTAAGAAGGTTAACAAAGTCACATTATACGATAGCCTTAAAATCCTTAATTATAGCGTAGATAAAATTGCAAAAGATTTTGATCTACCTTTATCCAAACTCAAGTTGGATTACAAAACTTTTAGAGCCAAAGGCCATGTTTTAACACAACACGAAATTGAATATATTAGGGCTGATGTCGAGATCATGAGCCGAGCCTTAGATTTTATGTTTTCTCAAGGTATGGATAAGATGACGATGGCCAGCAATGCTTTTAATGATTTTAAAAAGCGTTGTCCTAATTACCGGTCATATTTTCCCTTGCTAGATCCAGATGTAGATAAGTTTTGCCGCCAGAGTTACAAAGGTGGATTTACATGGCTCAGCCCCTTATACACCGAGAAGGAAACCGGCAAGGGCGTGGTGTTTGATGTAAACTCAATGCACCCTAGTCAGCTCAAATATAAACCCATGCCTATCGGTCAGCCGGTGGCTTTTGAGGGAGAATATAAAGAGGATGCCCTTTACCCTTTGTATATTATTAATTTTTCTTGCTCTTTTGATTTAAAAGAGGGTAAAATCCCCAGCATTCAGCTTAAACACACCATGGGCTATTTACCAAACCAATACATTGAAACCACCAATGGGGATATTGTTGAGCTAACTCTTACTAGCGTGGATTTTGATCTGTTTGTAGAAAATTACAATATTCATGATCTGGAGTTTTATGGTGGGTATAAGTTTAAGTCATGCACCGGTATTTTTACAAACTATGTGGATTATTGGACAGAGCAAAAGATTAAGAGTAAAAGAGAAGGCAACAAGAGCATGACAGCTTTGGCAAAGCTCGCATTAAACAGCCTCTATGGGCGTTTTGGCCTTAATGGTAGAGGAGATAAAAAACAGCCGTATATTGGTAGCGATGGTGCTATCCATCAAATGAGCATTGAGGGCGATGAGAGAGAAACAGTTTTTGTGCCGGTAGCTACATTTGTGACAGCATATAGCCGTAAACTCATTATTGAAACCGCCGAGGCAATGAGGCAATACACTCTTGAAAAATACGGCTTTGATGGGATGGTTTATACCGACACCGACAGCTGTCATGTGGTTGGTATAGATGAAAATGATTACGATGATCTGAGCAAACTGATTGAGATAGATGATTATAAGCTAGGGGCTTGGAAACCGGAAAGCATCTTTGTAAGAGGCAAATATCTAAGGCAAAAGTGCTATATAGAGCAAGGGGAGGATAATACCCTTAATGTGACTGTGGCTGGATTGCCAAAGAAACTAAGCCACTTAGTTAATTTTGATAATTTTAAAGTGGGTTTCACCACCGCTGATTTTACAGATGAGGAGATAGGCGAGGCGGGTAGAAAATTGACCTACCTCCATGTTAAAGGAGGTGTGATATTGGCTGACACAGAATTTACAATAAAATAATGCTAAATGTTTAGCATTGTGGTATTATGATGGTATAAATAACAACGAAAGGGGTTTATGGCACAAGCTGTAAAATCATACGAAAAAGAAAAAATGAGGCTAACCTTCACTACAACCATGATTGTAGATCATTTTTTAGCCTCCATTGAGGAGCGGCATTTTAAGGTACCGCTGGAGTGTAATGACCTTTTATCTGAGGTTAAAGATTTTAATACTAAACTCAAAAAGGGCTTTGGTTCACCTAAAGAGGTGATAAAACTCCATACTGATGCAAAGATCCATTACGCTTGGTGCTATTGTGCCTATACATATCTTGAGAGCCTTGGTTTTCCACGATCTTTAAAAGAGCATGAGAAATTTTTAAGGCGTGAGCTAACAGAGCTGGAGAAACTAATTAAAGATGACAGCAAAGAAAATAAAGGTTAAAGATTATTACGCCATCCAGAGAGGCAAAAAGCGACTTGATAAGATACCTGAAGAAAAGCGCAAAGAAATTGGTAGAAAAGGCGCAAAAGCTAAATGGAGTAAAAAGCGATGCAATGGAACGAATATGAAGAATATTAAGGACGACAGATTATTACAGCTGATTTTAAACCCTCCTTTTGAGGAAGGGCCGTATTATCATGAACTAATTGAGGAGGGAGAGTATAACGGCATAACCTATATTATCGGTTTTTATTTTAATCACGCCGTAGCGTATATTTTTGTCAATAAATGGCGTTGTATAGTAGAGCCTGACGACATAGAAAGACAACCTCATGGCGGTTTTACCTTTGATAGTTATAGTTTAGGCTTTGTTGAATATGAAGGCTGGTTTATTGGTTGGGATTATGCCCACGCTGGTGATTATCAAAAATTACAAAATACAGAGATTAAAGGTAAAGTTTGGACATTAGAAGAGGTAAGGCAAGAGTGTCACGAGGTAATTGATAGCCTAATTAAAGCTGTTGAAAGATCTAAAGATGATTTACACCGCTAAAGATCAGAAAAAATGGCGTATCTGTTATGATGACCTCTATATTAGAGGCGGCTTTAAACGCCGTGTATATTTTGTAGTGCCTAAAGGGCATAGACTACACAAAGGCAAATACGCCAAGAGATTGCCAGAGGATATGGAGATCATTGAAATTAATGGTAACCCAATAATACAAAGAAGGATAAGAGTAATAGAGGATTAAGATGGAATTTAATAGCGAGGAATATTTTCACCTAAAGGGCAAAGAAACCGGCGAGGCTTTAGATCTAAAAAAGACTTTTAAGTGGATTTTAACCACTATGCCCTATGACGACTTTAAAAAGCTTGCCAAACTAAGTTTTACCAATAAAAGGGTTGATGCTCCCTATGATTTTAGATACATATATGATAAAAGCCCAGAAAAAGATACGCCAAGAGCTAGAGAGGACTACCTAAAATACTTAGCTTTTAAACTATACCAAAACCTAACTTGTGATGGGGTTGAGCTTAAGGAGAGATAATGAGCTGTAAAAACTGTGAAGAAAACCCCATAACCACCTATGTCAGAGTAGGGAACGGGAATATAGAGATAACTGGATGTGTTGAACATTTGCGGATGTTGATTAACAAACTAAGAAACGCAAAGGACAAAGAATGAACAGAGAGCTAAAGTTTAGAGCGTGGGATACATTCTTAAACCACTATATAAATCCTAAATACGAAACGCTACTAATCATCCCTAATGGGTTTGGTTCATACGGCGATAGATATATATGGGAGCAATATACAGGTCTTAAAGACAAGAACGGCAAAGAGATTTATGAGGGTGATATAATCCATGAAAAATGGTACGACAAGGAAACCCATATTAAACAAGATAGAATTGGTAAGGTTGAATATTTTTGCGATGGTTTTACTTGTTGGTTTAGAGGTTTTTACAAAGAATTAGGCATGTTCCCAACCAAAAATATAGAGGTTATCGGTAACATCCATGAAAACCCAGAATTATGTAATAAGGAGAAATAAATGGCTTTTCATGTAAGTTTAGGAGATACTGAGGCGGTAAAAGCGGTTGTAAATGCAATTAATAACGGTGCTGATGGAAAGAAAATAAGCCAAGATGTAAAAACAATAGACGGCAAAGTTATAGCAATACCGCATAAGGAGAGCGATGGAAACAGCATCACAGATAATTAACACTATTGGTGGCCTTTTTGCCGGTGTAATGGCTGGAGCTATCCTATATAGCATTGTAAGAATTATTAAGGATGAAATTAAAAACAAGGGTAAATAATGAGAGATTTAATGAAAGATTTAACACAAGTAAAATTAGTTTTAAGAGGTGAAAAAGTTAGTGCCGAAACTATTAAATCCATGAAAGAGTGTAATAAAAAATGGGAGAAACAAAGGGAAATGGCGGGGTTAAACAGCTTAACCCAAAAGGATAGGATCAGCCAGATTGAGATTAATATCGCAACAATTACAAAGTGTACAAAAGACGCTAATAAAGATATTAAAACTATATACATCCTCTTTGCTTTTCAAATTCTTATTGATACCTTAATCTTATTGGCTCTATTTAAGGTAAAATAATAGAGTAGCTACAAAAGTCCTTAAGCCGCCTTTTATCGTTGTTAGGGGCGGCTTTTTGGTGCTACAATGAGCTTAGCCAATTATCACCTCCTTGTTAGTTAATTGGCTAAGGATATTCTCTTTATTATTCATCTAAAATAACCCCTAGCGTAAGGGGCTATTTTGTGCTAAATTATACCTATCCGCACTTATGTTGAGCGGAAACCGTTTGTTATACATTTTACGATAAAAGGTATTACCACCTTAGCCATCTAAGGTGTTTTTTGTTATATTGGAATAGACAGTAACTAATTAATTTATTTATATTACTGTCCATCTTAATCTTTACAGCCGCTGACCTCGCACAGCGGTTTTATGTTTATATTAAACTTTGATCAATTAAACTTGATTATGAAAATCTATAATCAAGGATTGTTATATCTGGTGAACCATTGACAAAACATAACAATTATGCTATAATTTATATCAGAAAGGACTTTTATGAGTTATATTTGTGTATATTGTTTTAGGGTAGATGACGACATCAAGGACTTTGGCGTTTTACCTACATCCTTCAGTAACCATGATGCGGCCCTTAATACCGCTGTTGAAAGCCTAAAGGCCACCGCTACTTTAGGTGGTTACGAGGTAAATGAAGAAGAGCTAAAAGCCTTCAAAAATGTCGGTGGTGTACATTACTCCATTGAGTACGCTATTGATACCATTTATTGATATAATTAAATTACTCACAAACTTTAGGGTTTGTGACCATTCGAGCCAAAATAAGCCCCATGCGAGAGGGCTTATTTTGTTATTATATGTAAAAAGGAGCGATCACCATGGGATGTGGCGGCAAGAAAAAAGGCAAGAAAAAATAGTTTGATATAATATAGGTGTAAAATTTAAGTTGTTTTTACAATTTGGTTTTATTATTTCCAATTTAAATAGAGGGCTTACGCCCTTTATTTTGTACATTAAGGATGGTGATTTTATGCGCTATGAGTACATTATTAAGATCAAAGGTAAGGTAAAGAGCCGTGACCTTTACGGGAAAATTGCAAGGTATAACGCCAATGTTACGGATATTATCTTTATGACCCTAGTTTACGGTGAGGCTGATTTAAATGACTTTATATCTATCATCTTAACTTGTTTTAAATACGGCAGCATAAGAGTACATTTTAAGCGGTGCAAATAGCACCGCTTTTTTCTTTATGTATAATAGACATTAGAAAGGACTTATATGAAGAAATCTAAAATAATACTCAATATACTAGGCTTAATCCTAAGCTGGTTGGTGGTCTTTGGCTTAACCGCTCATTTTTCAATCAAAACGGATGTTGATGGCAACAATGCCAGTAACATTGAAATAAGTGGTGATTACAAAATAGAGCTTAGCGATGTACAAGTAGAAACTATTTTAGAAACTGAGGACGGCGACATTGAGGTTATGAGTGCGCCAACGGTTGAGCGTGTAGAAAATAACCAAGTTAAATGCGATGAAGGTGAGGAGTGCGGTCTAGGTAAATATGTCTATGCACCAACCGGCACCCCTTGGGAGTTTAAAGATTATACCATTAATAAATGCTGGGATACGGATAACTTCCCAGAAGGGGCTAAATCACAATGTTGGGATCTAGGTGATCTATTCTGGCAAAATTACAGCGGTAGAAACCTCAGCACTTGTGGTACTGGTGGTGCTAAAGGCGCATGGCTTTGTAAAGAGCAAAATGCTGGCGATGAATTTGATTTAATCTATGATAAAACTCAGCTCAAGGCTGGTGACTGGGTTATATTTAACGGTGGTCAATGGGGACATGTTGGCATGGCCCTCGGTGGTTACAATAACGGATATGTGGCACTTTTAGGACAAAACCAAGGTGGTTACACTTGCCCAGAGGGAGGACAGGCAACTAATATCATCAATATCAGCCTCAAAGACTTTGCCGGAGCCTTCAGACCTAAGACCTATGAAAAGCCAAGCCCAGAGCCAACGCCATCACCAATACCGGTAACTGGTTGTACTGAGTGGGATGTTGTAGAAGGTAACACAATGAGCGGCATCATGCTCAGCTGTGAGGGTACAGTTGTCTATGGTGAGGCCATGGATAATTACGCTAAAACTTGGTACTCACGCTACTACAAACCAAACCAGAGTGTTTATGATGGCTGGAGATCAGAGAGCGGTGTCGGTCTTTACGCTGGCGATACTATTGACCATAAAACAGAGTAGATATGAAAAACAAAGACAAAGATATTAATTTAGATTTACTGTTATTATCCGTTATATTAAATTTTGTACTCGTATTGGAGAATTTAATTAACCTATGCTTGCAAATCAGACGCTAGTAGCGAGGGATGGCTATGAGGTGTGTCTATTCCCTTTGGGCGTACTTTATATGACACAGGACGAAGGGGGAGATTTTAGCCATTCAGGGACATACAATATAGACTTTGTTGGAACTTATAACCATTACCCCTTGTATGCACCTTGTAAATTAAGGATTAGGCGAATTGGGTCAGACGCAAACAGTTTAATATTAGACTCAGTAGATAAAGTACACCTGCCAAACGGTGACCTAGACTATATTACCCTGTTTGTAGCCCACTCTAATAACCCACCTTCAACACAAATAGGCCATGTGTTTAATCAAGGCGAATTATTTTATACAACTGGTACAGCAGGCTATGTAACAGGTGACCATGTGCATATGTGTATAGGTCAAGGTTCAGGTGGTGTCCTTGTGCAAAGGGCAACAGGAAACTGGGACTTAAATAACCGTATTCATATGTGGGACGGCATGTTTGTTAATGACACAACTATTATTCAAGGTTATGGACATGACTGGCGTACATGGGATGAGCCAACGCCACCACCTCCGGCAAGGGTGACTAGGGATAAATTCCCCTTTATTATTGCCAAGCATCATTGGCGTGGTTGGGGAAAAGTGAATAAATAATTTATTCAATAAGAAAAGATGTATAAATGATTTATGCATCTTTTTCAATATCTTTGTATAATGAAATTATGGACGATAAAGAATTTTTGGAAATAACAACGAGTATTGAGGATAAGTTAGGCAAGGATAACGCCGCTATGATTGCGGATGACCTTGGCAAAGCTATTACCGGCTTTGAAACCCTAAATAAGACTATCCAAGATCGTGACGAAGAAATTAAACGGCTAAAGGCTGATAAAGAAAAATTAGTGTTAGCCAATGGCAATTTACTTAAGCAAATACCGGTTTCTAGTGAGGACGAAGAGCCGGAAGAGGATAAAAAGCCGTCCTTATCCAACTTTAATTTTAAAGATGCCTTTGATGAACATGGCAACTTTAAAAGATAATACCAACTAATAAAAAGAAAGGATAACTATGCCAAGTCTAGGTCTAGTTACATCGCTTAATGCCATCCGTGAGATGTCTATCAGCGATGGTAAGGCATATCACCAGTATGTGCCGATCATTGACGATCAGACGGATATTGGTGCCTTGTCGCAACCAATTCTAAACTATGTCAATGTCCGTAATGACTTTATGTCGATGCTTATTAATAAGCTAGTCGCATCAAAGTTTGAGGTACAGTATTTTGAAAACCCACTACAGATTTTGGAAGGTGATCAGCTCCCACTTGGGTACGCTACGGAAAGCACCTTTGTAAATCCAGCCAAGGGTAGAAAGACAAATGTAGAAGATTTTGCCGGTCTTTTGGCAAAATATGAGGCGGATGTAAAGGTACAATACTTTGCCATCAATATGGATCTCCAGTACCCAGTCACGGTTTCCTACACTCAGCTTAAAAAGGCCTTCATGTCTTGGGATGCCCTTGAACGCTTTATTGATGGTCTTTCTATGTCACTTTACAACGGTGCATACCTTGATGAGTTCCGCTTTACTAAGAATTTGGTTGGTGGTGCGTTCCTCAAGAACCAAGCTGCTATTGAGGTTGTGTCCGCTGTTAACTCCGAGGCTAACGCTAAGGCATTTGTCACCAAGATGCGTGAGCTTTACCTTAACATGCAAATGCCAAGCACCAAGTACAATGCTTGGGCAAAGGTTGGCGGCTATGGTAAGCCAGTCACGACATGGAGCAAGCCAGAAAATATTGTATTCTTGATCCGCAATGATGTCTTGAGCTACCTAGATGTCAATGTCATGGCCGCAAGTTTCAATATTTCGAAGAGTGAGCTACTTGGGCGCATCCTTCCGGTAGATAACTTTGATGCCTTTGATGATGAAGGTGCAAAGATCTTTGATGGTCAGGATGTCCTTGGCTTTATCGGTGATAAGTCTTGGTTCCAGATCCAGCGTCAAGATATGTTTGTTGAAGAGTTCCGTAACCCAAATAACAGAACTTACCAGATGTATCTTAACCTCATCAAGCAGTATAATTACAGCCTCTTTGCTAACGGTGTGATTATTGCTACGGATATGCCAGATGTAGATGCTACAGCTGTTGAGGCTAAGCCAGACACGATCAGCATTAAGGCTGGTGAAAAGGCTAAGAGCTATGTCACTTTGACGCCAATTACCAGCACCGCTACGGTTACCGCCTCAAGCTCCGCTACATCTTATGCTACGGTTACAGTCGCATCTGATGGCAGCTATGTTGAGGTCACCGGTGTCGCCGAGGGTAGTGCAACTATTACAGTTACGGCTACCAACGCCGACAACACCACGGTTACTGACACAATTGCTGTCACAGTCGCCGCTGCTGCCGCTTAACAAAAACATTGGGGCGGTGAAAATCCGCCCCTTTAATGAAAGGTTTATAAAATGGCTACAATTGCCCCATCAAGTGAGGTTTATCTAGTAAAAGCACCCATTGAAAGTGATAATCTAAATCACTTAAATTTTGCAAATCTAAACGCTCAAGTTAGCTATTTTACAAGCCTTCCAAGGAAACATTTTGATAGATATACCTATATCCGAAAAGACAACGCTATAAGGGTAGAGGGTAACGCTGAGGAATTAATGCGCTATAACTACCTCATGTATAAAAATGAGGACTATGGTAATAAGTGGATTTTTGCCTTTATTACTGATGTTAAATACCTCAATGATAGTGTAGCTTTGATTACCTTTAGGACAGATGTCTTTAATACTTGGTATTTTGATGTGACTTTTAAAGCCTCCTATATCGAGCGTGAGCATACTAATGATGACAGTATTGGTGCTAATATCTTGGCTGAAGAAACCAGCGAGGGTGAATTTGTTATTAACGCCGGTACAGAGATCCCTATTGTAGATATAAATCAAGGTTACTGGATCGCTATCCAATGCTCAGATGCACCTCTTGAGATTAAAAACTACCTTCAAACCAACACAAGGGTTTATGGTGGTCTTAGGTCTGGAGCATGGACTTTTATGATAGAGGCAACCACCGCTGGCTCAAATGCCAACTTTGATAACCTTATTAAATGGTTTGATTACGACAACAAAACAGAGGCAATTATTGCCATGTATGTGATGCCTAAATATTTTGCGCCTAACGCTGTTGTGATGTCTTTGCAAGATAGCACCGGTACCTATTCAGCGGATATTTATGCATTACCAACAAGTACAACGCCTTACCATGGTGATCTAACAAGTATTCCTATCAATACAAGCATTGATGGCTATGTACCTAAAAATAACCGTCTATTTTGTTATCCTTATAACTATTTAAAGGTGACAAACCATGCCGGATCAGACACTATTTATAGGTGGGAGGAATTTACCACCTCTGACCACCACGCTGAGTTTTATGTCTATTCAATTCCAAACCAAGGTATTGATAGCCGCTTGATCCCTAAAAATTATAAATACTCCTCTAATAATATCTTTGCCTTCTATGATTACGGTTTAACGGGCGGTAAATTGCCACTCATATCTTGGCATAGTGATTATTACCTTAACTGGCAAGCTACTAATGGTATTAATATTGCATCCCATACCCCAGAATATGTACAACATACCGCTGATACTGGTCTATTAAGTAAGGCTAGTGAGTTTTATGATGCTTATCAAAACAATCCAAAAGCGGGTGTTAATGCTGTGGGTACAATATTGGGTGGAGCTTTGGGAGCGGCGCAAACCGGTTTAGCCGCTTATAGTGGAGCAGGTCAATTTATTAAATCAGTAGCCGCTGATTTATCCGGTGCTGGTTATCAAGCATATATGACACCGGACACTATTCAAGGTTGTGCTAATGTCGGTGATCTTAACTTTTCATGTAAGATGAATAACTTTAGTGCCACTAAGATGAGCATTAAAGCCAACATGGCGGCTATTATTGATCAATACTTTAGCATGTTTGGTTATAAGACATTAAAGGTTAAAACCCCTAATATTAATGGTAGGGCTAACTGGAATTACGTAAAAACAAAACAGATTAATATTACCGGTGACATCCCTCAAGTGGATATGCAAGAGTTAAAGGCTATATTTAATAATGGGGTTACTATTTGGCACAACCCTACCACCTTCCTAGATTACTCACAGAATAACGCAATAACGGCATAAAGAAAGGATAAAATGCGCAAAAGAAAATTAGGAGCTTTTAACGATACGCCCCTTATCAATGATCTAACCTATATAGATTTTCTGAGGCGTTTTAAACAGATCGCTCTATCCATCTTTGAGTGGGAAAACTTGCCAGCGGGGCTAGATGCAAGGTTTTTGGAACAAGCCCTTTATTATGACGGCATTGCATCTTTTCTTTATGACAAGGAAAAGGGCTTTATGAACCTCAGAGCCAGCGTTAGTGGTGACCTTAATTATTATGGCCTACCAACCAAATTAAATTGCTGGTCATATAATATGCAAAAAATCCGTAATGTGTATTACGGCCTTAATGAGTTTAATATCCGTCCTAAAGAACAAGAGTGTATTTTAGTTATGAACTCATGGGATGGTGAAGGCACAGCCGCAACTCTTGAGCTTTTTGCAATGCGCCTATATGAGGCTGAGAGGGCTTGTGATGTAAATATTAAACAGCAAAAATTCCCAGCACTCATTGTAACTGATGAAAATCAAAGGCTCACCATGGAAAACCTTTACAAAAAGGTTGATGGTAATATCCCAGTAATTTTTGGTGATAGCAAGCTCAATGAGCTGAGTAAAGTTAAAACCTTTAACACTCAAGCCCCTTATGTGGCGGATAAACTCCAAGACTACAAGAAAGAGATATTTAACGAGGCTTTACAATTCTTAGGTATTAATAGCCTTAACGAGAAAAAGGAGAGGCTGATTAACCAAGAGGCGAGTAGCAATAATGAGGTCACTAACCTTAACTTGCAAGCTCATTTTGCACCACGCCAAGAGGCTTGCCGTTTATTTAATGAAAAATACAACGAGAATATTAGCGTAAAGATTAGGTCAGATTTGTATAATATAGTTAAAGAGCAAGAGAGCATTGTTAATGACTATGAGTTTAATGACGAGGCTACAACTGATTTGGGGTTAGGCGATGAGTAAATACACGACAGAATTAAGATTTTTGGTAGATACCTTTGGTGACGAGGTTAAAAGCTGGTTTTCATCCTACGAGCTATCAGATTTTCTAAGCTCTGAGCAAGTTGATGTTATTAATTTTGCCGGTTTTTGGAGTAAAGAAAAGTTAGCCAAGAAAATCATTGACCATTACTATTTGCGAGAAATTGGCTTAGAAACTCCAGCCCTTTTTGCCCATAAAGCTAAGGTATTTATGCAAGAGATCATGGAGGAAAAAGCCCCTCTTATTTATGCCCGCTCCATCTTAGTTAACCCTTTTGTTGATACAGATGTAACTGAGAGTTTTAGCGGCAAAGCTAATGGGCAAACCAATGGAACTAGCACTAATACTGGTGAAGGTTTGTCTGTTAACTCAGACACCCCTATGGGTCAGGTTGACAAAACAGAAATTTTACAGGGTAAATACGCCAGCCAGACAAATGCAAATGAAGGCACGAGTACCACAACCGATAACGGCACCACCTCAAGTAATAACACCTACACAAAGATTATTAAGGGTAACCAAAGAAAATCACCAGCTGAGCTGATTGCTGAATATCAAAACAATATCAAAGCCATTGATAAAAGTGTTATTGATGCCGCCGGTATATTGTTTATTAATATTTATTAAAGGAAAGGATGACATGATCCAAAAACTAGATATTAGCTTGCCGCCTTCTAGGATGTTTCAGCCTATCACAAGCGACTATCATAACAATATGACCTTTATGGAGTTTTTGCTTGGTGTTTTGAAAAAACTCAATGAGGTTATTGTTGAAACCAACGCAAATGCTGAATATATCAAAGAATTTGACCAAAAATATCAAGATTTGCTTGATGAGTTTGCGGCACTAACAAATGACTTTAATGAGCTTAGGGGTGAGTTTGACGGCCTCAAAGATGATATTTTGGCCTCTGTTGATGCTAAATTAGATGAGTTCTACCAGAGAGTTGAAGGTCAAATTAATGTCACTATTAGCTATCTAAAAGCTTACTCAGATGCAAATGATGCTATTTTGAACAATAGAATTGATCAGATAATTCTTGGCAATATTGAGCTTATTGACCCTACAACCGGTTTGTTAAGTCCACTACAAGATGTGATTAATAATATTGCTGGGACTGGTAGGGACGGCCTTACGGCTACTGAGTACGATGCTTTGGAGCTTACAGCTACTACCTATGACGGCTATGCTATCACGGCGTTTGATTATGATTATCATGGTAAAACGATACTAACGGCTTAAAAGAAAGGATAAATATGAGCCATACAAATAGTACAACTAACTATAATTTGCCTCAGTTTGTAGGCACCGATCAGCCAGCATGGCTAACGGATATTAATGGTGCTTTTAGTGGCATTGATACGGCCATTAAAAACGCCTCAGACGCCGCTACAACCGCCGGAACTGATGCAACTACCGCTAATACATCTATTGGCACTTTAAGTAGCCTCACAACCACGGAAAAGACTAATCTAGTTGGTGCTGTAAATGAGGTTAATACCGCCGCTGGCACCGCTCAGACAACCGCTAATGGTGCCGCTTTGGATGCTGGTAACGCTCAGACCACAGCAAACACGGCTAAAGGTATTGCTGACGCCTTGGCAAGCTTTGTAAATATTAATACTTTCCAGAATTATACAAGCACATCTGATTTTTCACGCACTCAGGGTAGTGGTTCGGTTACTTATGCAAACCTTAGCGTAGCTACAAACGCTGATAAATCACTATGCAAAATCTATGGCCAAATTGTTGTTTCAAGCTCAAGTGCTGGCTCTTTGAGGGTTAAATTGACCGCCGATACCGGTTTACGCCCTACAACGGCCATTACAATCAATTGTTTGGGTGTAGCGTTGCATGACACCAGCACAAGCGTCCCAGACAATAAAATTAATGTGATCATTAATACTGATGGTACTATTGAGTTTGATGTTTACAATCAGGGTCAGAGTACAATCAATTTCTTCCTATTCCCGTGTGTGTTGTGGGTTAAGGACTTTGGTGATACTAATAACGCCTAATATGGTCATGACCGCCCTCAGGGGCGGTTTTTTGAGCAAATCAATGGCTG
>WARQ01000822.1_pt1 | contig 16539 bp, 17 predicted proteins | sample 4769161 | NCBI WGS metagenome assembly WARQ01 (sample SAMN08893024, study PRJNA449175) | gut metagenome | isolation source: rumen sample fed with dry roughage | host: buffalo | place: India: Nagpur | collected 2016 | reverse complement strand
ACACTCTGTCATCTGTCATTTTACGAGCCGGAACCCTTTGTGGGCCTGTGTTTCGGGTATGACAGATGTCTTGTGACAGATATAGATCATCTGTCATCCATCATTAATTTCAGGACGGATTTTGGGGAAATGCCCGGAGTTTCTGTATAACGATGGACGATTAGACTACTTTATCAGTTTAATACTTCATAAAGTGCCTGCACAAATAGGCAGTAGTAGTCCGCTTCTAACGATGAAGTATCTGTAACACGTATATAAACTATTACAAAGGCTTAAGGCAACTATTCGTTTGACAGCTGTTCAACGCAAAGTCAACAATTGTATACCTTGCGTTCAACATATGTCAAACGCAAAGTACACAATTGTTAAACGAATAGTTGTTCGTACTCAAAAAATTAGAATCCCTAAGGATACGTACTAGTTGATAGGGAGGTTGAGATTAGTTTTCCGCTAGCCGCGTTGTTTGGAATCATTATTAAAATAACAAAAAACGGCCGGTTAAAGCGAATGTTTTTGTAATTTTGGATTTCAACAACCAAGCAAAATAGAAACGAATATGAAAGTATCAATTGAAATAAGCTATTACCCACTTTTGGAAGATTATAAACCTACCATCAAGAAATTTATTGCAGCATTGGAAGCTAATCCGGCTATTACGGTAAAACCGAACAGCATGTCCACCCATATTTTTGGAGAATTCGACCAAACCATGTCGGCTGTAACCCAATGTATAAAGGATGCCTTCGAAGTGCCCAGCAGTATATTTGTACTTAAAGTAATGAATCTGGACCGGAATAAATAAAATGTCTTCTCCCAAATTAGAAAGAGAAAAGAGGACAGCCGAGCTGATGATACGGCTGTATTGCCGTAAAAAGGAAAAGAACCAAGAGCTTTGCGATTCATGCAAAGCCTTGATGGAATATGCCTTTGCCCGGTTGGACCGATGCCCATTCGGCGAAAATAAAACGGCTTGTAAACAGTGTACTGTACATTGTTACAAGCCGCAAATGCGCGAAAAGATGAAACAGGTGATGCGTTATGCCGGTCCCCGGATGTTACTCTACTCTCCCGGAGCAGCATTAAGGCATATGATGGAGTCTATCCCCCGCCTTTCGGGTATTTTATCAGCTGCTTTAAAATCAGATAAGAAATAAAGCAGCTGATATTACTGGCAATGTTCCATTAATAAGGAATGTTCTCTTTCCATTCGTCAAACTTTTCCGTTGGTATCTGTAGCCCGGTCAAATCAAACTCCATGTAATCGGCCTCACTTGTGATAACCTCTTGTTGGAGAAGTGTATTCATACAGTCGTCGCAACAAATGGTGTTTGATGCAATAACTATTTCATAATAACTATTTATATTCTTTGTTGAACAGACCGAAGGGAGAACAACAGACAACAGATAGGCCGAATGCTCGTAAGCACGCCATACCCCATCATCTTTATACAGCATAATCCGGCTTGTGTTGTTAATCTCTTTCTCCAAAATTGTAAATATATCTCGCATACAGATTTATTATTATTTATAGATTGTTTATTATAAGTTATACCCTCACTCGGCCAACGGATATCCGGTTACCGTGTCGTTTGTTTTATAGCCAGAAGGTTGGATGTTAGTAGTATAAGAGCCATCAGCCGTAGTTCTTACACATCGAATCTGGTAACCCCTGTCCCAATAAATGGGGCCAAATAAATCTACACCTCCCGCACCGGATACCACTCTTATTCCCATCAGGTTATTGTAGTTTGAATATATGTCAACATACTTTCCGTCAGACAGGATGTAATGGGTGCCATAACGAGGATTTCCATTATCTCTCATCCCTGTTGTGCCGCCATAAAATATAGCTCCTCCATAATCAGTATTAGAGTTGTTGTAGTTACTTTTACTCTTCCCTAATCTGGACCCCCCGGTTGCAAAGAACACAGAAATGCCCGAAGTATTAGGTGTAGAAGTTCCAGCCATCTGCCTGACCAGCATACCCCAGTAGGGATTGTTGGAGTCGTCGTATACCCTTCCAAATACACCCCGATAGGGAGTTGAGTTAAAATCGAATACCAGATCATTTTGACATTGTGTTTGTGTAGCCGATTGGTATCCAGAAGGGTATGGGTATCTTGAGCTACTAAAAATTCCCCAAAAATTTAAAATTGAAGCCCCAAAGGAACTCCACTTATTATATGTACCACCTGTTGAAGTTGGCACTCTGTACGTATTGGAAATCTTATATAAACTAGCTCCTTTCCATCCCGGGTAATATGGATTCAGACCATTGGACGAACCGGGTCTGAACATATAACCAACATGGAATGGCGAATTCATAAATCTGAAAGAACTTCCATTGTTGCCATATGAATTATAACTACTCCAATAAACATTGCTCGACGACGATGTATTTAACTGCACCGGCGCATAGCCTTGTCTTACATATATGTAATGTTTACTCAGATTGTTATTGTATAGAATTTCGATAACACCACCCCTTACCGTACCGCTTGAAACGGTTCCCGAGGGTTGAAAGTCGAAATGAACCCACTCTTCTGTATCTTCAGCTCCCCCGGTGATTACCTTATTAAGAGCCAATAGATTATTACTGTCTGTAAGTGCAGAAACATAGTTTCCTGAAGCATTCACATTGGTGCCTCCAAGTTTTATCCAGGTTGATGTTGAAAGCAGCCTGACAGTCCATTTACCGTAGGATTTTAAATTTAAGTTGGATTGATCTGCGTGAAAAATGGCTGTACTGGATTCGGAACGAAATATTCCAACTCCTTTTGGCATTGCTCCTTGCATAATATCAATGGTTAACGGAGTATAGATAGTTGACCGCGAATTTGTAAGTGTAACCGTAGCATACTCTCTTTCTGTATAATATATATTTGCAAGGCCCGAAATATTAAAAGGGATTATGGCACAAAGCGGGTTGGTTGGATCTGGCACAATACTCGATAGATTTACAGCACCTGTAATGGTAGATCCACTATTTGTAAAACTTAAATTCCCGGTTACAGTCGCACCGATTGTATTATTGGCAATTGCATAATCCCTTTCTTCCTGTGTATAGAAAAGGATACGTATTTGTCCGGAACTACCCGGGTAATAACCCACATGAGTAATGTCATCCGCACTCCAACCTCCTATTATATTTGTTACAACTCTCCAGGAACTTTCAGAAAGTCCGCCGTCACCCTTCAAATTCAAGGTAACCATATAATGAGTATTGCGTTTTATATCAAAATTGCTGTAAATATCTTCTCCAAGATAAAGTTTGTATTTAATCGTTCCGGTTAATGTAGTTACACCAGCCTCCTTTTTTGTGTATTTGGCCGTAACTTCCAGATAAGTAACAAAACCGCTTTTCGCAGCTGAGGGGGTTTTAATGGTTTGATCTGCATTAGCACTCTCTTGCCCCTGCATATTTTCCAACATAAACAGTGCTATTCCATCATCACCTGGATTGTGTGGCGAGAAAGTTGGCGTAGTGGAACTGGAAATAGAAGACTGTAATATCTTAGGGAGTTCAGTAGAGGTAACAATCCGTGATTCTCCGTTTGTGGCAATACTGGATGACGGTGTGTTTTTACCTAGTGTGATGGTTGTTGGAACCTGCAACAAGGAGATTTTAGTTGGTATAACTGATACGCCTGCCGTTAGTAATGTGTCGTCTACTTTTACCGTTATACGGGAAACCAAACGTTGTAGGGGAGCGTTTATGGATGCGTTGGTCTGGATATTTGTAATACCGGCAGTATAAGGATCTGCGGTAGTTGCCGCAACCGGACAAAGAAGCGGAAGATTGGCTGAGGGAATACCATTGGATGTTCTGTCTGTTAGTTGGAATGATTTTAATAGAGTCTCTGAAGATAAATTCAGTTCATCCATTGCAGAGCCCCAATTAGCAATAACATATATTTTACGAGGTCCCGATTCTATATTTAGTTGCAAAGCAAGAGCACTTCCCGATCCGGTGGTATGGTCTAATTCGCTGTAGTAATATGAATCTTTAAGTTGGTTCCCATCAGAGGTATAGATCAATATGTTTACATCATCGATGGTTTCCACATCAAAGTCGGAGAATAAAGATCGGGTAACAGGCTGTTGAGTTTGTAATGACAAATTCAGTTTAACAGGAACCAAGTTACCAGATTCCATATCCCTATTTATAATTGCATCATCAAAGCAACTGCTAAGTGCTAACAAAAGAAAGAAAGCACAGAAAACTTTTAAACGCATGAATATAAATTTGATATTTGGTGATAAATCATCAAAGTGAAGAGGGGTGATTTCTATTCAATACTATAAATATCACCCCTCCTATACTAGTGTTCAATAATCTGGAAGATTATAATCAATATCCGAAATCAGGATCTAAATTGATGGAACCCCATGCTTTTACTGTTACATTTACTGTTACGTTGATAAGGCTCTTGGTCGGATCTGTAACCAGATTCTTTTCAGAAACAACGATATCTTCTACCGTATAAATATTACCCGGTGAAAATGCAGTTACTGATGTTGATGCACTTGGAATTTTATATGCTTTTACGGCAACATAATATGTGCCAGCAGGAATATTACGGGTGGCAGCAGAAGATGTTACAATATTAGATATTCTTAGAATAATGTATGGAACATTTTCATGAGCAGTACTTGTGGTTGGGAATATCTGATATCCATATACTTGAGGAGTTGCGGCTCCGAATGGATTTTGCACTAGTCCCTCAGTTTTATCTTCATCATAAAGATTTGTCGTGGTATAAGGTACTTGAGTCGCATCAAAAGTGGCCTTATCTGTAGCGTGCTGAATTGTTATAGATGTAAATGCACCTCCGATAGTCATCTGTGGATAGAAATTATCAATATAAATACCTTCAAGCTTAAAACTCGTGATTGTTGCATCAGCTGATACTTTCTTAATCTGAATACGCGATACAATAGGAGTTAACTCAATAGCGGCCTTGAATTCAAGATTTCCATTTGAGGCTGTCCCAGTAGTTGATCCTGTACTAACTATCGCTTTATCTTTATTAGCAAGAACAACACTAGCTGCATTAGCTGTTTGCTGGTCGCTAATGTTCTGTGCTTTTGCATTTATGGCAGTAAGAGTTGTTCCTGGATCAGTGGCTGGCGAAGTACTTGAAGGTACATTGGCGACAACGTAAACGTTTACGACTGATGGATCCAGGTTTGTAAATTTAAAACCTGAACCAGATTGAATCGCAGTAATCTGTGCACCTGTCAGTTTATAGGATGCAACGGTACTACTTGATGCATCCATAAAATAAACAAGAAGGTCTTTGGTGGGGTCAATTGGAGCCTTTTCTCCTACTTGATTAGTTTCCAACGCTTTTGTCAACGGATTGGTCGTGATTGATAAGGTAACATCAATCCCGTTGTCATTTTTTTCTGGAATTTCAGGGTCATTACTACAAGACACACATAACAAGGCCACGAGAGCCATTAAGGACACGCACAACTTTTTCATAAATCATTTTAAATTTAAATAGTGTTTACTCGATAATTACACGTATTCAGCTATACGTTTATCCTGTCCAGATTCCACTCGGAACCATCCTTATGGTAGGTAAATTAAAATAGCTAAATAGTGTTCACCGGGCAAAAGTAAGTTAAATAACAGACCTGGTATTAACAAAAAAAGACATTGCGTTGATTAATTAGGACATTAACATATCAAACAATAATGGGTTATTGGTTCTGACGGGATTCGATTAAATATCTTTCATTTTTTCCCTTATAACATGCGGTGATTCATTCATTTGTTTTTTGCAAAAGTTTGAAAAATGAGATGCAGAAGCAAAGCCGAATTCGAAGGCTATGTCTTTTATTTGAATATTCGGATCGGCTAACTTTAGTCGAATCTCCCTGATGTTTTGCTTGAGGAGCCACTGATAGGGAGTTTCTCCAAAATTTTCTTTGAATCTGCGTGTAAATGTTTTGACTGACATATTACTCTTGTATGCAAGCTCGCTGACACTCGAATCTCTGGTGTAATTTTTCAGGACATTTTGTTTAAAACCGTTTTTATTGCATAGGATGGAGCATAAAAAATCTATAATCTCTTCGCGGCTGTAGTACATTTTCAGAAGAAAGAAAAACTCGGATTGTTTAATTAAAAACAATCCGAAACAATTGATATTGTCATTCAGATAGGCCGAAACACCTGATAAGAACAGTTGAATATGAGGATTTATTTTCAAAATCTTGAATCCGGTTGTAATAGAATTGCAGATTATATCGCGCGAATCTATAGATAGTTTTTGGTAAAAGCTGTAATTGATGTCAAAAGCAAATGATACCAGTTTGAGAGAAGATAAAGCTCTGGCTTTAAGTGTCGTAAAAGGAGGTATAAATATCATCTCGTCCGTAATAACGGGGCGCTCCTGGTTCAGGTCGTTTACTATTTCAAAGGAACCTTCTCTTACAAACAAGATGCAATTTACAAATAGCTCTGAAACGAAGAATACTTCGTTATATTCAACTGTATGTTCATTAAACAGACAGTTGCAATTTAGTGAATTTTTACCATGGGAGTCAATGACTCCTTTTTCAAATAAATTAGCCATTGGTGGTTTATAAATGCTATAAAAATACCCCACAAATATAACCTATTTATTCGTTTATGACAAATAAATCACAATTTTTTTACCAATAAATAATATATAAACGCCATTTGCTGTTTCTATAGTTAAATGTATTGTAGTGGGTTGTATTTTAGAGTTTTAGTTGTTCTCAAAATAAAGAAGCCCCGAAGTGTATTTAGTACACCCCGGGGCTTTTATTTTATATCCAGTTTTTAGCTGGAATATCCGGAATCAAGGTTATTCGTTCAACCGGATTGTGATGCATCATTTCTTTAGAAAGCAAGTCTTAAGGACAATGCTGCTTCCGTCGATCTTGCAATCTACTTCTTCCGGATTTTCTGTAAGTCGAATGCTTTTCACTTTGGTGCCACGTTTGATAACCATGGACGAACCTTTTACTTTTAAATCTTTGATAACAGTTACCGAGTCGCCATCCTCCAAAAGGGCGCCGTTGCTGTCTTTTGCAACTTCATCGTGTTCCTGTACTTCATTTTCAAACCATTCATAACTACAATCCGGACAAACATTGCTTGTGCCATCAAAATAGGTGTTGTCCATGTTGCACTTCGGACAGTTGGAAATTTCACTCATAATTCTAATTTTAAAATGAGCGGCAAAGATAGGGATATTACTTCTTATCTTTTAGGTAAAATGAGGCATAGTGTTAATTCTTTTTAATTATCTTCGCTGCCAGTTTACATTTTAAGGTTTCGAACATCTATATATGTATAAGAACAATATGATTTATTTCTTTTATTCACATAATACAAAAGAGATATGAAAAAGTTTAAGACAATTGCAATAATCGCTGTATTTACATTTATTGTATCAGGATTTACAGCATGTATGTCGCCATATTATACATCAGACGAACAGGTGGTTTATGATAATCCAGACTGGGCGCCTCCTTATTATAGTGGCGTAAGGTATTATTATATTCCCGATATCGAGGTTTATTATGATCTGGGTGAACGAGTGTTTATTTACCTCGATAATGGATATTGGCGTTACTCACGTATGCTTCCGGGAATGTATGCCGGATTTAACCTGCGTGATTGTTATTCCATCGCCCTGAATGTAAGGGTGTATGAGCCTTGGAAACATCATCAGTATTATGTATCCAACTATCCACGTTATTACTATAGAGATTATTACGACAGAAGTAATATTCCTTACGTAAGAGGATATAACGAAAATACGAGAAGTGCGTTTTTCTGGAAGAACAACGAACGTAATCGTGCCCGCGATTGGAACGACGAAAGCATACGTAACGGCCGTGAGTTCAAATATTCGAAAGAGGATAAGGCCCGACAGATTAAACCTACTCAGCCCGCAAGATCTTCCAGATCGGCAGGTAATTCCAATTCGAATGTGAATCGTCAGCAAGACAATCGGAACGGGAATGCGAATGTAACAAATCCACGTCCGTCCGGAAACGTAAACGACCGTTCAACAACGCCCAACCGCTCAAGCAGAAGTGGTAACAATACAATTGAACGTAATAATGCTACGGATCGTTCTAATGTAGGAGGTGCAAGCGAAACGAATCGTTCCAATTCTAACAACCGGAGCAATAACAATGATCGTTCAGGTTCTGTAAACAGATCTAATGAGAATCAGAACAGACAAAATAATGCTTCGGAAGCTGTTAAGGATTCGCAACGTACCAATTATTACGGACGTCAGATTGGTCAGCCTGTAAAGGTGGAACGTCAGATGAGGAAAGAAGAACAGAACGTTACCCGTAGCGAATCAAATAATAGCAGCCGTAGTTCACGCAGCAGTGTAAGTAACAGTTCTCGCAGTAATTCTGAGACTAAAAGCTCCGAAAGCAAATCTTCTACGGAGACAAAACGTACAGAAGTAAGACGCAGATAATAAAGAAGGGCGCTATATTTCCTTCTCGTAATAGAAAAAAAGGGTATGTCAAAATTTTGACTACCCTTTTTTATTTCCCCAAAATAGGATGTAGTAATTTGTTTTTATCTTTTATGATGTTAGTTGGCCTATTTAGCTTCAAAAAACTTTGTTATTAGTCGGAATCGGTTGAATTATTAATTAGCTATATTTGTATTTTATTAATTAATAATAACTGAATAAGTTTGCGCTATAATATAAAAAACTCGTTCTTCGCTAACATAAGGATTATGTAAGATGTTAATCACTAAACACTAAATCTTCTAACAATGAGAAAAAGTATATTATGTGTAATTTTAGGATGCTTCTTTAGTATTTTATGCCACGGCCAAGTTTCGTTTGGAGTTAATGCATCTATAACTTCATCAACCCTTTCTGAAAAATTAGCTAAAAGTAAAACAGGTATACAGATTGGTGTGCTATGCAATTACGAGTTAAATGATGACTTTACTCTTTTAAGCGGACTGGGATACGTGGTTAAAGGTGTAAACGGATTGTGGAGCGACTTGAACTATTCTCAGCAGTTGAAAATGTTCGATGTCCAACTATCATATCTGGAACTTCCACTATCCATAGGATATAAAATTCCTATTGGGAACAATATCAGACTAATTCCTAATGTAGGTATTTTTGTTTCGTATGGTTTACATGGTCATAGTGAGATTAAATCCATAAATTTTGAAGCAGAAGAGGTATTTCGATTTGCAGATAACAGCTGGAATCCATTTAAAGACGAAAAGTTTAATGACTGGGCGCAAACGACTGTAACAGCCTTCGAACGTTGGGATTATGGAGTACGTTCCGGATTAAATATAGAAGCCGGTAATATTATATGCCATGGAGCATATGATTTTGGATTCAATAAAGTGTGGAATGGTTATGGAAAAATGGGCAATGCCTTAAAAAGCCGAAGTCTTATAATCGGAATTGGCTATAAGTTCTAAATAAGGTGCCTTAATTTTGATAGCTATGATATAAAGTAAGGTTGCAAGAAAGATGTTAATACACATCCAGAATCTTGCAACCTTAATTATTATAAAACATTCCCAATTAATAGTAAAGCTTTAAATGCAATTTGCCAGATACCTACATTCTAATTTGAAAACCGAACTATCCCAATATTATTTTTGTCAAATTCGATGTAAGTAGTATTATCCTTCATAATTTGAAATCCAGTTTTTCCGTAAAATGCTGAACTTGAATATGGTTTTAGAATATAATTCCCTACATTTAATGGAATTTCGATATCAACTCTGTTATCCATAGACACTTCGTATATCGGAGTGGTTTCATTATCAATGGAATAGACCGAAAGTATAATATCTGGATGTTTATTAGTAAATGAAATGTTCACACGTCCATTTTGTTTTAAGTCATCTTCTTTCAAACAACTAAAACAGATAGAAAAAAAGAGAAAAAATAATAAAACTTTTACTGCGCTTAGATTAAAAAATAATTTTGTTTTCATACTTATCCATATTTTTAGTTAGTTGGTTATAGTGATTTGATAGTTCCAAATATACGAAATAATTAATGATAATTAATCTGTATTGGATATATTTGCAGCAAAATGTGATTTAATATCGAATTGTATAAGTATTTAATGCCAATTAATAGTTATCTTAACATTGTACCATGAAAAAGAAATTAATTACTACTCTACTATTGCTTTTAGTTTGTTTGTCCGGATATAGCCAAATATCATGGAATGCAAAAGCCGGAGTAAATATTAGCAATACTATTAACTCAGGCGACGTGGACTTTAAGCCCGGTTACCAGTTTGGTGTTGGAATGGACTATTATTTCAATGACCATTGGGGAATTCAACCTTCACTCATGCTGATATCCAAAGGCTATAAAATTAAAGGAGATTATCCTCCTTTTATAAATAAATCCGAGCAGCTGAAATCGTATGATATTACTGACAATAAAGTATATGTTGAATTACCTCTGCTGCTGACTTACAGATTTAATGTTTCAGAGAAATTTAAACTTATATTTAGTGGAGGTGGGTATGTTGGTTATGGAATTGCCGGAAAGACAAAAAATACTGCAACTCTATTGAATGGATCAACAAGAAAGGAAAAGATGGACTCATTTTCTGAGGGTGTAGAAAAATTTGATACAGGTCTTGCTGCCGGAGCCTCTTTAGAATATAAGGAGAAATATTCTATCGGCATAAGCAGTGATTTCGGACTACAATCTACCCAGTCAACGTTTAAGAACCGGACTTACGGTCTGACTTTTGGCTACAGATTCTAAATTACGAATCATAATTAAGGATTAAAAAAGTAGTTTTTCTGTTGAAAAGACTCATTAACGAATATCCCTGTTCGTTTGAATATATAAGTAAGATTGGAAGAAAATGGATCATCCATCCAGGATCTTGCAACTTTTTTTGTATTTCTCTTTTACTTATAAATTAAGATTAATTATAATATACTTTTTTTATTTAATTAAAAAATCAATGATAATTAATCTGTGTTGGATATATTTGCAGCAATATGATATTTATCATTGAATTGTATAAGTTTTTAATACCAATTAATAATTATCTTAACATTGTGCCATGAAAAAGAAATTAGCTACTATTTTATTATTGCTTTTAGTTAGTTTGTCAGGATATAGCCAGATGTCCTGGAAAGTTAAAGCCGGTGTAAACATTAGTGATATAACTAACTGGGAGCTTGCGGACTATAAGCCCGGTTACCAGTTTGGTGTTGGAATGGACTATTATTTCAATGACCATTGGGGGATTCAGCCTTCAATCATGTTAATATCCAAAGGGTATAAGAGCAAAGGAGACAATTTTAACTCTTTTTACTCTGCTCAATACAGTAATCAAGAGTTGAAGTCGTTTGATCTTACCGACAACAAAGTGTACGTTGAATTACCTCTGTTGCTGACTTACAGATTTGACGTTTCATCTAAGTTTAAACTTATATTGAGTGGTGGTGGCTATGTAAGTTATGGTATTGCCGGAAAGTATAAAAGGACAGACACTCATTTGGATGGAACAACGAGAAAAGTTAACGAGGATTCATTTACAAAAGGAGTAGAAAAATTTGATACTGGTCTTGCTGCCGGAGCAACTTTAGAATATAAGGAGAAATATTCTATCGGTCTAAGCGGTGACTTCGGACTAAAATCTACCCAGTCAACGTTTAAGAACCGGACCTACGGTCTGACTTTTGGCTACAGATTCTAAATAAATTCCTGTTTAATTGATATTTGGATTAGCATTAAAAAAGATGTTCCCCGTTGTATATTGATACGACGGGGAATATTTTTATATAGGTAATATGAACAAGTGTTCAAAACTATTTTATATCTTTGCTGACATAAAAGACCTTCATTTATCTGTGGAGGAACAATTTTATAGTATTATTTAAACGTAGCAAGTATGAAAATAGCAGTGCCGGTAAAGGATAATAACCAGATAGATGCGCACTTTGGACATTGTGCTTTTTATCAGATTTATGAGATTTCGTCTAATCAGGTTGTCTCTGTAACAAAGATGGATTCACCACAAGGTTGTGGATGTAAGTCGAATATCGCCGAGGTGTTTGAGCAGGAGGGGGTTAAGCTAATGATTGCCGGAGGTATAGGCGATGGAGCTATCCAAAAACTGAATACGCATGGAATTTCTGTTATCCGCAATTGTACAGGAGATGTAACCGAATTGGTTACCCGGTATCTGGATGGCGACTTGAAGGATGGTGGTCATACTTGCGATGCACATGCAGAGGGACATACTTGCAATCATTAATCATAATTTATCTATGAGTTTAAAATATAAGGAATATAAAGAGGCGAATATCCTGTTTCTGAAAGAGAATCTGAAGGAGGAGGGTGTCGAGGTGCTGCCTTGCGGGGTACAATATAAAGTGTTGGTAAAGGGTAAAGGAACAATCCCTACCGCCAAAAGCATGGTGCAGGTACATTATAAGGGTACCTTAATTAACGGTAAGGAGTTTGATAACTCTTTTAAAAGAAACAGACCGGAGTCTTTCCGTGTAAATGAGGTGATAAAGGGTTGGCAGGAGGCTCTTAAAGTGATGCCTGCCGGTTCTCGCTGGATACTTTATATTCCCTGCGAACTTGGGTATGGATCCATGCCGGACCCAATTATCAAACCCTATTCTACCCTTATTTTTGAAGTAGAGTTGCTAGCCGTTAAATAGTAGGCAGTTATTGAATGGATGTTTAAAGGTGGGATGCCAGAATTTGCTTAAGCGCATCCACCCAAGGATCGGAGTCATTCAGACTCTCCACCAAAGTGAGCTGTTCTCCTCCGGCAGCCATGAATTCATTTTTGTATTCGTGTCCAATCTCGTCGGTTGTTTCAAGACAGTCGGCCGTAAATGAGGGAGCTACCACAAGCAGACGTTTTATTCCTTTTTGGGCAAGCATGTTCAATGTTTTATCGGTAAAAGGCTGCATCCAGTTATTGGAAAGACGTGACTGAAAAGCAGTGGTAAACTTGTCGCCCTGCAGGTTTAGTTTTTCAACAAGCAGACGGGTGGTTTCGTAGCAGGCTGCCTTGTAACAGAATTGTCCGTGTGGAGGCATTGCTTTCTCGCATTCACATTGGGCGGAAGGGATGCCCGGGTGACTTTTATCATTGTGATTGTTTGGCAGTCCGTGGTAGCTGAATAGTACAAAGTCGTACGTATTTGGCTGGTATGCGGCTATACGTTGAGCAAATGCGTCCACAAAGGCCGGGTGGTTGTAAAACTGATTGATAAAATGCACGTGCGGTATGGTGTTCCATTTTACAATCTCTTCCATTACGGCCTGCGAGGCTGTACCACTTGTTGATGAGGCATATTGAGGAAACATCGGCAATACGATTAACCGGGTGTAACCTCCTTCTTTAATGCTTTCGGCAGCCTTGCGGATAGAGGGATCCTGATAACGCATGCCCACAAACACATCGGCTTGGCTACCCAGACTTTTTTGTAGTTTTTCCTGCAGTCTGAGGGTATTGGTCAGCAACGGAGATCCTTCGTCGGTCCACAATCTTTGATAGAGTTTAGCAGATTTGGGTGCACGAAAGGGCACGATGATGAGGTTGACCAGTATCTTTCTTGCCAGCCAGGGCAGATCTATCACCCGCGGATCGTTCAGAAATTGAAACAGGTAGCGGCGCACAGCTTGTACGGAGGGGTTGTTGGGGGTGCCAACGTTTACGAGCAATAGGGCTGTTTTATCTTTTAGCATGATTATTCGGTTGGGATTTATGCAAAGTTACTATTTTATCCTTGCTTTTCGGTCAGGTATTTCCAGAATCTTACAGGCATATGCTGCTTGTGAAGCTTTGGATTGATCCGTTCCTTTATGGCGATGGCTTTAAAATAGGCTTTCCAAAGATTCTGAAAAAGTTTTTCATCTTCTGCCATTAATTTGTCGTTCAGAATTCCCGAAAGAAGATGCTCTTCCTTACTGTCGAAACGTACTTCCCTAACTTCCTGAAGGTCGTAGTAGCAGCCGTAGGCGCGCTTCAAATCGTAGATAAGCCACTTCTGATCGGCAAAACGGTCTTTAAAGTGGCCAACAACCAGTGGAAGTACATTATACAGCGGTTCCATAGCCCCGAAAAAGGTGCCGTCTTCTGCTTTCTGGAATCGAATAAATTCGATCATCCGGTGTTTCTCATGACTTACTTTACGCCATACCTTGGATACTTCCAATACATCGGGGTCACCAAAGTTCAGTTCGATAGACGACTGGGAGTTAAATGCTTTTTTTATGTAACGAAACAACAGGAGGTCCACGTCCGGTAATTCGGAAAGCCAGCAAACGGTGAGGCAATGAAGGGCAGTAGCCGAAAGTTTCTTCTGTAATCCCTTCCATACCCGCTCTACCTTCGCATCATCTGTGCAGATGGTCACAACTTCATCGCAAAACAATGGAAGAGCTTCGCCTTCAGCCAGCAATAAGTCGGGAAACGATTTGCGGGCAAAGGCATCGAATACAGCGGTAAGCAGACCGTCGAATGTTTTATCGTAAACGTAGACTACCATAACTTACTCTTCGAACTGGATCACTTGCTGACGGTCGTCTGCCTTCCTGCCAGGTTTCCTGGATAATAAACTGCGTACCGAAAGGGGCGACAGCTCGTTGATGGTTCGTACGGGTAGTTCGTTGCAGGTAATGAAATACTGTGCCTTTTTCATTACGATACCCATTTTCTTGAGTTGCGAAGCTCCCAATCGGCCATACCTGCGGGATACCAGAATAAGTTTAGCCGATTTTACACCAATACCGGGTACCCGAAGCAACATTTCATAGTCGGCCCGGTTGATATCTACCGGAAAGGCCTGTGGATTGCGCAATGCCCAGGACAACTTGGGGTCTACTTCCAGGTCCAGATCCGGATAGGCGTCATTTACAATCTCGTCTACCTTGAATTGATAGAACCGAAGCAACCAGTCCGCCTGATACAACCGGTTCTCGCGTACAAGGGGTGCCTGTTTAAGTACAGGTAAGCGGTTGTCGTAGGTATTTACGGGAATGTAGCCCGAATAATAGACCCTTTTCATGGACGGACGCTGGTATAAGGCCGATGAAAGTTGCAGGATGTCTTTGTCTGTTTCGGCAGTAGCTCCTACAATCATCTGGGTGCTTTGTCCGGCCGGAGCAAAACGGGGGGCATATCTGTACTTTTTACGCTCTTCGGCGCTTTCCAAAACTCCTTGCTGGATATAGCTCATGGGTTTGAATACACTCTGGAAGTCCTTTTCCGGAGCAAGTAACTGCAGACTCTTCTCGTTGGGTATTTCTATATTTACGCTGAGGCGGTCGGCATACAGACCGGCCTCGTTTACCAGTTCCCTGCTGGCCCCGGGGATACTCTTCAGGTGGATGTAGCCGTTAAAGCGATGAACCAACCTGAGATCTTTTGCCACACGGACCAGCCGCTCCATGGTATAATCGGGATTGCGCACCACTCCGGAGCTTAGAAAAAGCCCTTCGATGTAATTACGCCGGTAGAATTCGATGGTGAGGTTTACCAGTTCGGTTACGGAGAAAGTAGCCCGCTTCAAGTCGTTGCTTCTCCGGTTGATGCAGTAGGCACAATCGTAGATGCAATGGTTCGTAAGCATAATCTTAAGCAGGGAAATACATCGGCCGTCTTCGGCAAAACTATGGCATATACCCCATCCGGCCGCATTCCCTATCCCCCCTTTCTGGTTGGAACGGGTGGTGCCGCTTGAAGAGCAGGATACATCGTACTTGGCTGATTCTGCCAGAATTTTAAGCTTGTCAATTACACTTTCGTCCATATAGATTGATACGGATATAAATGGTCTGTCCGTATACCTTACAAAAATAAGGATTTTTCTTCTTTCCGAATGCTTCACCAGGGAACATGTTGCTGCCGATATCGCCCTCCTATAGTGAAATAATGCAAAAATACCTTCGCTAAACTAAATTTTATATCTCTTTTTCTCATTATTCATTGTGCGAGAATTGTTTATATAATTACAGGTTTGAACACATTTAGCATAAATGGATTAAGTTTAATCAATCATGATAGGAGCAATTACAGGCGATATCGTGGGGTCACGGTTTGAATTTAATAATCACAAGGGAACTGATTTCGAGTTATTTGAAAAAGGGTGTGATTATACAGACGATACTATATGTACCGTTGCTGTGGCCGATTGGTTGATCAGAAGGCGGGAAGGACCGGTCAGTCTGGCTTCTGTTATGCAAAGATGGTGCCGCCGCTTTCCGTATCCTACAGGTGCTTATGGTGCAAGTTTCTTTCGGTGGATATGGGACGAAGCTCCCGAACCGTATTATAGTTTCGGAAATGGATCGGCCATGAGGGTGTCACCCGTCGGCTGGGGCTTTGATTCCTTAAGCGAAACTATAAACATGGCTACCGAGTCGGCCTGCATCACCCACAATCATCCGGAGGGTATTAAGGGTGCCCAGGCTGTGGCAGCAGCTATATACCTGGCGAGGACGGGGCGTACGAAGCAAGAAATTAAATATTATATTGAAT
>WARQ01000578.1_pt2 | contig 16976 bp, 19 predicted proteins | sample 4769161 | NCBI WGS metagenome assembly WARQ01 (sample SAMN08893024, study PRJNA449175) | gut metagenome | isolation source: rumen sample fed with dry roughage | host: buffalo | place: India: Nagpur | collected 2016 | reverse complement strand
TGGTCTGCAGGGTGTCGGTCCAGATGATTGTCTTCACCCCACCTCTGTAGGTATAGAGCCATATCAGCAGGATGCTGCCGGCCACGGTAACCCCAAAGGGGATGTTCCAGGCGGCAAACACGTAGGTCTGTAAGATAAGCACCACCAGATACAATCGGGCGGCGGCCCCTATTGTTTTAGAAAGCAAAAAGAAAGAGGCGCCGGTTTTGTAAGCTCTGTTGCCCATCCGGCTCTCCAGATAGGTATATATGGAGGTAAGATTCAGTCGGTAGTAAAGCGGGAGCAGTACTTTGGCTACGATGATATAACCAAAGAAAAACCCGAAAACCATCTGCATGTAGGTCATATCCATTCCCCTTACCATCCCCGGAACCGATACGAAGGTAACGCCGGATATGGAAGTGCCTATCATACCCAGAGCAACGATGTACCAGGGTGATTTGCGGTTGCCCAGGAAAAAGGCCTCGTTGCCCGATCCCTTTTTTCCCGTAATGGAGGCGATCAGCAGAAGCAGGCCGAAATAGGCGGCAATGATAAGTAAAATAATGTAACTGTTCATTACGGTATTTTTTGAATGGATGCAAAGGTAATAAAATACTTTTACTATCTTTGAGGAAATCAATCACACCGGTTATGAAGAAACAACACCTCAACGTAGTCATACAGCTTATGATTTGGCTGGCATTGTTTATTCTGCAGATTATTTTGCTTCCCAGCTGGGGTAAGTTCCCCACCATTTTTGATGATATCAGTTTTTACAGAACCATCATTCCCGAAGATATTCTGATTTTTTGTATCTTTTATCTCAACTATCTGGTGCTGGTTCCCAATCTGTTAGGTAAACGGCGTAAGGGATTGTATATTCTGGCTTCGATCTTAATATTCGGCTTGTTCCTTTTCTTTCCGGTTTTCCTCGACTTCTTCTTTGGTATCAAATATCACGGACGATTCGGCAATCCTAAAATCATAAATCACTGGTTGGGCTTTGTGGGTATTATAATCCTTGGAATCAGTCTGGGCATGCGCAGTGTGCAGGAGTGGCTCAGAGCCGAACAACGCAACAGGGAGATGGAATACCGGCGTACGCTTACGGAGCTCAGGTCGTTGAAGACGCAGATCAATCCGCATTTTCTGTTCAATACACTCAACACCATCTATGCCCTTTCGTTGAAGAACTCGGAAAACACCTCCACCGCCATTCTCCGCCTGTCCACCATGATGCGCTACGTGCTGAGTGATGCGAAAAGCGATTTTGTACCCCTCGAAAAAGAGATTGAATACATCGAACAGTATATTGAACTACAGAAGTTACGGTCTACCGACAAGCTGGAGCTGGATGTTTGCATCAAAGGCGATTGTACATCGGCACAGATCGCCCCCCTTCTCCTCATTCCGTTTATAGAGAATGCCTTTAAGTATGGGGTGAGCAGTCATGAAACGTCTCCCATATCGTTGTATTTGTTTGTGGAAGAAGACCGGCTTTTGTTCGAGATGCACAACAAGAAGTTTAAATCGGAACCGGTAGGGGTTTCCGGCGAAGGTATCGGTATTGCCAATACCACACGGCGGTTGCAATTACTTTACCCTAAACGGCATAAATTGAAAATAGAGGAAAAAGACAACAGCTATAACGTACGCCTCGAGATTAGACTGAAGGGAGAGCAGTACCCGTTGGAGCCCACATTAGGAAACGAATAGAAGGAATGAAAGATATTCACATAAAACGTAAGAATACCGGTAAATGGCTCCGGAGCTGAACTTGAGGGTATAGATAGTTGTAATTACTAAATATGGATTCTATGAAGATAGCATGCATTATTGTTGATGACGAGCCTCTGGCGCTGGACGTACTATCGTCTTTGATTGCCCGGGTTCCTTATCTTGTTCTCGAGGGGCAGTATACCGACCCGTTCCTTGCCATGGAGCATCTGCGAAAGCATCCGGTGGATTTGTTGTTTGTAGATATCCAGATGCCCGACATTACGGGGATTGAGCTGGTGCGTACCCTTACCAACCCTCCGAAGGTTGTTTTTACTACGGCTTACAGCTCGTATGCTGTGGAAGGGTTCAATCTGAACGCCATGGATTACCTGCTTAAGCCGATCTCGTTCGACCGATTCCTTAAGGCTGTAAACCGGGTGAGGGATTACCTGGAACTCTCCCGGGCAGCCCAGGAAGGGATTCTGACGGAAGAGAAGAAAGTGCCCGACTATATGTTTGTAAAGTCCAACTACAAGGATGTGAAAATCAACTTTAGCGACATACTCTATATAGAAGGTTGCGAAGACTACATCCGGATTCATACCACTACGAAGAAGGTGATGACTCTCCTGAGCATGAAGAATGTGATGGAGAAGCTTCCCGAGCAGCAATTTATACGTATCCATCGTTCTTTTATTGTTGCCATTGATAAAATTGAAAGCAAAAGCAACGAACGGATTACGATTGGAAAAGAGTCATTACCTATCGGTTCTTCCTATCTAAATGAAGTTACAAAGCGTCTTTACCGATAAAATATGCCTCTTTATCCAGACTTTATTGTCTTTTATCTATTTTAACTTTTCTCATTGAATGGAATGTGGTTTCTTTGTATCGCATTTAGCTCGTGAGAGTCCAGGCAAACTGGTTTGTTCATCAAACCAGAAAAATAGGTAAACATTAAAAAAGAGGGCACCCTTCGGGATGCCCTCTTTTGTGTAGGTACGTTATATCAATCTTTTTATTGAATCAATATCTCTTATTGAGGTTGGCACCGGGGAAATAGTGTGTAAGAATCTCCCGGTAGTCGTATCCTTTCGCCCCCATAACTGCGGCACCGATCTGGCAAAGACCCACTCCGTGTCCCCAGCCGGCTCCTGTAAGTACAAACCGTTGTGGTACATCCAGTTTCACCTCCTCTTTGTCCACCACAAAAGCAGAGCTGTACAGGTGCGATTCCGATAGCGTGCGACGAATTTCCAACTCCTTACCGATGGTAAATGTTTTACGTGTTCCCACAATCTTCAGTTTCTCAATACGTCCGGATGTACCACGCGATACGGGTATCATATCCAGTATTTGTCCGAAGTCCATGCCGCTTCTTCTGTGTATCAGATCCGAAAGATACGATTGTGTGTAGGTTACCTTCCAGCGGTAGAAGTCGGCCGTTTCCTGGTCGTAGTTGTTCAGCACCTGACTCAGAATCTCTTTGTCCGTTGTATTGCAAAAAGCCTCCGGCGAGGTACGTATCCACTTTTCGGCCTCTTCCTCGATGCTCAGATCCGGATACTCCGTTTCCGTGCTGTCCCGCAATACGGCAAGGTAGGGGTGAGGCTCGGGTTCCCAGCAATGTTCGAATGTTTCGGTAACGCCTCCGCAACATTTGGAGAAGCGCGCATCGCAAATCCGGTCGCCGTTGGATAGAATCTCCCCGCGTGTCTCTTTAATCACCTCTTCAACGATGGGTGTAGAGGCACGGGTGATTCCCTGGTACCGCTGACAGTGGTCGTCTGCACAGACATCGAACAGGTCGTGATCTTCGCGGTCGTACCAACGCACCAGCTCGTTCTCGTCGCGGTAACAGGTCTGGTATTTCTTATCAGAACCCTTTATCAGGGTATTCTTTTCGATCTGGGCAAGCAGCCAGCTGCGCGAGATAACAGCATGCGCCTTCAGAAGCTCCTTGGAAGCCGTGGCACTCATCTCGGACGAGATCACACTGGTAAGGTACTCTTCCACATCCACCTGATTGATGGTTATGATTCCCTCTTTGCCGGCCAGCAGAAGTAATGCCCCGCGGAAACGCTGGTCCTCCTTACGTTCCCAATGGAAATTAACACCGATGGTAACCGCCTTGATGTCGAACGAGGCCTTGGGGTCTACCGAATCAAAAAACAATTCCTTGTATAATTTGCCGTTATAAACAATGTGATTGTCTATTAGCAAGGCACGTTGTTCGCCGCTTACCAATGCCCCGGTTTCGGCATTTACGTACTCGGCGTTGAATACAAAACTGACAGCTTTTTCGGTCAGAATCCCGACCCTTACTGATGGAGCTTCCATATCTATCGGATATTAGGCCTCTTTTCTGGCACGCAGCGAACTTACGGCAAGATAGGCAATTAATAAAATATACATTACAACAGCCAATACCTCGGCCAGGTTACCCTCAAGCCAGGTTTCGTTTACAAGGTTTACACCCGTAAAACGCAATGCGGCACTTATCACACCCATTAAAGCACCTCCGGCGATGAATCCGGAAGCAAGCAACGTTCCTTTTTCCAGACGAGCTGCGTTCAACTCTTTGTCTTTCGACCGGCTTCCTACGTACCAGTTTATGGCACCACCAATCAGCAGCGGTGTATTGAGGTCTAGAGGGATAAACATACCCAGAGCGAAAGCCAGCGCAGGAATCTTGCAGAAATTAAGCACGATAGCCAGCACAGCACCGATGGCATATAACACCCACGGAGCACCCGCGCCGGACATCAGCGGTTCGATAACAGCTGCCATGGCGTTGGCCTGCGGAGCGGCAAGCTGACCGCTTGTAAAGCCGTAAGTCTGGTTCAGAATAAGTATAACACCACCCACGGTGGCAGCAGATACCAAAGTGCCTAAAAACTTCCAACCCTGTTGTTTGGCAGGGGTAGTACCCAGCCAGTAACCAATTTTAAGGTCGGTAATAAAACCTCCAGCCATGGAAAGCGCTGTACAAACCACACCTCCGATGATAAGTGCGGAAACCATTCCGGCTGCCCCTTTCAGTCCAACCGCCACCATAACGATGGAAGCCAGAATAAGCGTCATCAGCGTCATACCCGATACCGGATTGGTACCCACAATGGCAATGGCATTGGCTGCCACGGTGGTAAACAGGAATGCGATAATACCCACTACAAGAAGTCCGATCAGCGCATGGAACAGGTTACCCACTACTCCGAAATAGAAAAATATAAAGGTTACGATCAGCGTAAGGATGGTACCGATGGCAATAATCTTCATGGGCAGGTCGCGCTGGGTACGAATCGTATCGGCAGTCTGCGTATTTTTACCCTTCAGCTCTTTGCCGGCAAGGCCCACAGCACTTTTGATGATGGACCACGATTTGATGATACCGATAACCCCGGCGGTGGCAATACCCCCGATACCGATATGGCGTGCATAGGTAGTGAAAATCTGTTCGGCACTCATACTGCCTACTGTGGCAGTGATGGCTGCGTTGCCAAAGGTAAGAACCTCCGAACCGAACAGGGCCGACAGCAACGGGATAATCACCAGCCACACCAGAAACGAACCGGCACAGATAATCATCGAATATTTCAAACCGATAATGTATCCAAGTCCCAGTACGGCAGCTCCGGTGTTAACCTTCATCACCACCTTGAATTTATCGGCCACCATTTCGCCGATACCTACAATGCGGGTGCTGATGGATTCGCTCCACCAACCAAAGGTGGCTACAATGAAGTCGTACACCCCACCTATAATACCCGCAAAGATAAGCGGTTTGGCCTGGTTGCCCCCCTTTTCGCCCGATACAAGCACCTGAGTTGTTGCCGTAGCTTCGGGAAAGGGGTATTTACCATGCATTTCTGATACAAAATATTTACGGAAGGGAATGAGCAACAGGATACCCAGCACACCTCCCAGCAACGAACTCATAAACACTTCGAAGAAGTTTACGCTTATTTCGGGATATTTGTCCTGCAGGATATACAAAGCCGGTAAGGTAAAGATGGCACCTGCCACCACCACGCCGCTGCTGGCTCCGATTGACTGGATAATCACGTTTTCGCCCAGTGCGTTTTTGCGTTTAAAGGCTCCGGACAATCCCACGGCGATAATGGCAATGGGAATGGCGGCTTCAAACACCTGGCCCACCTTTAGTCCCAGGTAAGCGGCGGCAGCACTGAACAGTACAGCCATCAGCACACCCCAAAGCACAGACCACGGGGTAACTTCCCTGTACGATTTAGTTGGCGACATAAGGGGAGTGTAAGTTTCCCCCTCTTTTAATTCACGGTAAGCGTTCTCTGGTAATCCGCTTACTTTTTCTTCATCTACTTTACTCACGGTATCTTATTTTAGTCGATTAACATTAGCTGGCGGATGCATCCGATAGCCGGACACAAAGCTAAGTTTTTATTTCTAATGAGACAACAGTTCAGCCACCTACCTTTTGTATTCCGTTTATATTTCGCGTATATTTGTAGCGTACAACCAGAAATAAATGAATCAGAAATATCCATCTGCGTTACTCGAGAACGCAGTAAATGAATTGTCAAGTTTGCCGGGAGTGGGGCGGAAGACCGCTTTACGTCTGGCTCTCTATATCTTACGGCGCGATGTAGCCTATGCCGAAGGATTTGCTTCGGCTCTGTTGAACCTGCGTAAAGAGGTGAAGTATTGCAAGGTATGCCATAATATCTGCGACGACGAGATGTGCGGTATCTGTGCCGATCCGCAACGGGATCATTCCCTGGTCTGCGTGGTGGAGAACATCAAAGAGGTGATGGCTATCGAAAATACCGGTCAGTTCCGGGGCGTGTACCACGTATTGGGCGGCATTATTTCGCCCATCGAAGGAATTGGTCCCGGCGATCTGCAGATAGCCAGTCTGGTAGACCGTGTGGCCGCCGGTGATGTAAAGGAGGTGGTCATGGCGCTGAGTACCACTATGGAAGGCGATACCACCAACTTCTTTATCTACCGCAAATTGTCGCCCTACCAGATCAACGTATCTGTGATAGCCCGGGGAGTTTCCATTGGCGACGAGATCGAGTATGCCGACGAGATCACGCTGGGACGGTCTATCGTTAACCGTACAAGCTTTAACGATTCTATCAAAATCTAAAAACAAAACATGGAAGAGATAACACTATCGGTTGTAATCGTAAATTACAATGTAAAATATTTTTTGGAACAATGCCTCTATTCCCTTCGTGCCGCCCTGCAGGGCATGGAAGCCGAAGTCTTTGTGGTAGACAATAACTCCACCGACGGATCGGTGGCCTACCTCAAACCCAATTTCCCCGAGGTTACCTTTATCGAAAACAGTGACAACCCTGGCTTTGCCAAAGCCAACAACCAGGCCATCCGCCTGGCTAAGGGAAAATATATCCTGTTGCTTAACCCCGATACCGTTATTGGTGAAGACAGTATACGTTCCTTGTGTTATTTCCTTGAAGAGAAACCCAAGGCCGGTGCTCTGGGCGTTAAAATGATAGATGGAAACGGTGTTTTTCTACCCGAATCCAAGCGCAGCTTTCCCACACCCTGGGTATCGTTCTGCAAGATGTTCGGTCTGTCCAAATTGTTTCCCAAAAATCCACGCTTTGCCAAGTACAGTCTGCCGTATCTCAATCCCGATGCCCGCCACAAGGTAGATGTGCTGGCCGGTGCTTTTATGCTGATACGGAAGGAGGCGTTGGATAAAGCCGGACTGCTGGACGAAGATTTCTTTATGTACGGAGAGGATATCGATCTTTCGTACCGTCTTAAATTGGCCGGATACAAGAATTATTACATGCCCGAACGAATCCTGCATTACAAAGGCGAAAGTACCAGCAAGGGCAACATTAAATATGTAAAGATATTCTACGGAGCCATGCTCATCTTTTACCGGAAGCATTATTCCGGAGCCGGAAAGCTGTTCTCCCTCCTGATTCGCCTGGCCGTTTGGTTCCGGGCGTTGCTGGACCTGGTGTTTCATACGTCGGCCAACAAGAAAACAAAGTCATCCCGCAGGCGTCTGCTTATACTGAGCAGCGAAATGTCGCTCGAAACTGTGCGAACCGCCTGTTTGAAACAGATACCGAACCTCGAATTCGTAAATCACTGGAACCTCGACGAGCACCGGGTGATGGACTGTATCAACCGAAGCAACCGGATGAAGGGATTTACAGACATCGCCTTCTGTTACAATGATGTACGATTTGAACAACTCCTGCTGTTGATGGATAAGATGCCCGACAAGCATATTACCTATCATATCTACAACAAAAAGAGCGGCGTGCTGGTCTCGCCCGGTAAAAAATAACAGATAAAAACAGGTTGGATATGAAGCTATTGGAAAACGAACGAATCATCCTGAGGGCCCTCGAGCCCGAAGACCTTGACGTGCTCTATCGTTGGGAGAATGATGCCTCATTGTGGCAACACGGCAACACCCTGACACCCTTTTCGCGTTATGTGCTGAAGGAGTACATAGCCAGTGCGCACCAGGATATCTATACCACCGGTCAGCTTCGCCTCATGATTCAACCGCGGCAGACCGGCGAAGCTGTAGGCACCATCGATCTGTTCGACGTAGATCCGCATCACCGCCGTTGCGGAATAGGGGTGTTGGTAGACCCGGCCTACCGTCGTAAGGGATATGCAGGCGAGGCCTTGTCGCTTGTGCTATCCTACGCCTTCTCCTTTCTTAAACTCAAACAGGTGTATGCCCATGTGCCCGTAAACAACGAAGCCAGCCTAAAGCTGTTCTCCCTTGCCGGCTTTAAGATAGCCGGACGATTGGTGCAATGGATCAGTACACCGGACGGATTTGCCGATGTATACCTGATGCAATACGTGTTTGCGGAAACGAATTAACGGCGGATAACTTATCCGCCGGTGAGGTGACTAATTAAGAAAAGGATCTTTGGGGAAATTGGACCATGTTTTGTAGCGTCCACCCAGTCCGGATAACGAAGCTTTCCAGAAAGACTCGTCCTCCGCAAGCATCACCTTGTTGCAGGACGATTCTCCAACTACCCAAGCATCCTGGTTAATCTCGGTACTAAGCTGATTCTCGGTCCATCCCGAGTACCCTAAAAAGAACTTTACTTTGCCCTCCAGCTTGTGACCAGCCAGAATGTAACGCTTCAACGCATCAAAGTCGCCACCCATATAAAGTCCTTTACTGAATTCCACCGCTTCGGGAATAAGCGTGTCACCTAATGAATGTATAAAAAATAAACGGTCCGAAGCCACCGGTCCCCCTAAATAAACCGGGATATCCGGCAGGTTCTCAAACTCAGGAATCACCCTGTTTAGCTTCATTTCCAGCTTTTTATTCAGCACGAAGCCCATGGAGCCCTTTTTATCGTGCTCCACCAATAAAACAACCGAACGCTGAAAGTAAGCATCCTGCAGGAAAGGTTCCGAGATCAGTATATGCCCCTTTTCAGGAAGTACGTTGTTGTGAGTAATCTTGAATATCTTGTTATATTGTGCCATACCTGTGAAGTCGTTTGGTTAGAAAAACAGCGACAATATAAAACAAATAGTTGGACAAAACAAATATATTATACCGGCATACCTGTTAAAGATGTGTTAAGGTATGCCGGTAAATAGTTAATTATGAGCACGATTGGCTTTAAATATTTTCAAACGCTCTTCAAGCAGAGCATATTGATGATCCTTGATGAACGAAGTGCAAGCCCTCAATCCCTGCTGATTACTGCCCGTTGTACTTAACGAAATCGCACTGATTCCGTAATACATAAGTTCCTCCATCAATTCGGAGCCGGTCATACCCGGATACCCGATTGTAAAATAGAAACCATCTGCAATTGGTTCGGACAAATCCTGATCGTATACAATGGTAAAGCCATAATCGGTAAAGATCTTTTTAAGCTTGGCCGCCCTTCGGCCGTACTCTTTCACGTCGGACACAAAATCGAAGGAGCCGTCGGATGCAGCTTTAAACATAGCCGCCAGCGCATACTGAGCCGAGTGACTTGTACCGGACGACAGCGCATAAAGCACCCTGTGTATGTACACCGTACCAAAGGTACCACCTCCGTAACGCTGGGTGAGTCCGGGGTAGGAGCGATGATATAATTTATTGGATATAGCGGTTACACCGATACGCTGACCTGCATAGCTAAACGCTTTGGACCCTGATATCTGTAAAACATAATTATCCGTATAGCGTGCTACCGTAGCCTGATAAGGAGCCTCAAAAGGCACACCTAGGGGTTTGCGGAAATCCATGGCAAAGTAGGCCAGATCTTCAATCACGATCACATCATACTTATTGGCCATTTCGCCAATGATCTTCAGCTCTTCCTCTGTAAGACAGAACCAGGCCGGATTGTTTGGATTCGAATAGATCATCGAAGCAATGTTACCTTTACTCAGGTACGACTCCAGTACATCGCGTAACTTCTTACCGCGGCATTCGTACACGTCGAACGATTCGTACTTATAGCCCATCACTGCAATCTGTTGCTTCTGCACCGGAAATCCCGGATCAATAAACAAGATGGTATCCTTGCCCGGTGTGCATTGTCCGCTTACCAGGAAAGAGGCGTATGTACCCTGCATGGAACCGGTAACAGGCACACACCCTTCGGCAGCCACATCAATATTTATAAAAGCCTTAATAAATCGTGAAGCCTCCTCTTTAAGCTCGGGCAAACCATTTATATTAGGGTATATGGAGGCAGCACCTGCCTGAAGCGCTTTAATTTCTGCTTCGACACCCACTTTGGCGGCTGGAAGTCCCGGAACCCCCATCTCCATATGAATAAATTCTGTTTTAGTAAGTTGTTCCAATTGATTGGAAATGGCAACCACCTCACGTATAGTAGCTTTACCAAAGTCGGGCAACCCGTATCCTTCAATCACTTTACGTGCGGTTTGGTAATCAACAGGCGTATTTTTCATGCTTAATCATTTAATGTTTCCTGCAAAAGTAAAAAAAATAATTGTTAGATTTAAAAAAAGTCTTTCAAAGTATTGCGAATTCAAAAAAAGCCCCTATCTTTGCATCGCATTTGAGAGAAAGTGCAACACGAAAACAAAAAAATGGTTCGGTAGTTCAGTTGGTTAGAATACATGCCTGTCACGCATGGGGTCGCGGGTTCGAGTCCCGTCCGGACCGCTTTCGAAAGAAGCAAAATAAAGTAAAGCTCTGTAATTCAATGATTACAGGGCTTTTTCTTTTTCCTCACTTAGGCAAACAATAGCAGTTTAGTACAGTCTTCACGTGGCTTATACGTGGGACTTTTTGAAAGCTGTTTTTGCTCACACAGATTGACTTATTTTACTCTGATTGTCAGTGTTTTGCGTAGTTAGTTTTTGAGCCATCATGGATCAATAAAACATTCTGAGGTCAAAATACACGAAAACGAATAGTTGCCGGCTCAAACTGCCGTATATATCAAAACCAGGATTGAAATAAACTTTCGGTTACTTCAGATCTACTTGCAATTTTGTTAAAATAGGGTTTTTCAGATATATATTATAATTTACTCAATAACTGAAGTAAATATACTCATTCTATTTACTTCAGTTACTTGTATTTCGCCGGTTATTTCACCGGAATGCATATCTCTACTATCCATGGAGCATCGGCATCCTGAGTATCTCCGGCGCAGCCCAGGTATAGTTCATAATGATCACGCATGTCATTTTCATATCCCTTTTCAAGAAAAGCCTCATCTGCTTTTTTCCACGCTTCACCGTATTCGGACATGGTTACTTCTACCTGCATCACAAAATACTTGCCTCCGCTTATCGTATAGTGCTTCATTCCTTCGCCGGGTTCAATTCCGGAGATATTTTCCAGACATGCGTCCGAACGTAGTTTTTCCGCCGGAGTTTGCATCGGATCGTCATGATATACGCCTGCCATTCTGGGTGAGGCAGCCCAAAGGTTGTTTGCTCCCGCCCATGCGGCAAGTTTCTCAAATGCGCCTGCAATACCAGCATAAGCTCCGATGTGTGAAATTGCTATGGTGTTGATGGGATTTAGATTTTTAATCTCTGAACTATTTATTTTCATAAGTCTAATTTTTTAATGATTTGTCTGATAATATTTTTTACTTCAATCGGACTGATCACGGTTGTTGTATCCGTATTCGCCAATACCCATCTTGCCAGGGGGTCGAGCGAATACGCCATATAGGTTTGCTCTATTTGCCCGTCGGCAAGCTCTTTCTCGCCGGTCAGCCCCATAAAATAACATCTGTCGGCATTATATCTGGATACCTCTTTGCTTGTATGCAATACAACCTCTGTAAGACACTGGGCATCATCTGCCCCAAGCAGCGACTCCAATGGCGGATGAATCTTGGTATGCTTATCCGTTTTCGTCTCGATATTTTCAATGCGGTCGATCCTGAACATCCGGTATTCTTCTCTTAAATGACACCAGGCCGATAGATACCAGTTGGGATAGGAATACGTGATACCAACCGCTTCCAGCAATCTCCTGCTCTTATTCTCGTCGGCATTGGTGTAATCAATCTCAATGATTAGTTTATCGTTAATGCTGCTCAAAATTATCTGCAAGAGATTGGGTAGACTTTCCCGTGCATTGCGACTTTTATATACTGCGATGGCATCACCCATTTCGTGAATATAATTTTTGTCGACTGTCCGCAATGCCGCTCTGATCTTATCCATTCCCTGACGGAAATATTTGCTGTTCTGGGTATCGGTGATTTGCTCAATAATTTTTTCGGCAGTTAGAAAAGCCATCGCCTCTTCCTTCGTGAACATAAGCGAGGGCAGTTTATAGCCATCAACCAAAGAGTAACCGATACCCGAATCGCCGCATATAGGCACTCCAGCCTCCGTGAGGGTATGCATATCACGGTAAATAGTGCGTAAGCTTACCCCGAAACGTTGGGCCATTTCGGACGCCCTTACAACGGGGCGCGACTGTAACTGTACGAGTAATGCCGATATGCGGTCGAGTCGGTTCATGGCTGCGGATTATTCTTCGGAATACATTATTGCCCAAAGCACGCCGTAACGGTCGATTACCTCGGCATACTGCTTGGCAAAAAAGGTTTCTGTAAGAGGACACTCTATCTTCTGTGCCCCCTGGGTAAGTTTGGCATACACCTCTTCGGTCTGGGCGGTGGAGTCGCATGCCAACGTAAGCATATGTCCCCGGTTACCGAAGTTGCGCTTATCGTGCGGCAACGAGTCGGCCATGGCCATCGACCCTCTGGGGAAAGCGATGCAACAATGCAGAATCATTTGCTTGCACTCTTCTGGCACCTGAATTTCCGGTGTGGGTGGCATAGATTCGTAGCGGTAAAGGTTATCGATTTTTCCTCCCAGCACATCGGCATAGAAGTTTGCAGCCTCTTCGGCCTGACCATTGAAAACGAGGTAAGATGTTAGTTTCATAATGTTTGATATTTATTAATTCATTGGCAAAAATACATGGTATGAATGACAACAGTATGTCAGCAACTTTTTTTAATTTGAAGAAATTTTTCTGACAAAGAAAACTCCATCCTCTCTTGGGCATTGGACCCCCAAAGGTCGTTCACCACTTTTTGTGGCGATATGATGTAGTCCGACTCCAGCAGACTGTCTAAATATTTTAGTATAAAATTACTCATAACGTTGATATTCAAGTGTTTAACAAATTTCACTCTTTTAGTTCCTAAATTGCCACAAGCCGATTCACATACCTTTTCTCTGGATTGATGCGGGTTTTGAGGGGGTCGCTCACAAGCCGAATCACAAGCCCTATATTAATATATAAAGAATATTTCTGTATAAGGCTACGCTTTAAAACCGTAAATCCGTTGCCGCTACAACTCAGGAACCACCGACAAAGAACAGTTAAAAGATTGGATAATAAAAAATGGAAGATTCTCATATTTTTAAAAGTTAAATCCCTTTATTGATGCGGCTTTTGGCGAAAAACCGTATGAGATTGGTTTTTCCATTCTCAGCTCTTTTCAGCCGGTTTCTTTGTATGCTATACTAATCATATTTTCGATATTTCGGATCAGGTTTATCTCTTTGTTTTTCTTGAATTTATGCAGACAGTTGTAGATGTGTGCATCTTTTGCGTTGAGAACAAAATTGGTTTGCAAGAAGATTACCATCCTGTTTATGGAGCAGTCTCCAAACACTCCGTCGCCCAGCAGTTGAGATACACAATAGTAAAGTAACATCCTCTTGTTACGTGGGATATGGATCGGCTTATTGTCTGCTTCCGTGCAAACATAGCTGCTTACCTCTTTGCCGAACTCAGCCAAAAAGCCGGTCGATAGCTGCTTCCAGTGCCTGGAGGTATGCTCTGTGTTTTCGAATGCCCAGGAGATAAGCCGCTGGATGATTCTCTTTTTTAAACGTATGTCCGTAAGGTTACTTATACGCTCTTTGATGTGCTTCAAAGTAGGCTGATTCTGATTACATATTTTGTTGATCAAAACGAAGCCGTAATCGTCTTTATTTAATATAATTTCACACATGGCTGGAGATTAAAGGTGTATTTTAAGTATTATTGTCATATTGAGATTTATTCTGCATTAGCACATGCCTGTGTTTTAGTTTTGTAATTTTCTCATTTTTAGTCCACTTTTCAGCTTTAAATAGGGCCTGTTTACGACCGATCGGGCAATTCTGCTTCTTGTTCCGTGAATCTTTTCAGCTTTCAAAAGGATGTAAGAGTGGCTTATTACGCCATTTTCTTTTGTTTCCCAAAGCAGTATGGAGTGATTTTCTACCTAAAAAGGAATAAAACCGGAGATAGAAGGAACGTTTCCCGGTGATAAGAGAGGTGTTCCATAGAGATAAAAGAGCGTTTTTGAATGATACCTGATCCTGTTTTCAAAGCTATAAGATCGTTTTTTCAAAGATATATGTTTGACAAATCAAAGATATAGGAATGAACTTTCAAAGATATAGGAATGAAACTTCAAAGATATATGATTGGAAAGCCAAAGATATAGGATTGAAAACGGATGGATATCTGTATTTCAGTACGCTCTTTTAGGGTGCTTAAGGTGGCCCGATGCAGTCGAACAGCAGGGCGATTTGTTTGGAACTGAATCGACGTTGCCCTTTTTGCCATCCAGTCTCATGCAGACGGGGAATAAGGTTAGGATGCCTTAGCATCCAACGAAGCAGCTGTTTGGTGGCAGCCGAAAGCGAAAGAGTGGGTGAGTACAATTGGCTGAGTTCAGACAACGAGTAACTCTTGACAGGGATTTCTTCTGTGTTTTTCATCCGTATTTTGATTGCGATTATCATAATCAAATATACGTATAATTATTTATATTGGCAAATTATTGAGGAGATATTTCGGAAATAAAAGTATCTTTTTTGCTGATTTCGGACATATTCTCCCATAAACTGCACTATCCGGACATAAGTGTCTGTTTCGCACAGGCAGTCAGTGTTAAAGGCTATCTTTGCATTGTTACGTAACGAAAAGATTTAATTAACACATAAAAAATAGATGCGTATGTCACTAAAATTATCACTTGAGCACCGGATGAATATAAGTCAAAGCACCCCTGCCACAATGCTGCATCGTAGCAAAACGAAAGACCTGGAGTGTCATAATATGCCTGTCCAGGTGGCACGTATGAGGAACTACAGGTCTAAACGAATCATATATTATTTTTCGTCGTTTACGTACTCCAGAATATCTCCCGGTTGGCAGTCCAGTGCTTTGCAAATAGCTTCTAAGGTGCTGAACCGAATTGCTTTTGCCTTGCCTGTCTTTAGGATAGAGAGGTTTGATAATGTAAGATCGACTCTTTCTGAAAGTTCATTCAGCGAAATTTTCCGCTTTGCCATTATCACATCTAAGTTTACTATAATTGGCATGGCTTATACGGTTAAATCGTTTTCGTCTTGTATATCTACTCCTTTTTTAAAAATAGTCGCTATAATATAGATTACAGCTCCCATTAAAATAAATGCCTGACCGTCAGTCCAGAATCGGTTTAAGTTGTCGGTTACAAAACCATGATGCATTAAATTTCTGGCTAGCTGACTGGCAATGGAACTTAGCAGCCCAATTGAAAGAGTGTAATAGCTAATTAGTTTAATTTGTGTCGCAACAAAAGTGCTGAACGGTTTTGATAAATCCATTTTCTGCATTAGTCTGATTACTATGTAGAATAGAAAAGCTTTTAAAATCGAAATGGTTAGAATAAAACTGTAGATGCCGAAAAAAGCCGATCTACTGCTGTTATATATTTCAGATAAGTCCAGCTTTTCATAAAGATTCTGGACAAATTCAGGCTTATACAGACTGAAAAAGAAATTTACTATCAAGCCTCCTGATTCAATGCTTAAGCCCACAAATATGAGCCAAGCCACAATATATAAGCCCCAAAATACGAAGTTATTTGTTTTTGACATGTTGTTTAAAGTTATATTCTTTTTTTAACGTCGTTCATGTATAGATTCGCTATAATTGACATGACTTAAATGGTTAAGTCATTTTCGGATTTCATATCAATAGCATTTTGCAAGAGTTTTTCAAATATTGCCGTAGCAGTTGCAACAACGATCGAAACAAAGGTCGTTACAATACAAATGGCAAGAAAGCCTGCAGGATCGTCTTCTTTGCTGTGAAATATCTTTATATAAACTCCGGCAGCCACAATTAAAGTACCGAGTATGATAGCACAAAACTTTATGCCCTTTAAAGCCTTTACGGATTCCGGCGAGAAGATTTTATTCTGTCCGATATATCCAAGTAACCGGAACGCCTTATACAGCGCAACAAAGAAAGCGATGGATGCGGCATATCCATACAAGATAAATGGGTCAGTGTAAATGCTGAACAAGTCTAAGTTTGTAGCTCTTCCCTCAGTTAACGGAACCCGAATCAAAATAACAAGTGCCAGTATGCCGATCAGCACGACTACAGCCTGAAGAAATACGGTTGAAATTGTTTTCATAATGATTCCACGATTTATATTTTGATGCAAACATAGTGAATATTTATTGATAAACAATAAATATTGATTGTTATTTGAAAAATATTTTATGAAAATCACTATTGAATATGTATAATGACAACTGTGAGATGTTGTTATTTATAATAAAGATGAACCTTTTTTGTAATCAATATGTTTAATATTTAGATTTGTGAATAATCGCTTGCTATTCAGCTTTTTTTGAGCAGCAAGTATGAAATCCAAATCTTGTTTTTATTTTATACGAACATAAGTTAGAGAACGCTATTTAGATGAAGAAATAAGGTCTGGCTCGGGAGAGTCGGACTTTTTAATTAT
>WARQ01003214.1_pt1 | contig 17184 bp, 9 predicted proteins | sample 4769161 | NCBI WGS metagenome assembly WARQ01 (sample SAMN08893024, study PRJNA449175) | gut metagenome | isolation source: rumen sample fed with dry roughage | host: buffalo | place: India: Nagpur | collected 2016 | reverse complement strand
CCTCCGACGGAACCTACAGGTCTGGAAGTACCGGCAGGCCTTGATTCGGACTTAGGCAGGATCGGTGGAAGGTTGTCACCTGAGATGATGACGGGACCCATGTTGATGGTGCTCTGCGGAACGTTGGACTTCTTTATGACTTTCTTCTGTACCGGAGCTCCGCCGATGACCGGACGTCTGTATGTTTCCGATGCTGCACTGACAGGTGCGGCAGGAGCNNCCGGAGCAGCGGCCGGAGCCGGTGCCGGAGCCGGAGCAGCGGCCGGAGCCGGAGCAGCCTGGACGTCAACAGCGGGGGCAGTCTCCCTTTCCTCGACCTGCGGTGCAGGTGTCTCGGGAGCCTTCTGCTCGACAGCCGGAGCCGGAGTCTGTGTCTTGACGACCACGACAGGCTTCTTCTTGATCACGACAACCTTCTTCTTCTCGGGCTGTGCGACCTCGGGTTTTGCCTGTACCGCGGCTGTCTGCTCAACGTTTCTGCTCTGTTTGATTAATGTAGCCTTTGGCTTGTTGTCTTCTGGCATCAAATAAACCTACTCCTCGTATCACTCGAAACTGATTCCGACGTGGCAGTGCGGGCACTCCGTCATGCCGATTGTGAGAGGATATCCGCACTCAGGACAGGCGAACGTCTCCTCGCCCTCCTCGGCCTCAACCTCGTCCTCGATAATATCGACGTTCTCCCTGATGACCTCGTTGATCTTTGCAATCTCATCAGCACTGAGGTCATGGGATTCATCATGCATGTTGGCGAAATCCGCATCCGTGAGGTTGATGAACTCCTCGACGGTCCAGATGTCATAGTAGTGGAGCTTTTCGATCAGAGCCTCGTCGATCGGCAGATCGGTGAGCATCATCTCTTCTTCGCCCTCGCCTTCGGCGGCCTCTGAAGCAACCTGCATGCCGTCATCCATGAACACGGAATCGGCTACGGCTCTTGCCTCACGCACGTAATCCATCTCGGAGAACTGCTCCTGTGTCTTGACGTTGACAACCCAGTCACAGAGCCTGTTCACCAGCCTGACGTTCAGGCCCTGCTTTCCGATTGCAAGTGAAAGCTGGCTCTCGTCGACGATTGCAACGGCCTCTTTCTTGACCTGGTCGATCACGTAGACCTTGAGGACCTTGGCGGGAGAAAGAGCATTTGCAATGTACTCAAGCGGATTCGGATCCCACTTGATGACATCGATGCGCTCGTCGTCCAGTTCCTTCATGATGGCCTGGATCCTGTTGCCCTTGAGACCTACACAGGTACCTACGGCATCGGCATCGACCTTTCTGGGAGCAACGGAGACCTTGGTCCTGTAACCGGCCTCGCGCACGATCTTCATGATCTCGATGGAAGGATCCTTGGCAACAAGCTCGGGAACATAGATCTCGAAGAGCTTGCGTACGAAGTCCTCATGGACACGGCTCAGGATGACCCTGATGTTCTTGTCCGACCTCTCGTCAGGTCTGACGGACTCCACATAGCAGCGGATCTTGTCGCCCTTTGTGTAGAACTCCTTGGGGCTCTGGTTCTTTCTGGGAAGATAACCGGAAGTCCTTCCGAGATCGATGATCAGATCTCCGTCCTTCTCGCCCTGGACATAACCGTTGATGATTTCTCCGACCTTGCCCTTGAACTCCTGCATCAGCTCGTCCTTCTGGATCTCCCTGATGGCGCTCTGGGCTCTCTGCTTTCCTGTCTGGACGCTTATGCGGTCAAAGCTCTTGGGATCGATGGGAATCAGAAGCTCGTCGCCGATCTCGGCCTCGTCACTGAGTTCCTGCGCCTCGTCAAGGGGAATCTCCCTGACCTCGTCGTAGTAGTTGTCCTCGTCCACGACGGTCTTGCGGGATGCAAGCTCGACTGATGACAGGTCATCAGCAAATGTGACAACGGCGTTGTCGTCCGTTCCGAATTTCCTTCTGTAGGTAGCCAGAAGGGTCTGCCTGATGGTGTCCAGCACCAGTTCCTTGGAGATACCCTTCTCCTCGACCATCGCTCTGATTGCGTCACTTAACTCGGACATTCTTCATATCCTCCCATTTATACTCCAGCTTTGCCTTCTGGATGTCTTCATAACCAAGTTCAATGCTCTCACCCTTCTCCTTGGTGTCTTCCACCTCATAGTCGGACAGTGAGAGCCCGTCATCGCCGGCCTCCGTGATGATGCCGTTGACCCAGCAGCTGTACTTCTGGCTGTACACACGGCATCTCTTTCCCCTGAACACGGAAAACTCATATATGTCCCTGAGATTCCTCTGCAGTCCGGGGGTGGAGACCTCAAGATACAGGTCATCGCGGCCGTATTTCATCTCAAGCCTGGGCAGGATGGTGTTGTGCACCAGTGCACATTCATCGATTCCCGTCTCGCCTTCGGGCTTCATGATGTCTACGAACACCTGTACTGTCTTTCCCTGCATGCTTTTACGCACATAGCAGAGGACCATTCCCAGGTTCGCCACGATATCCTTCAGGTCCGTGAAAAGCGGATCCCTCGTGATCTCATTCTTCAGCATAATTCCTCAAAAGCCGATAAAAAAGGGACCGAAAATTTCGATCCCTCAAAAATCTTCATTAAAAATCCTCTTGCAATATATCTTTGCAGGCAATTTGTGTCAATACGAAGAATAAACAAAATCAGACTATCAGCATGTTGTCTTCCGCACTGCCGTCAAAGTAGCGATGAAGGTCGTACGGGCTGAACATTCCCTTGCAGGTTGCAACACCAGATACCAGATACGGCGGCGTGATATCAAAGGCAGGATAATAGCCCTTGACTCCCGTACCTTCTATGGCCGTGCGCACGCCCATGGCCTCAAGAGTCTCATCAGGGTTCCTCATCTCTATCTTTATGGTATCCCACGTGGGATGTCCCTTGTCCGGAGCACCGGAGATGAACACGGGAATACCGAAATGTTTCGCACATATTGCTATCTGGCTGGTTCCCACCTTGTTGACTATGTAGCCGTCAAGGCAGATCGCATCTGCAGCACAGGTAAAGACATCCACATGCTCGTTCTTCATCACGAACGCAGGCATGTTGTCGGTTATGACGGTTGTCTCGAAACCCATCTGGCTGCTGACTGTTGCCGTAAGGCGTGCACCCTGGAAGAAAGGCCTTGTCTCAGGGCAGAATAGCCTGATGGTCTTGTTGCGCTTCCTGCATTCCTTGAGCATCATTCCCAGAATGGTCTCGGCAAAGCACTGGGTCATGATGGTTCCGTTGTCGGGGAACATGTCCACAAGGTATTCCGCACACTTTCCTATACGGGCATAGCGGGTATTGTTCATCTCGACAATATATTCTCTTATTGCCAGATCCACCCTCTTGCCTTCCGTGAGTGCTTTCTCGGCGGCCGGAAGAACGGCCTCGGTGACAAGCTTCATGCGCTTTACCGTAGTCGGACGGGCATTGCTGATTGTCCTGGAAGCCTCACGCAGGTATTCCATCTGCTTTCCGGGAGCCATATCCCTGCATTCCCATGCTGCAAGTGCCATTCCCATGGGAGCTGCGGTAAAGGGACCGGCACTCTGGGTCACCATGTCGGTGATGGCCTGAGCCACCTCCTTATGGGTCCTGCAGGTCACGAATTCTGTCCTTGAAGGGTATATCCTCCTGTCTAGAATCCTTACCTCGCCGTCATCGTACCAGGCGATGTTCTCATACTGAAGCATAAATGCCAGACCTGCATCCTGTCTTTCCATGGGAATCCTCCTTGAATCAGCCTGTAAAAGTATAGGACAGCCTTCAGAGCTCCGCAAGCCATGAGGCGCCGCAGATGTCTTTGAAACCATTGTCCCTGAGACACTTCAGGGCAGAATTCATGGTGCTCATTGTGGTGATTATGTCGTCAACGACTATGATCCTGTGCTCCTTGAGACTTTCAATATCCTTCATCTGATCATTGATGCGGTACTTTCCCTCTGCATTTTCCAGTCTGTGTGCCTTGTCCAGGGTCTTCTGCTGGACTCCGGAGGACCTGTTGGCCAGAAGCGGAAGATACGGCCTCTTGAGCGCCTTGCACACCTCGATCATGTGGTCGAATCCGAATTCCTCCAGCCTTGCGCTGCTGCACGGGACAGGTACGATCAGTGCAGTACCTGCAGGGTCAAGGCTATCCAGCGCACGGTTGAGATACAATGCAGCCACCGGAGCAAACTGCTTCAGTCCGTGGAACTTGAGTCCGTCTATTATTGAGTACGAGAGTTTCCCGTCATACCTGGCAACTGGATAGATCCTGAAGGCTTTTCCTTCTTCTCCCCTGCAGATTCCGCAACGGTAGACCGGGGCAACCCGAGGATAGCAGCATACGGGGCAGCGGTCCATGAAGGAATCAAAGCATTCGGAATCAAGCTGTTTGCTGCAGTCACTGCAGACAACCTCAGACTTCAGGATGGGATTCGAGCATATCGGACATCTGGAGACAAGGTTCGGCATGGGACCGTCAGAGGTTCTCGGCCTCTTCCTTGAGCTTGGACAGAAGGATCAGCGCCTGCATGGGCGTGCATTCATCAAGGTTCAGGTCCCTGAGTTTCCTGACCAGTTCCGAATCCACGGCATTGGTTTCATCATCGCATACGACGGGAGCATCGGACGTAAACAGGCTTCCCTGGCTCATGGTGTAATCCGCAAAGTGTCTGTTCTGGAACGCACGTGCATCACGTACCACTGAGGCAGGAACTCCCGCCATCTTTGCCACATGGATGCCGTAGCTTGAGTTGGCAACACCGTCCTTGACCTTGCGCAGGAACGTGACGCTTCCCTTGTCCTCACGCACATCCAGAGTAAGCAGGCGTATTCCGGAAGTGTCCAGCATGGTCAGCTCGTGATAGTGGGTGGCAAACAGAGTCTTGGCTCCCTTCTCTATCAGGCTTCTCATTATGGCATAAGCAATTGACATACCGTCCTGAGTGCTTGTTCCACGTCCGATTTCATCAACTATGACAAACGATCTTGACGTGCAGCTGCGCAGGATGAATGCCGCCTCCTGCATCTCCACAAGGAATGTCGACTCACCTCTGGCAAGGTTGTCCGTGGCACCCACGCGGCAGAATATCTTGTCAACCAGGCCGATCCTTGCATATGAGGCAGGAACAAAGCTTCCGGTATGTGCAAGCAGGATCATCAGGGCGTTCTGACGCAGGTATGTGGATTTTCCGGCCATATTGGGGCCTGTTATCAGGCAGAATCTCGTACTCATGTCCAGTCCGTTTGCAACGAACTTGCCCGGACCCATCTGACGCTCCACAACTGGATGCCTTCCGTCCCTGATTTCAAGGACATCGTCATCCGTTATTTCAGGACATACATAATTCGAATCTACTGCAAGAGTTGCAAGTCCCTGATAGACATCCGTACAGTTCAGGAAATGACCTATGGAATTGAGGTAGGCATCCAGTTCAAGCACGTTGGAGAGAATCTCGTCATAGAGCCTGTGCTCACGTTCCTCCGCAAGCGCGTTGGCCTGCATGATTTCCTTCTCGTACTGCATCAGGGCATCTGTGGTGAAACGCTCGCCGTTCACCAGGGTCTGCTTGCGGTAGAAATAGTCGGGAACCTTTGCAACCTGTCCCTTGGGAACCTCCAGATAGTAGCCGAAAATCCTGTTGTAGCCAAGCTTGAGTATGGTCAGCCCGCTGTCGGCCTTGGCCTTTTCCAGATAGTCCTTCAGGATGACATCGCTGTGGTCACGGAGCTGACGCTTCTGGTCCAGGTCCTCATCATAGCCGGGAAGGATCACCTGTCCTTCCTGGAACTGCCCGAGACACTGATCGTTGACGGCGCGGTCTATGCGCTGCATGAGGGCTGCGCAGGCGCTGAGGGCATCCTGGTCCATCGAAGTCTCGAGAAGGGACATATAGTGTTCGGTATTCGCCGAAATCAGGCTGAAGAAGCTTCCTATGGTCTGCTTTATGCCTACAAGGTCATGGGGAACGCAGCGCTTGAGCATGACCCTTGTCACCAGACGGTTCAGGTCCATGGCACCGCCCAGAGCATCGCGCACACGTGCAAGCTCGACGGAATCCGTAGCCAGGAACCTTATCCAGTCCTGCCTGAACTTTATCTGGTCGATGTCATGCAGCGGGAACGCAATCCAGTTCTTGAGCAGTCTGCTTCCTCCGCTGGTCAGCGTACGGTTTACGGCCTCGAACAGCGAATAGCGCACTGAACCGTCATAAAGGTTGTTGAACAGCTCAAGGTTCCTGCGTGTGCTCTCGTCCATGCTCACGAAGGCTTCCTCGTGATCCACCCTGTAATCCGTAAGATGACTGACCGATGTCTTTGAAGTCTCGGTAATATAACGGATCAATGCTCCTGCCGGACATACCAGCCTGTCATTGTCCCTGAGCCCGTATGCTGCAAGGGACTTGACCTTGGCCTGATCACACAGCAGCTTCCAGCATGCCTTCTGTGTGAAATACCACGGAGCAAGCTTGGTAACCATGGCAGGATACTGGTCTATGACGCTCTTGAAGTCGTAGTCCAGGAAGTATTCGTCCTCACAGACAAGAATCTCACGCGGAGAAAGCTGCTCAAGCGCCGTGCGCACGGCCTGCACTCGGTTCCTTGAATCCAGAGCGCGGATATGGAAGTCACCGGTGGATACGTCGCAGAAGGCCATGGACTGCTGGAAGAAGCAGATTATGTAGTTGAAGCTCCTGTCATCCAGATAGTCCTCGTCCACGACTGTGGCCGGAGTGACTATCCTGACCACTTCCCTGCGTGCAAGTGACTTGGAATTCTCGGAAAGCTCCATCTGCTCGCATATTGCTATCTTCTTTCCTGCATCCAGCAGACGCTTGATGTAGTTGCGGGCCGCATGGTACGGGATCCCGCACATCGGGTCGTCTCCCTTGTGTGTCAGGGTAAGATTCAGAAGGGCCGAAACCTCACGGGCATCGTCGTCGAACATCTCGTAGAAGTCGCCGACACGGAAAAAGAGCACCATGTCAGAGTGCTCTTTTTTCATTTCCCGATATTGTTTCATCAGAGGAGTTTCAGCCACTGGAAAACTCCCTGATTAAATCAAGCTGGTGGAGATTGCAAGAACCAGGCTCATTCCGCTTGTCTCGCTGGATCCGTGGAAGTAGTTTCCGCCCACCCAGCTGAATGTCCTCTCGCCCTCCACGCTTGTCACGCTGGGGAACTTGTAGGTCGCGTTCTTGACCAGGTACAGTCCGAGCGGGAATCCGGAGATCTTGAGCTTGAGTCCGCCGCCGGCAGCAAAGTACCAGTTGATACCGCTCTTGATCTGCGACAGCTCCGAGTTCACGCCTGTGGCGCTGACGAACAGCTCCGCCTGAAGGATATTGTCGACAAGCACATAGCTTAGCTCCAGCATGTTGTCCCACAGGAATGCCTGGTCTATGACGGTTCCGAAACCTCTTCCGATTGTCATACCGTCGATGTAAAGCATCTCGTATTTCGTGGCACCGAGCTTGGGATCCCAGAACTTCAGGCCCTGCTTGTCGTAGTTGTAGAACTGCGGAAGCATGAAGTTTGCAGATGTGGATGCACAAAGCATGATGTTCTTGACCGTATCCTCGTTGATGTTGAACGAGAACAGCTTCAGATAGCCTGCGGCATTGGTCGAAAGCTTGATGTAGTTGGAAAGACCGCCCAGGAAACCTCCGGCATATGTTACCGATGTGCTCAGGACATAACCCTTGGTGGTGTTGGTTACGTAGTCTCTTCCGTCCCACTGTACGCCGAACGAGATCTTGTTGGAGAACTGCCACTTAAGTCCGTACTGGTAGATCAGCTTCTCATACGGCATGTACTTGGAATCGTAGAATGCCTTGTTCAGGCTGACCGATGCGCCTGCATACAGCGACAGACGTCCGGGAGTGAAGATGAACGTGTAGCCGGTATTGTATCCCAGTGAGAACGTCAGCAGATCGTAGCTCATCAGGTCTCTTGTGGAAGGATACTCGTTTCCGGAAAGGCTCCACTGCTCCGCGCTGGTATAGCCGAGCGGCCATGTCTCGCTGCTGTTCCTGCCGTTGTAGTATGTCGGTGCACCGACACCCAGCTGCAGTTCATCGGTGTATTTGGAGTGCGAGAATCCGAAGCTGAAGCTGTTGGACCATCTCCAGTTGCCGAACCAGTTGTCTCCGAAGCTCAGGTTGATTGACTGTGTGTCGGGAGAGAGCGTGGTGTTGATGCCGAGCTCCTGCCCTCTTCCTCCCAGGTTGTGGTCCGTCCATGTGATGAATCCGGACACAGGGAACTGGTTGAGGGTTCCGCCGAATGTAGCACCGAACTGGATGTCCTTTGTCCTTCCTTCCTCAAGCTTGAAGTCGAGGATGACGCCGTTTTCCGTCTGACCGTACATCAGGTCATAGTCCAGGTTGGACAGAAGCCCCGTGTTGTAGAGGTTCTGTGCGCTGAGTATCAGCTTTTCCTTGGAGAACACGTCACCGGGCTTGATCTCGAGCTCACGACGCATGACGTAGTCCTTTGTCTTGTCGAGTCCGGAGATGATGATCTGCTCCACGGTAGCCTGCGGGCCTTCGGTGATGTTCAGATAGAACTTTACGGTCATGTCCGTATCGTCCCTGACATTGTTCACGTCCATTCCGTTGTAGATGTAGCCCTGGTTGTAGTACAGGTCGGCCACTGAACTGTATTCGTTCTGTACTGTCTCGAGGTTCAGGACCGAACCGACCTTCATCTTCTGGACGCTCTTGATCTCTTCATCCGAGAAGATCGTGTTTCCGGTGACTTCCATACCGCCGTAGAACCACTGCTGGCCTTCAACGATGTTGAAGGTGACCACTGCTTCCCTGTATTTCTCGTTCGAGGGCTCCAGGTAATCGATCTGGGGATCGGAGACGATTACGTCAATGTAACCGTTTGTCTGGTAATAAGCTATGAGGTTGGACACATCGGTGCGGAGCTTGGACATGTCCAGATATCCGTTGTTGAACAGTGACTTGGCCTTTGACTTGACCTGCTTCTTGAGCGTGGAATAGTCAAAGTGGTCGTTCCCGGTGAAGACGAACTTCACTATTCTGGTCTGGACACCCTCGGTGATGGAGAAGTTGACCGAGAACGTATTGTCTTCGTCATTCTCGGTGACTTCATATGTCACGGGAACATCAAGGAATCCCTTGGACACATAGAGGGCTTCGATCTCGGTCTTTGCAGTCTCGAAGAGAGCACGCTTGCCCGGGTCGATGAACGAACCTGCGGATACTGCCTTGACGGCTTCCCTGAGTTCCCTGGCCTTTATGGCGCTGTTTCCTTCGAATGTGATCTTCGACAGCATGGGAATCTCATAGAACTCGAATACTATGACAAGTTCCCCTGCATCATTCTTCTCCGCGTCAGCGGTGAAGAAGTCGATTCCGTCGACATCATATAGCGCCGCCTGGATCTCTGCGAACAGTTCGTCGGTGAAAGGCTTGTGCCTGTATGAGTAAAGGGCGTTGTTGATTGCTGACTCTGCGACGTTCTTCAGACCCTGTAGTCTGAACTCGGAAATATCCATGTTGTAGTACCAGTCGTCTGCCGCGGCTGCGAACAGCACGACAAGTGCCAGAATCAGGATCAATGCCAGTTTCTTCTTCATATGCGTAGTCCTTGAAAATAAAGTCATCTATATAATCAAAACTGAATCTGTTTGGTTACACTGAATCCAATAGTATCCAAAATATCGAAAACAGACAACTCACGCGGATTCGTGAATACGCTCCACGTACCCAGCGCGGTATCCCAGTCAAGGCTTATCTCGGTATCGAGAATCAGGTCCTTGGACAGGAAGTTGCCCACATTGCTGCGGAACTTGACCCGGTTGTCCGCCTTCAGCATCAGGCGGATCTTTATGAACCAGTCAAGACCGATGTACTTGCCTGCAAACAGTGATGTTCCGTCAAGATATCTTGCAAGCAGGCTGATATCCCCTCTTCCGGCCAGTTCTCCCGGCAGGGCATCGATGATGATGTTGGACAGGATGTTGGATCTTGCCGAGAATATGTCCAGACCTAGTGCGCTTCTGACCGTTCCGGCAATGGAGTAATTCTTGTTGGATTCAAGCATTCCTACCCTTGTCAGTGTCTCTGTGGCGGTGGCTGCGAACGTAGCCAGAGATGAGAGTGACAGATTCTGGTCCAGTGCACCTGATGCAAGAACGCTCTGTCCCAGCATGGCAAGTATCTCGTTCTCTGATTTCAGCGGAACACTGGTGAAACGCGGGCTCAGGTTGTCCAGAGTGGCATTCTGGAGGATCATGCTGATGACGACCTTGTTTCCGTCCTGGTCGTAGTCGGTGATCTCTGCAGTGAGGCTCAGGGCAATCGGCATGGATGAACCGCTGTCCAGAATCATGTTCTTCTCCGTCAGGTCCAGGCTTCCCTCCTTGATGATGAAGTCGTTGTGGAAGTAATAGACCTGTCCTGTCTTGAGTGATATGCCGCCGTCAGTCCTGACGGATCCGTCCGATGTCACCAGCCTCACCCTCTTGTCCTCGGCAAGAGTGAAGTTGATGAACGAGTTGTCCTTCTCCGGATAATAGAACTCGACGTCCTTTCCGGTGGTCATGGTGACGTCAAGATCGATTCCGTTGCCTTCTTCATAGAACCATGCCGGCATCTCTTCATCAAAGCGGAAGTCTATGAGCATGGAAGAGATACGTATGTCGGTGGTGAGCTTAGACCTGCTTCCGGCAAGGGACAGTACGACGTTTCCTGAGACATCGCCCTTGACCTCGACATCCGTCCCGAAGTACATGGGAAGCCAGAAGTATATCGGAGTGCTGTCGTTTATGTTGATGTCGATGTCGAAGCTTTCCACAGATGTTCCCTGAAGGACCATTTCAACGCCCACATCACCGTAGAAGTATCTTCCGTCCGACTCACTGTAGCCGGAAAGCGGAGTACGGGATACGGTAAGCTCATGGTCATGCAGCGACAGTGCGACGTTCTTGACCGATATGACCTGATCCGGAAGATAGAATAAAGTCATGCCGTAGGACCTGCAGTAAGCCATTCCGTACAGGCTGGGATTGGACAGTGTTCCCCTGACAAGCACATCACCCTCTACCGTTCCGTCGGTAAAGGCAAACGTCGTCGAATTCATCAGCTGGTTCAGGACAGGAAGCGGGAACGTCAGGTCGGAGACAAGGATGTCAAGCTCATCGCCGATGTACCCTCTTGCATTGAATCCGAACAGAAGCTGCCTGTCGAAGCTGACGTCGATATAGCCTGTCTTGAGATCAAAGCTTCCGTTTACCATGTTTCCGCTGAAGAAAAGGCCGCCGTTCTTCAGGACCATGTCCACGGTAAGGTCCTGCAGTTCATATCCGTCTTCAAGTCCGACATCCGAAAGGCTCACCGTGAAATCAAAGCTGTAGTCCCGTCCGGCGAACACCTGCATCAGGTTGTCGGGTATGGAATCTCCCTTTGCGGATGCAGTCAGAAGTGCCTTCTGGACGCTGTATCCTCCGGCCCGCTTGGGAATCCTGTTGACCAGCCGGACAGCTCCGTCAACCGTCATGGTCTGCAGGTCGACGTCCAGCTTTATGTCCTCAAGATTCAGGCTGCCAAGGTTTCCGTATGAGTCGTATACCGAAACGGTCAGATCATTGTACATGGCGTTCAGGATGACGTTGTTCACGCCGTCAGCACCCCAGCTGAGGCTGGACATCACATGAATCGGGTTCTGCCTCTGTCCGAGTGCAGAAACCGAGGCCTTCAGTCCGTCTGCCGTCCTGCTTGCATAATCCATGTCAAGATAGAACTGATTCCCGGTGGCGGCCGCCTTTACGGTTATGTCTCCGTCGGACGATGCAAGATCCACAGTTCCCTCAAGTCCGTCGGTCTCGAGTTTCAGCAGACTGTCTATCCCACGGAAAGTGAAGTCGATCTTGCCGGTGAACTGTTCCTTTCTTCTGCCGATTTCGAATCCGATGTTCCGGATGAGTATGCTGCGGTCAGTCAAATCGATATCAAGGGTTGCTGATAACAGATCCGGAACCTTGACCGCAAGATTCTGCAGGGAAACCCCGAAACCGTTGTCTTCCAGCCCGTACCACGCGTTCAGAAGCGTATTCACGGTTACCTTGACCGAATCCGAGACATTTACGGAAAGATCCTTGATCTCACCGTCTGCAGAAAGCATTCCGTCAGCCATCAGAAGATCAAGATCAAGCATATTGCCGCGCAGGGAAAGGTCCAGAGGGTCGAAACGCAACGTGGCGTTCAGAGTCAGATCACCTTCAAGATAAGGAGTCTCAAGTACGGCATCGGATGAGATTGCGGAAGAATCGGCCCAGTTGACCGTACCGTAGAACCTCGTACCCTCCAGAAGCGGAGACGACAGATGGTAGTCATATGTCTTGGAGCCCTTTTCGTGGTCGAATACCAGCAGAAGGAGCTCGCTTCCGTCTCCGGCATCCTGCAGCTGAAGCCGACCGAACGGAATCATGTCCGCGAAATCGATGTTTCCTACGTATGACAGTCTGAGTCCCTCGGCTGTAACCGCCAGAGTGTCGATATCAACGACAGTACTGCCGGAGGATGCTTCAAGAGTGAGGGCTCCGTTCATGGACCTGCCGCCTATCAGGACATTTCTGGCCGCGGTGTTGAGTGAAATCCTGCTGCCGGCAAAAACATCGGACAATGAAGATACAGCCGGAGCAGAACCGTACTTTCCTTCAAGGACATCTCCCATCCAGGATGAGACTGTTTCCGGGAAATCTACGGAGAGAACCATGTTTCCGCTGATTGAAGTGGTATCACCCACTACTCCGAGATTCCTGATGAATTCGTCGTAAAGGACGTGATAACCTGAAGGCACAAGCTGAGTCAGGAACAGGTTGCTGTCCAGATGTCCGTCCCTGTATGAGAAAGATCCGGAGATATCGTCCTTCAGCGTGAATGACGAGAATACCCTTCTGTCATCACTGAGTCTGAGGACCAGATCCGCAGAATACGGTAGAACGGCCAGCTTCACGTTGCTGATCTGCGCAGACGCGTAGTCTATGCGCCGGAAATCACCTGTCTGGAACACCACATCCAGATCCGCGTGGAAATCTCCGGTAAACCTGCTGTCATGATGTCCGTCAAGTGCCGTCCTGACGTTCACGTCGAAGCCCGTAGGAGAATACGAGAAGTCGGCAAAGATTTCCGATGCATTCAGTGCAGTGAATCCAGCATCTTCCAGTCCTGAGACGCCGAGAGTCGAGACTTCGGCCTGCCCGAGGGTCCTTGATGAAGAATGATCATGGCTCAGACTTGCAGTAATGTCCGATGTTTTCAGCGAATACATGCCGTACGAGCCGTCAATCGAGCCTACGGCCAATTCTGCCGTCATTTCCCTGACACCGTCGTAGTATCCTCCCGCAAGAAGGCTCTTCACGACAAAAGTGACATCTTCATACCTGCCGCCGATCTCATCAAGATCAGTCGTGACGGTCATGTCTCCCGAACGGAGACCGTATTCCAGCGAGAACGTAGCACCGTTTACGGCAAAATCCGCATCAAGTCCGGCTTCATTCAGGTCCGCAGAGGCCTGGTTTGCATAGACAGCCACATACAGGGAATCATCCGAAAGAACGGATATTGCAGACAGATCCGAAAGCCTTGCAAGCGGATGATAGGATGCTGATGCTATGGAAAGCAGTGTGCTGTAGTCGGAATCAACCGACCCGCGGATATCGTTGACGGTTATGGACGCACCGACGGGAAGATCACCGGAAACCGTTACCCTGGGAAGATTTATATCGGCACCGCTGAATACAAGTCCACTCCCCAGCTCCGCCGTAGCGTTGATTCCGGGAGCCTCAAGGTGAAGACCTCGGTAATCGGCCTTGACGGCAAGGTTCCTCACAGTGGCGGAGATTCCCACATTGTCGAACATGCCTGGACCGGATGTCTCAGCAGTTTCTTCTTGAGGTGAAACCTGCCCTGAAGAACCTGTCAGGTCCATCAGCTTCCCTATCGTACTGTCGTCCAGGTTCATCACCGGATCGTTCACGGTGACGGAGATTCCCGCTGCCTTTTTCCACAAGGCAAGCCTTACGACATCCCAGATCGTCATTGAGACGTCAACGCTCGGTACGCTTATGACCTCCTGCCCGTCTATCCTGACCTTTATTCCGTTGACCGTGATGGACCTCATCAGGGTGCTTTCCATGCCGTCGGCGGAAATCTCGATTCCATTGTTTCCGGACGGAAGGAAAGATCTGACCATCGACCTCACGCGGCTGATGCCGAATGTGGACAGCCTGAAGAAAACCACAGCCAGGAACATTACCAGCACAAGGAACACTGAGGCAAATACTGAAGAGGCTGTCCTGCGGAATTTCATCTATACGATTATAACAGCCGGGAGCCGATAAAGTAACCTGCCTTAATTGAAATATCACCCCTTTTCAGTGTATATTTTGTGTAGATTTTCCATGGAGGGTGACCATGCCGGAGATACTGAAGAACTTCTGGGTCCTGGAAGGCCTTGACGGAGCGGGAACCACCACCCAGCTCAAGAATCTTGAGAAGTACATGCAGGACAAGAAGATGGCCGTGTTCAGGACCGCAGAGCCTACGATATACGAGACAGGCAGGTTCATCAGGCGTGTCCTGTCCGGAGAGGTAAAGGTTCCCCAGTCCACCGTAGCCTACCTTTTTGCCGCTGACAGGGACAACCATCTGAACAACCCTGAATACGGGATAAGGACGCACCTCCAGGCCGGAGAAACGGTGATTTCAGACAGATACTTCTTCTCATCGTTCGCCTACCAGAGCATCGGGTTCGACCCTGATGCGGTCATGATGCTGAACAGCCGGTTCCCCTACCCGGAACTGGTACTGTATGTGGATACGCCGGTGGAGGACTGCATAAGCCGGATCGATTCACGCGGCACGGACAAGGAGATCTACGAGAAGTTCGACTACCAGACGGCCGTACACGACAATTACGAGAAACTGTTCGCGTCACTGCCCGAGGGCTGCCGGCTGATCCGTGTGGACGGCAGGCTGTCACGGGAGGAGATATTCGAAATACTGATCAAGGAAACGGGCATCTGATGAGGATGCCCTTTTTGTTGCCGTTTGTTGCAGAAAATGAACATTTTTATTGCGGACCCGTTTTTACGCGTGTTACTATAATGTCATACTCACTGAAACTCCGGCGGCTGCCGGGGAAAGGACAGTAAGGTGAAAGAAAACTGTGCAATTGAACTGAAGAACATCAGGAAGACGTTCGGAAACGTGGTTGCCAACGACGAGATCAACCTGAAGATCAACAGAGGAGAGATCCTCTGCCTTCTGGGTGAGAACGGAAGCGGCAAGACGACATTGATGAACATGCTCTCCGGAATCTACCAGCCGGACAGCGGCGAGATCTACAAGGACGGTCAGCAGGTATCCATACGTTCCCCCAGGGATGCATATTCACTCGGAATCGGAATGATCCACCAGCATTACCACCTTGTCGACGTCTTCACGGCCGCCCAGAACATAATCCTGGGTCTTGAAGACGAGAAGATGGATCTCGGTGCAGTAAATGACAAAGTCAAGGAAATCTGCGACAAATACGGTTTCCACGTAAACCCCAAGACGAAGGTCTATGACATGTCCGTTTCACAGAAACAGACCATCGAGATCGTAAAGGTCCTCTACCGCGGAGCAGAGATCCTCATTCTGGACGAGCCTACCGCAGTCCTTACGCCTCAGGAGACAGACAAGCTTTTTGCCGTCCTGAGGAACATGAAGAAGGACAACAAGGCCATAGTCCTGATAACACACAAGCTTGCCGAGGTTCTTGATGTCTCCGACAAGGTTGCCATCCTGAGGAAAGGAAGGTACATCGGTACGGTCAACACAAAGGAAGCCACCGCCCAGTCACTCACAGACATGATGGTTGGACGTGCAGTGACGCTCAACATAGACAGACCCGTATATGACAATCCCAAGGACAGGCTCGTGATCAAAGGCCTTACTGTCGTAGACAATGAGGGAGTCAGCAAGCTCAAGAACGTATCCTTCACTGCAAAGACAGGCGAAATCCTGGGTGTAGCAGGAATTGCAGGCTCCGGACAGAAGGAACTCCTGGAGTCCATCACGGGTCTCTACCCCATCAAGGAAGGATCCATAAAATTCCTCAATGACGACGGCACGGAGAACGAGCTGGTTGGAAAGACTCCCATGCAGATCCGCCAGGCCGGCGTGGGAATGGGCTTTGTCCCTGAGGACAGACTCGGAATGGGACTTGTCGGATCCATGGGAATGACCAGCAACATGATGCTTCGTTCATGGCGCAACGGAAAGAGCATATTCTTCAACAAGAAAGCTCCGCAGTCCCTTGCCGACAAGGTCTGGAAGGATCTTGAGGTCGTAACTCCCTCAACTGAATTCCCCGTACGCAGAATGTCCGGAGGAAACATCCAGAAAGTCCTTGTAGGAAGAGAAATTGCATCAAGCCCACCCGTGCTTCTCACGGCCTATGCCGTCAGAGGACTGGACATCAACACGTCCTATGCCATCTACAACCTTCTGACGGACCAGAAGATGAAGGGATCTGCCGTCATGTACGTCGGAGAGGAACTTGATGTCCTCCTCCAGCTCTGCGACAGGATCGTGGTCCTGTGCGGCGGTGAGGTAAGCGGCATCGTGGACGCAAGGACAGTGACAAAGGAGCAGATAGGTCTCCTCATGACCTCTGTCGGAGGAAAAGCCAAGGAGGCAAAGGATGAGTGAGAAATCAAAGGCACCGCTTTTCAGACTTGTCAAACGCGTAAAGGGAGACATGATGAGCCCCAGGAAAATCTGGGCCATCAGGATCGGATCCATAGTATTCGCATTCATACTCGGCATGATTCCCATCATCATGGCCGGAGAGAACCCGTTTGAAAGCTACGGCATAATCATTTCCGGAGCTCTTTCCAAGGCAGGATACATCAGGCAGACCGTCAAGAGGGCCATTCCCCTCCTCGGCGTTGCTCTTGCCATTGCACCCTGTTTCAAGATGAAGTTCTGGAACATCGGAGCCGAAGGACAGATAACGATGGGAGCCATATTCTCATCGGCAATCGCCATCTGGTTCCAGAATTCGCTTCCGGCATTCCCGCTCATAACGCTGATGATGCTTGCCGGAATCCTCGGAGGTGCAATCTGGGCATTCATTCCCGGATTCTTCAAGGCAAAGTACAACACCAACGAGACACTGTTCACGCTGATGATGAACTACATAGCCA
>WARQ01003749.1_pt1 | contig 17315 bp, 13 predicted proteins | sample 4769161 | NCBI WGS metagenome assembly WARQ01 (sample SAMN08893024, study PRJNA449175) | gut metagenome | isolation source: rumen sample fed with dry roughage | host: buffalo | place: India: Nagpur | collected 2016 | reverse complement strand
AGTATCCCGACGGCAACATTCGCGACCAAAGCTGTGAAACCCGAAGAGGAAGATAGCAATGTTGAGAAGGATGCTTTCTCGGAGTATGTTACAGAATGCTGCTTCCTCAAGACAAATACAATGTCTATCGAGAACAGAATACCTTTCAACTGTAACATGAGAAACGTTGTTCTTCAGGATACATCCGCAGTATTCAATGATACTCGTAATGCTGTTAAGTTCATCATCAATGATTCCAGATCGCCTATACATGAACTTCTCGTGAAGTATGCCACAATTGGCCGTGGTGAATATGGTGCTGAGATGATTAAACAAGCATTCCTTACACATCGTCATGGATACAACGGACGTCCTCTTCAGTCTGAAGTTCAGAGAAGAATGGAAGAGCGTACATCATTCCATACAGATGATGGATGGTTCGATAAGATCGTCTACGGCTCTCAGTTGCTTGATTCCAATTATCGTGAAGATAATCCTGGTAATCATCATGAGCATTCTATCGCATATGATATGCGTACAATCTACAAGATGTTCTCATGCCATCATAATGACAATGAGCATCTTGCAAATAACGTCGTTAAGGTCGGTAATATCATCTGTGGTCTTGTAGAAGGTTACTCATATAACCAGTATGAAGTGTTCCGTGATAACCTTCGTGATGTACTTGCTGTACTTGCAGAGATCATGACAAAGGATATGTTGTCACTGTATCACAACAATCACAAGGTTCTCATCTATCGTGATGATATGAATGATACAATGATTCCTGGCTATATGTACTGTGAAGCATTTGTTATGGAAGCTGAGAATGCACCTAATGCTGGTGGACAGGCTACAACCACAACAGCAAATGCAAATCAGCAACAGGATAACAAGACTGTTGTTCATAACAAAACACAGGGAATGAATCAGAGTAATGCTATGCAAAAGATTAAGGATAAGATTCTCGAAATCATTCGTAAGTTCAGTGAATATATCCGTAACACAATCAATCAGATATTCCCTAAGTTCAACGCTGGACATGCTGCTGAAATCAAATGGGTTGATGCACATAAACAGTTGAATGAAGAAATCAAACAAGCTCTTGATGGTCAGCTGAAGGATAAGGAAGGTAATCCGAAACCCAAATTTGATATCACTGTCGATAATTATCCAGACTATCATCTCCCCATAGATCCGATAAAGACGCTGCATAATAATGTAAATCAACTTCTCACATCAAATTTCAATTCACGTGAGAATGCTCAGAAGTGGCTCGATGATCCCGCAAACAACGGTGTTGAAGGTTTCAAGAAGGCACTCTTATTTGAGCAGGTGGCTAAACAGAATCCTCAATCCGCTCAGGATATTCAACGTTTGACACATGATTTTCTTCTCTACGGTGAAAATGGCAAGCCTGCACAACAGGGTGCTACAAAACTCGATGGAGTTAAATTCCAGAGTCTCTATGAAAATCTCGGTAAAAACGTTGTTGAAGCTATGAAGATTTACACAACGGAAATCGGTGGCACTATGTCAAAACTTGCCGATTCTATTAAGAAGATTGCTGAGGAAGAAAAGAAACTTACCGAAGCAAATGAGAAAGCTGCTCAGAATAATCAGCAACAGACACAGTTTAAACCTGTAGCTGAACAGTTGTTCAATGTAGTAAATGAAGTAACTAAGGCATGTTACGTTCCTGCTATGTCTACACTGTCAAAGGAGTTCTATGGTAATTCGTATAACTGCTACAGAGATATTGTTGCTGAATATCAGCGTATGCAGACTAACGGTGTAGATATGAATGCTAACCAGAAACCTGCTGAACAGCAGAATGCTACAGAAACAAAACCTGAATCGGCTGAAGACATAACCGGTACAAATACAGCTAATAATGCTGGAACAAAATAATGATAAGGAGGGATATATAAATGAGCACAATAGCAAATGCTTCACCGAGTAAAATAGCAGATGCTGCTAAGTTAGCTACTACTCCTAAGAGCAATACGACAGCTACACCAACTGCAGCAACACAGCTTAAGCCGACACCTGCACCAAAGCCTGCAGCTGCTCCAAAGGTTAATGAAGCAACTCTCAAAGCTGAAGCGGAAAAGACTCCTAACAAGCCTGATGCATCAGCTGCAACAACAGCTGCAACCGAGTGTGCAAGAATAATCGATGAGAGTGAAACTCTTATTGATGCACTCGAAGCTTGTGCTGCAATGTATAATATCCCTGAAGAGAATATAGTATGTGATGACACCCTGACCGACATAAAGGTTCAGGGTGATACCATCATCGCTCCATCTGTTTCTCCACAGGGTAAAGGTGCAGCTATCATGAAGAGTATAGCTGCGGTTCTCGATTACATATCACAGAGAATAGATCAGAAAGTTACAGACTTCCAGATCTCATCAATCGAAAAGGGTAAAATAACAGATCATATCAGAAATGATGCTAATCCGGCAAAGGGAAGAGTTGTCAACAGACTCGTTGATCCTGATGGTGGTGAAATCATCGTATATGATTCCGGCCTGGTTGATATGCCAAATACATTTACAGCTGTTAACTTTGTTAACAAGCTCCGTGCCGATGGAACAATTCCACACGTAACAGCTCCGGCTCAACCGAGCAATACAGGTGTATCATACTTCACTGACGAAGATGATATTAATCCTGCAGGTGGACAGGGTGGTTCCGATTACCAGGATGCTGTTCAAGCACCCAACAATGAGACACCTGGTACAACAGCAGATTACAATGCTGCATCTCAGGATGAAGGACAGGCTGTTCAAGCTGCAAACGAAAGCGATGGAGTTGCTAACTATGAGACCACTAACAACACCGGTGGTACAGATGAAGATGGTCTTGAAGAGATGGTAAACATTCCTGAGAGATTATCTGAGTCAGCTGTATTCATAGACATGATCGCTAAGCGTGGTGATACACGTCATCTTGGTTACGACATCATGATGGAACAGGGATTCAATTTTGTTAAACCTATAGATTTCATTACGGAATCTGCTAAGGGTAAATCAAAAGAAATTAAACCCGAAGACATCAAATACAGTAAGTTCGATAACTCACACATCATGAAAGCTATAAAGCTCATGAATGAAGTTCGTAAGGAACAGGCTGACGTTGTTGGTAAACACTTCAATCTTGAGAAGATGGTTAACAATCCCAAGTGGAGTCAGGCTGTTAAGGAACTTGAACACCAGTTCGACTGCCATCTTAATGTGCGTTTCTATGAAACAAAAGAGATGCCTTCATATGGTTCTGGTTTCACACAGACATCTGACATGGAAGTAAAGAATAGATGTACCATATCAAAGAGCAAAGGATTCCAGCTCAACGGTATGCCGATATCTATATATTTCGTGAATTCATTCCTCACAGAACTTGGACCAAGTGATCCTAATCTATTCGGTCAGTTTGTAATCTCAGTAATGCTTCATGAAATATTCCATAACATCTATGGTTCATTGCTTAGATATTCGACAGAATTCTCATCTATGTTGACAACAACAATGATCACTGCTTCTCTCGCAAAGAGTGCAAAGGTTCGTCGTAAGTTGTTGTCGAACTTTGTTAATGCCGCAAGCGATATGGGACTTATATCTCTGAATCCTGTTCAGAAGAAATTGTATGTAAAGAAGCTTCTGCTTACATGTTCTCTCGATATGAATCTTAAGAACATGAAAGACGCTAAGTCACTCATTGAGGATGGTGATTCTGAGCAGCTTGATAGATACATAAAGGCTATCGAGCAGCGTATTAAGACGGATAAAGCTGCAATATATGGTCATGGTATCGAGGTTGGAACAATGTGTATGCTTGCACTCAATATTCTTCTCGGTATGACAGGTTTGGCATACGGTGTATCATATCTCGTGATACTTGCAGTAACAGGTTCAATTTCAACAATTACAAGTGCTGCAGGTGCCATTGCTGTTAGATCACAAATGCAGAAAGAAATCAGAGACAGAGAGACTGGTGCTAAGAAGGATTATGAAGAGCATTGGTGTGATATGTTCGCAACGATGTATTCTTTACCTGAAGGATTCATAGCCAACCCGGCAAAGATGGTTGCTGCCAAGATGACAGATAACCAGATCAAACGTCTGCATGCTATTGAGATGGACTTCGTAAACATTTACGGCGATCCTCATCCTCCTACGACAGAAAGACTTGCTGCATCTGTAAAGGCTTCCAAGAAGCTTCTTGATTCTGGTGCTAAAATAGATCCAGCTGTTAAGTCTTATCTCGAATGGATCATAGCTAATCATTCAAGAATACTTGATGTTGAAGATATTGATACCAAGTATTCGAAAGCAACATTCGATCCTAAGACAGCTGAAGATCTGGATTCACATATTCAGAATCTTATCTCCAAGGGTAACATTCAGCTTACTGAACAGGCTATATTATATCTTCTTAAGAAAGATGAAGATTACAATTATTGATGAAAGGAGTGTCTGATAATGATTTCAATATCAGAATCAACGCTTTCCTGTATCGATAATGTGCATCTTACAGAATTTCAATCGGTGGTTTCTGTATGTGAATCATTGATTGAAAATTACGAAAAGGCTGCTGATATCATCAAATATTCCAATGAAACAGATTACTCTCGATATGAAACATTTATCGAGAGCTTTGTTTCTGAGGAAGACGAGTCTTGGTGGAGGAAGAACAAAAGTGATGGAAATCGTGAGCATATCTTGATTTCTATCCTTTTGCTTCCTTTACGTATGATACAGGCTCTCATCAAACTCATCAAGAACAGTCGTGCCAAGCATGAGAGTAAATCTCTCGATATCAAACTCGACAAGATTGAAAAGATGAAAGACGATGATGAGTTATCAGTAAAATCTGTTGTTGCTGAGAAAGATATCGAACAGTCATCGCCTGTTGAGGAAAGTGGTAACAAGAAGAAAAAGAAACGTGCTAAAGTAAAGATTGATGCAACAGGACCTGAGGTTCAGATCGAATCTAACATTGACATTACTACAACAGAAGAAGTTTTGGAAAAGGTCAATGAAAAGATTGGTGAAGAAAAAGAGTTCTATGATACTATCAGGAACGAAGAGAATGTCGTAAAGGTTATCAAAGACGGTCTTAACAATGGCACAATTAACCGTGTACAGGCCAAACAGATAATGGACCTTGTACATTGGGACACAGATGCTCGTAAGACAACGACCATCACTCAATTCAAATCTGAAAAGAATAAGAGTATGGACCTGCTTGCGAGAACGGAAAGAGTATGTGAAGAATATCGTAAGTCTATTGAACGTGTACTAACAGCATTACGTGATCATCCATCGGGTGATACACATGCTGATGCTGAGGTAACACGTTTGTTGACTGAAAAGTATCAAGCTTCAAAGGCTCTCGTTATTACAACTGCTGATGCATTATTGTATCTCGAGGGTCAAATAGCGGTTTGTAACCAAGCTGCTGATATGATTATAAACGGAAAGGAGTAATGATATATGGGTTTCACAAATTCCCCTCTTGCTAAAATCGTGGCTATATCGCCTAACAGAACAGCACCCCGTAATCAGCCGATAACAAAGATCACACCCCATCATATGGCAGGTGTTATGTCGGCTCAGGCGTTCTGTAATGTAGTAGCTCGTCCTTCAAGAGAAATGTCTGCAAACTATGGTATCGGTTATGATGGTACTATTGCATTGACATGTCCTGAAGGAGACAGATCTTGGTGTTCTTCTTCACCGTGGAATGATCATCGATCTGTAACAATTGAGGTTTCTAACTCTGCTTCCGGTGGAGATTGGCCTATCGGTGCTGCTGCTTACAATGCACTTATCGACCTCTGTGTTGATATCTGCAGACGTAACAACATTCCAAAGCTCGTATTCACAGGTGATACATCTGGTTCTTTGACATTCCATTACATGTACGCTGCTACAGCTTGTCCTGGTCCATGGCTTAAAGCACATGCACAGGATCTCTGCGATAAGGTTAACGCAAGACTTGGTTCATCTTCTTCAACACCTCTCGGTCTGTACACGATATCACTTACGACAGGCACACCTATCTATGATATCGAAACAATGAAGAAGACTGGTGAAATCAATGCATCCACAAAGTATACTATCACTGAAGAAAAAACTATCAACGGTGCTAAATATGGTAAACTTAAAAGCGGCGCTGGTTGGGTAGTTGTAGAAGCTGCTAAACCGGCTGAACCTGATAAGAGTTATACCGTATCTCTCAAGGGTAGTGACCTGCTGTATGAGTCTGCTGGTGGTAGAACAATCGGTTCCGTTGGAGCCAATGGTGTATTCACTATTGTCGAAGACAAGAAGGTTGGTAACACCACATACGGTAAACTCAAGAGTGGTGCTGGTTGGGTAATCGTAAAGAACGAGACACCTGCACCTACAACATCTACGGGTTTCAAGAATGGAGATCTCGTTAAGATATCTTCATCTGCAGTATACTATAACGGTGGTGCTATCCCTGAATGGGTTAAGCGTGAGAACTGGTACATCTCATCCATTGGTGGTGACAGAGCTGTACTCGGCTTGAATGAAGCTAAGAACAGAAATATCCAATCTCCTATAAACACAAAGTACCTCACGAAAGTTTCGGGTGGTACAACTGTTGAACCCATTAAGGTTGGTGACTGGGTTAAAGTAATCAATCCTATCATCTATGGCACAAATAAGAAGTTCACCGTATTCGTATCCAAGTATAAGGTACTCGAACTCAAGGGTGATCGTGCTGTTATATCTTCTGATGGAAGAAACGTAACAACCGCGATTGCTGTATCAAATATTGCAAAAATATGATATGAATTGGAGGGGCCTTGAGCCCCTCCTTTTATATTACTCATTTTTCTCTCCCAGCATAGAAAAAATGTTTAACCGATATGTACATTATTTTGTCGGAGTAGGAAGGAACTATTCATTGACAAATTATTTTTAAGGAGTGATGAAGATTGGCTGTAGTTGACTATCCACAGTTAGATTATCCGGAAGGAACCTTACTGGTAGATGTACGGTACTACTCATATCCAGAAAAGTTTGAGGTTGTGTATTTTAATCCAATAACAAATACATTGGATGTTAAGTATGAAGATCCTCTAATTGATATCTGGTTCTTGAAGGAAAAGTTCCGTACGAATAAATATCAAATTGCACAAACGAAGAACGAACATGCTTACAAGATTATTTGTAAACCTTCACAAATATCGCAAGCGATCGCGAAGAATATCGGCGGTGAATGGGCAGAATGGTATGAGTCCCACAAGGGTGTATCAGACAACCGTGCTATGACAGAGCACATGTGCAAATGTCCATGGGTGTTTAAAGCAGACTTCACGGAGGATGTATATTTTCGATTACGTTGGTTACAGACTTATGGTCGTAAATATGACTTGTCAAAGGTAACATATGGATTACTCGATATCGAGACCGATGTCCTTGATGCAACGATCGATCTTAAAGATATTCATGATGTAAAGCAGCCCATCAATGCGATAACTGTTATACTTCCCGAACAAAAGATATGTGCAGTTCATGTACTTGGACCACGTCCTGAAAGTAAACTTCATGAATCATATCATGGTTTATTGAAGAAACAAAAACAGGATTACGAATGGATGATAACACATCAAGAAGAATTCAAACGTCGAATCATTGAAGATGATGAAGACAATAAGAAATATCTCGATGGTTATCGGGTAGACCTGTGGTTCTTTGATTTTGATCGAGAAATAGATATGATCAAGAATGTGTTCTTATACATTAATAAGTACAGACCGATGTTTATGATGTCATGGAATGCGAAGTTTGACCATAACTATCTGAAGGGTAGAATAGAATGGCTTGGATATGATCCTGTAGAGTTCTTTGTACCTGAAGAGTTCAAGTATCATAAGCTGTACTATAAGGAAGATAAGAATCCTAAGGCTGTTATCAAGACATCACGTGACTGGTTCTTCACATCAACATTCACAACATATATCTGTCAGATGAGACTGTTTGCAGCAATACGTAAATCACAACAGGAAAGAAGATCATATTCATTGACATCTGTCGGTGATGATGTTGCTGGAATCATTAAGTTATCCGATGAGAAACCAGCAGAGTTCCGTAAATGGGCATATATGGATTTGATAATGTTTATCCTATATAACGTTCGTGACGTTGTCGTGCAGCTTGCTGTTGAAGTAAACTGTAATGATTGTCGAACGTTGATGTCTCGTTCATATATGTTCGCAACGCAATTCTCAAAGTGTTTCCAAGAGACACATATCGTGCGTAATATACGCGAGTTCTATTATGAGAAACTTGGTTTTATCCAAGCTTGTCGTCTGATAGTAGACCCTGGTATAGACACACNNCACATTTCCAAGGCGCATTTGTTGCAGATCCTACACTGAATGCTGCTACAGGATATGCAATAAATGGTAAGTATGTTAACAATATCATATATGGCGCATTGGATGCCGATGCAAAATCATATTATCCTTCAACTAAGATGGGACTCAATCTTGATCCTATGGCACTTGAGTACAAGTGTATAGTTGATAATGATGTATTCATCAATGGAGGATGTAACAATCGTTCGTTCAACCAGAACTACATTTGGTATGATTCTGATCGTAATCCACATCCAGTCGATGTCGGTGCTTATCTGTTTAATTCGTATAAGAACCATAATGAAGCTTCTGTATTGAATAATTATTTCAATCTCCCAAGCATAACTGAATATATGAGTATGATAGATCATGCTTTGGAGAATAAACGTATAGAAGAAGTGACTATAATCGACGTGAATGCAAGCTGCGTCAAAATGATGTAAGGAAGGTACAAACATGGAAGAAAACAGAAATCTTGTCGAAAGAGAGTTATTTGATCTTGCAACAGATTCGATGATGTTGTATGGTGTAAACATAAATCTCTTTCGTGCAATTCCTCAGATATACGATGGTCTGAAACCTATCCATCGTAGAATACTGTATTCGATGTGGGAAAAGCATCGTGATAATCTCGTAAAGGTTGCTACATCTGAAGGTGAAGTATTACACTATTCTCCTCATGGTGATCAGGGACTCACAGGTGTATATGCAAGAATGGCACAACCGTTTTCGAATAATGTACCATTGTTATTCCCCGATGGTAACTGTGGTACACCAACATCAGGTGATGACTATGCGGCTGAAAGATATTGGGATGTAAAGATATCTGAATTCACAAAGGAAGTATTGTTCAAAGAGTTCGATGGTAAGGTAAACATGATGCCTAACTATGATCGTTCAACCGATGAACCGATATATCTTCCTGCGAAGTTCCCAATCATTCTGCTGAATGGTGTAACCGGTATTGCATATACAATGTCATGTGATATCCCGCCATATAATCTGTCTGAAGTAGCGGATGCAACATTGAAGTTGTTGGATAATCCGAATGCAAAGATACGTCTTATACCTGATTCACCAACAGGATGTGATGTAATGGTTCGTGACGATACAACATTCGTATTTCAGAGCTGCTTTGATGTTGATAATATGAACTACACAATCACGATTCGTAACACTCCATATACAAAATATATCCGTGATATACAGAAAGATGTATGGACCATACAGGATTCCTCTAATCCAATTCCCGAACTTCTCACATGTGATGATGAATCGGAACTCATCGAAGATAAGCTGGCATTGGTTTTCCGTTGTAAACCTTGTAATTTGTATACGGTTGTCAATAAGCTTTTCAGAAGAGTACCGGGTCTCAGATCAGTTGTATCAACGAAGAACATGATCGTTGTTGATAACGTATATCGTACACATGAATATGATATACGTCAGATACTTCTCGGATGGATTAAGATACGTCTTGTTGAAAAGCGCAACTGGTATCTGAGAGATCTTGTATCAAAGACACAGAAGTACAATATCCTTGAAGGTAAGGCATTCATGTTGCATCCAAAGAATATTGATAAAACTTTGGATATATACAAGAAATCAAAGCGTGCTGAAATACCACTGAAACTTGTACAAGCATATCCAAAGAAAGTATCAACATCTCAGGCTAACTATATGAAAGATGCTCATATGTATGAGATAACCATCGATGAATATGAAGCAACTCTCAAAGAGATGGAAGATCTCGATAATAAGATCAAAGAGCTCAAGATTATTGTATCTGATCCTGAGAATATCAAGAATGCAATCGCGGATGATATCAAACAGATCAAAGCAAAGTTTGGTGTACCTCGCAGAAGTAAGATAATCAATCTCGATAATACAGAGCGTAACAGTGTTGGTGTTGTTCAGATACTCACTGATGGTTCAGTTGTATTCTCAGAGACAGAGAACCCCGATCATCTGTCATCAGACGTAACACCAGTATCAGGTGATCAAGTTTGTCTCATTGATGACACTGCTCAGTTCTTATGGGTTAACACCAACAAGGTTCCTCAGGGTAAACCCGTAACAATGACATCTATCGGTAAGACAATGATGGGTAGATGTGTATCTGTAGTATCTAACATGAGTAACAATATACTGATACTTACAAACCGTGGTCGTGTTAAGTATATGCCAATTGATAGAATACCTTCGAATGCATCTAAGAAACCATTGATTCCGTTGGAAGTTGATGAAGTCGTTGTATCAATACTCGAGCTTCGTGATGAGTCTGAAGATATACTGATATACACGAGTGATGGTATGGGTAAACGTGTAAAGACATCTGAACTTAATAAGGTCATGTCGGTTGATTCAATCGGTCAGTTCCTGATAAAGGATGTCAATAATGTATCAGGTATGTTCTGTGTCAACAATAAGAAGCCACTGCTGTTGTATGTAACTGTACTCGGTAGAACACGTGTGAACAAAGCATCCCTGTTGAAGGAAGGTAAGAAGTTTGGTGAAATGAAATCAATCATCAAGTTATCTCCTCAGGATGATTTGATTGCGGTATATTGTGTGGATCCATCCCAGACTGTTGCTTTACAGCATGCTGATTCTCGTATATCAACAATCAACATATCATCATTACCTGTATCAACAATGTCAACACCTCCAACACGTGAGAAACATGTTCCTGGTGTAAAGGTTGTCCGTGCAGTAATATCATAATCGAGAAGGTGCCCACCTTTGTGGTGGGCATCTATTTTCATTCAAAGGAGTTTCTATGGATATAAACATGAAAGGATGTAACATCCAAGTCTGGTTTATCGGTGAAATAATAAAAGAACTCGATAAACTTATGATAGAATTCAAACCCGTGTTTGATAATTGCAAAGTCAAATTGAAAATCAGGGTTGTGGATTCAATCGTTCAATTATGGGAAGACGGTATTTCTCATATAGATAAACTTTCCAAGAAAAGAATAATGGATGCATTTAATCAATTTCTTATTGAATCTCGAGCTTCTACAATGAAAGCGGTCTTTGAAGGTTCATTTGATAAGAAAGGAATATATCATTTATCATATCTCGGAATACACTTTTCATCAACCGGTTTAAATGAATTCATACTTAGACATATTGATTCAATTGAAGATGTACTTAAAATGGAAAAGATCGCAGTGCGTCATGAGTTGGGTCATATAATGGATTTCATGTCATATGAAGGTATGACTAATACCGAGTTACTTGCTTTACGTAAACGAATGGAACAAGAGAAACAGGATTATTATAAAAGGATGGCTGGTAAAAGTCTCACACTTGAAGACACTCTTGCATATTATAAACTTGAAGAAGAAGCTAATGCTAACAATCTTGCATGCGTTGATATAAATGAATTCATTCGCCTGAACAATTTAGTTGCTAAGGATTATCCGAATCTTGAAACAGATTTGAAGATCGAAGCAACTCATAAAGAATACAAAGGAGAAAAGAATAATGAATAAGCTTGTTTTTAAAGAATCAATGATGCAGATAGTATATGACTTCTGCATGAAGACTCTGAAGGATATTGTCAAAGAACATGAGAATGAGATATACAATTATCAGATATCTCTTGATATGGATTCTTCTCTTATTTCTGCGAAAGGATTTGTCGAATCGGCGGTCGATACACTCGAAGATGATGATTTGAAAAATAGAAAGAAAATCAAAGAGGTTGTTGGTAATGCTGTGAAAACTACAAAGAACATACCTTTCTCAACCAATGCTACATTGATAAAACGTGGCACAAAAGTCTTTGTCAAGGATTCCAATATAATCATCTTCGGTAACGCGGATTTGATTCGTGTAAACATGCTTCTCAATTTATATCGTTTTGAAGAATGGCTCAAGCATGATATAACAACACAACTGAAACACGAATTCGGTCATGTTCTGAATTACATTGAGCTCGACGGAACTTCATATGCGGAATGGTATGAGGACTTTAAAAAGAATAACGAAGCATATGATGCTTTTCACAAATGGGTAGAAGAGTCAAAAGAAAACAAGACATTCTCTGCTGAAGAAAGTGTTGCTCGTTATTACTCAATACCAAGTGAAGCCAGAGCGAATGCACTTGGTAATGTGACAATGGATGACCTACTCCGGATAGAAAAGGTTGAAGATCATAAGTCTTATACAATCGAAGTAAAGTCTTATAAGAAATAAGACTTAATCTAAATTAGGGGAGAGATTATACATGTGGGAGAAGGAAAAGGAAAGATTCTGCCAAAACAACATCACATCAACACCTATCAGAAGAGAAGTGAATTTGATTTCACATTTCGTTTATGACAATGACACAAACAAGATTGTTGGTAATGTATATCTTACTGAAGACCAAGCATATCAGTTGAATAAGATAATGAAGTCTTCCGGTGTAGACGGTCAGAAGTATGCATTCTTACAAGTATAATCATATAAAGTTCGAAGGGAGGTGATTGTATCAAATCCACAGAGTTTGTTTTAACGATAAGAGCCACATGCTTAACAATATTTCCTGGTGAAGAAGCTTTGAATAGGCTGGATACACTCGTTGAGTTGATGACATATGAAGATGAGTTTGCTGAAGAGACCAAGGTATTAGGATTCCTGTATGATGAAACAAAGGATACATTGTATCTTCACAAAGGTGTCGATATTGAATATCTTATGAAAATGATTCCTAATATGTCAATTCAGAAGGAGTTATATAATAAGCCTAAGAGGATGGTATTTGAATATGAGGAAATCGTTCCTCCACGTAATGATGAACAGGTAGATGTTATCAACTTTATAGCGGGATTGAACCAACATTCGGCAAATGTGGATGCTCGACAATTATTCCTCATTAAGCAACCTGGTTTTGGTAAAACATACTGTTCTGGTGTTGGAATGTGTAAATTCGGTTACAAGACATTGATAATTGTACACCGTGATTCATTGCGTGGACAATGGATGAAGTCTTTGTATACTATGTCGGGTATATCTGAAGAGTATGCACATGTAATCAGTTCAACAGAAGAGGTTGTTCGTATTGCGCATAACGAACATAATTATGACTATGATGTCTATATAATGACACATGCAACATTCCGTGCAGCTTCCAAATATTTCAATTCGTTAGAAGAAATTGGTAATATCACCAAGAATCTTGGAATAGGAATGAAGATAATTGATGAGGCACATCTTGAGTTTCGTGATACATTAATGATGGATTTCTGTTTCAATGTAAAACGTAATCTTTATCTTACTGCAACCGGTGGTAGATCAGCTAAAGAAGAGAATTCAATATTCAGACATGTATTCTCTAATGCTGTATACTATAAACCTTCATCATTATTAAATTCGGATATACCAAAGAAGTGGACAGAGTACATCACCGTATGTATCAACACAAATGTCAATCGTAATGTATACAATTATCGTATTGCAGGGGGACGTGGTATGACACCTGCATCATATGGTAAATGGGTTATACAGAACGACAAGAAAAAGACTCATCTGAAATGTTGTAGGGAATTATTGAGGATCATATATAATCGTGATGATAAAGCGAAGGTGCTCGTATTCATGCCGTTGATAGATTTATGTGCAGATGCAGCTTATTTCTTCAATAAGGAATTGAATTATGACCCTTCATTTAAGTATGATCTCAATATCAAAACGATCAACTCCAAGAACTCTGCAAGAGAAAATCAAGACAACCGTAAAGCTGATGTTATTGTTACGACGATAGCATCATGCGGTACTGGTACTGATATTCCTGGTATCACAGATGTCATATCATGTTCTCCGTTCTGTTCAAAGATAACAGTTGAACAGGTATTCGGACGAATCAGATACTGTGGTAAAGTATGCCATTATTATGACATATATGACGATTCCGTTCCTCTTGATAAGTTCTGGTTGCTTGCACGTCGTAAGAAGTTCAAGCAGCTCGCATTGAACATGCGTGAATTATTCTGGAAAGAGGATTAACGTGGTGGGGCATTGCCCCACCTCGTTTTCTTTCTTTTCATATGTATATAATTTATACGTGATGATATAACATGTTGTAATCTTTTAAAGGAGGTAATTCACAAATGAAACTCATAAGCATTTCTTTAGAGCATAATGATACCATTGACAATATGATCAAAAGGAATATGATGAATGATTACATCTTTTCCAATTATTTCATGACATTCAAATTTGTCCAGGAATATGATCCTCATAGCGTCAATGAAAGCATCAATGCTTTTAATGACTATCTCTACAGGTTACTCTGGGAAACTGTGTTCCTTAAAAACAAAGAACACTCATCACATGAAGTCGTTGATGATAAGGTTTACTATTACATCAAGGCTTCCATATCAGAGGTAATGCAATTCCTCGATGTTGCGGTTCCACCTGCATTGAAACATGGTAAACCGATTATCAATGCAATTAACGAAATGAGCGAATTGATAGGAACTTGTCAACAGCTGCTTGAAGATGAGCATGCTGGAACCACAGGTTATTCATATCTTGCCGATGTACTTCATATGAAGTCATTTGACTGGGGTATGAATTACAATATCAAACGTTGTACAATGATATCCGAACTCCTTAAGATGTCAGATGATCAGCGTGCTCCTGCTATAAAAGAGAGAGGTGTTATAATCGATCTTCTGGTAGGTTCAATGAATATCAACGATAATCCAGAGAACATCGTTGTATTCACTTTCAACAGTGATGACTTCTTGAACTATGCAAGGATTACACAAAAGGATTGGACATCCAATGGTTTTGTCGTTACCGGTGTACACTGGTATGGTAGAGCTATAACCGTTGAGACAGTCGTTGCCTTCAATAAGATATCACCATTTCTGTATGGTCATATTCGTGACACATACGAAATTATCGAAGAGGAAAACAATAAATGAAGATGAATACCCCCGGTCTCCCGGGGGTATTATTAATGATTATCAGATCATGTTGTAGTCGGCTCCGACTCTTTATCCCCATCTTCAAAACGCGGAAATGGGGTTGTTTTCGGAAACTCAAATTCAGGAACCAGTTGTGTAATCTTGTTCTCCAGGAAGGTCCGATAAGATGCATTATCGGTCATGATCCACGAGACAAGCTGGTTGATGTAATCTTTGAGATCTGCGACTTGTGTTTCGAGTAATTTGGTCTGAAGTCTCTGTGCATCATATTCCTTACGATGGATTTCTGCAAGTTCCATGAACTGACGGTTTAACTTTTCAGTCATTTCACTTTCAAATCTCTTTCTTGCAGCATCCGTTTCTTGTTCAACAGCGCGAGCATCCGCTCGATATTTACGGGCTGAAAGAAGTGCTGTGATTACTGCGGTAATACCGCCAGTACCAAGTATGGCCGCCACAATAGATACTATGTGCTCCATATTCACCATTTCCTTTCTGATAATATTTGCAAATAGTAATCTCTACGAGGGCGAGCGTACTATTCTTACTGGAAGGTTAAAAAATAATTTTCACACGCTATAACTATAATGTATAGCTATAATATCGGGATCACGCCCGATTTATTATAGATAATTCTATCGTCTCAAATAAAATAGTGTATGTAAAGGGTTTCATGAAGATGAAACTTTTCGTGACAGAAGGAAGTTACGAAGCAACACATATCAAGCTGGAATTGATATGTGTGAGGTCAAATGTCCGATGATAACGAAAGGAAAAGTTAAAATGATAAACTTTACAAAAGCAGGCAATATCTTGAGACACATTAAAAGCAAGAAGTTCATAAAGGGCGCGGCATCTCTCGCCGTAGGCATGGTTTCATGCGCATTCCTTATGGGCTTCACAACAACAAGCAACAGTCCGGAAATGCATAAGTCAGCCGAGACAGTTGCTGCGGGAGTTGACTTGGTACCTGGAGAAGAGACTATCTCTACAACTGCTCAGACTACATCGACAGTCACAACATGTACAACAAGTACATCGACGACTACGACAACTGGAACAATTACGACAACCAGTTCGTCAACGAGTACAACTGATACAACAGTTACAACCGAACCAACTACAACAACTACTGAAGAACCAACAACAACTTCAACAGAGGAGACAACTGAAGAGATCACGACTACAGAAGTTGCTACGACTGTTGAAGAAACCACAACAGCAACCACTACTACAGAAGCACCACGTGAATACGTAGTGTACAAGCCGTCCACGCATTACATCCATCGCAATACATGCCACTGGTTTAATGCGGAATGCTATGAGATCGAAAATACTGAAGGTCTCGAGTGCAGACGCTGTTCAGAGTGTAATCCGGACATGGATATAGTTTCTGAATATGTGCCTCAGCAAGCAACAGTAAATAACGGCAGTGGATATTACTCTCTCAACTTTGTCACGGAAGAGGAGAGAATATATCTCTGTAACACAGTGGGTACTGAATATGGTAGCGACTGGGTAAGTCTTTATGATAAGGCTTGCGTAGTTGCAACTGTCATGAACAGAGTTCATGATGGTGGTTGGACAAACGGTAATCCGAGCACAGTATACAACGTGCTCACAGCGCCGTATCAGTATAACCCGAACTACGCAGTTTCGTATTACAGAAGCAATGTAACACAGAGCTGTATTGATGCAGTGGAGTATTACTTCGAGCATCAAGAGGACTTCCCACATTATACTTCATTCTGGGGAGATGGAAGATATAACTATTTCCGTTAACTCAGAAGAATAAATCAAGAGGAGCAAAAAATAAAAAAGGCGATAGGATTAAAGGAGAAATGTTATGAAAATCAAAAAAGGTAAACAGCTTAAACAAGTTATCATTACAAACGGCATTGTCACTGCACTCGATAGCAATGGCAATGAGATTGGATTAACACGTTCTCAAAGGCGAATACTCACAAACCACAAATCAAAAACATATAAACAGGACATCGAACGTGAATGGCA
>WARQ01007387.1_pt1 | contig 17354 bp, 26 predicted proteins | sample 4769161 | NCBI WGS metagenome assembly WARQ01 (sample SAMN08893024, study PRJNA449175) | gut metagenome | isolation source: rumen sample fed with dry roughage | host: buffalo | place: India: Nagpur | collected 2016 | reverse complement strand
TCCCCATCGTGTAGATGGTTTACAAGCACTGCGTTATCTGTGCGGGAGTGACTGCCTCCATTCCCATCGTATAGATGGTTTACAAGACACGAAAAGGATTAGTGGACTCAGTCATGACGTTCCCCATCGTATAGATGGTTTACAAGGAGTGGAAAAACAGGCACGCCTACATCGGCTGCATCCCCATCGTGTAGATGGTTTAACAGTTGTATGCCGCACTTTTGGACTGTGCTCAGATCATCCCCACCGTATAGGTGGTTTAATAGCTTCAGCTCCTCTCAGAATGGTGCGACAAAAAGATCCCCGCCGTGTAGGTGGTTTAACAGGTTCCGCTGGTTGATCAGTTCTTCAATGACATGATTCCCACCGTGTAGGTGGTTTAGCAGGTCAGATGTTGGATTCGGCAGAAGATTGGCGAGATTCCTACCGTATAGGTGGTTTAGCAGTTGAAGACGCGTATCCCTGCAGAATTCGACGGGATCCCCATCGTGTAGGTGGTTTAGCAGACGCTTATAAAAATTGGCAACCATCAGCAACCGATTCCCACCGTGTAGGTGGTTTACAAGTGATATAGTAAATGTTACACCCTACCATACCACATCCCCACCGTATAGGTGGTTTAGCAGATCCCCACCGCCAGCCATTCATTGTATGAACGGATCCCCACCGTGTAGGTGGTTTAGCAGGAGCAGAAGAAGATACGCAGAGGATCGACGGACGTCTCTACCGTGTAGGTGGTTTAACAGTGGCCGGAGGCCGCCTAGTGGCGAACTTTTTAGATCCCCACCGTGTAGGTGGTTTAACAGTTGGTCAACAAGCAGAGAGCAGTGAGATCTCCGTTACCCACCGTATAGGTGGCTTATAAGGCATCGAGGGGCGGTTCTCTCGCAAGCGCCAAGTTATCCATCGTATAGATGGTTTAATAGAGACAGTTTTCATTTTTCATAATAGCTGTCCGGAGCATAGCTTCCCATCGTGTAGATGGTTTATCGATCTATTCTCTCCATGGTTTGCCTCCGGGAATCATTACCCGTCGTGTAGATGGTTTAGCAGTTGTCAGTCTTGGAGTGAGGCCGGGTCATTAAATTGCCCACCGTATAGGTGGTTTAACAGGTCTGAGAAGCTCGGCAGCAGCCATCGTATGGGGTTCCCACCGTGTAGGTGGTTTTTAGTTCGCCACATGGCGGCTTCCGCCCTGGAAATCCCGCGAAAGATATGGAAGCAGGATTTCGAAGCAACCGCATTTGCTCCGATACTGTCATTTTTTCTCTACGCTGTCCGGCGCGACGGGGCTGCAGTTGAAAACAGCTGTCGTCTGTTTTTTCGTACGGACAAAAAAGGCCCATCCTCGGATGGGCTTTTTCTTTGCATTGCTCATGGTTTCATTTCGAGTTTTTCCCGCAGGCCTCTTCCCAGGAGTTCCCCACGATCTGATACCAATGGGTACTGTCGACATGTGCGGAAAACACGGGAATGTTGAAGCACGACAGCTGTTCGTTCCATCTCACGACGATCCTGGACAGCAGAGGAACGCCGTTGATGGATCCGTTGCAGACTTCAAGGATGTCGCCTTCATAGATCTCGTTGCCGTCGCGGTCTGTATGGCCAGTGAACTGGCCGACGCTCTCAGGGCGCACCCTGATATTACAGCGGAAGCTTACTATCCTTGTCTCGTGTGTCACGTGGGACGGATCATCGTCGATCAGCAGGCTGCCGTAGCACCAGTGCCTCAGATCGATTCCGAACCCTCTGAACCTGTATTCCCGCATGTCAGTTCCACTCTTCATATGGCGACGGGGATGCCGTCTTTCTTTCCAAACCTGTCCAGGCCGCCCATGACCTCCGAAAAGGCCGGGACAAAACGCTCGATGCATTCCGACGCCTTCGCGTAGTCACCGTATATGTGCACGGCCAGGATCCGGTCGTTCCTGACGGTGAATGCGGCAATGTGGTCTTTGCCCGGAAAGCGGAAAACAACGTCGTGGTCCGACTCGGAAATCTTCCCCGGTCTGATCTCCGCGTATGCGGCTTCGATCCTGTCGGGGATGACGCCGGTGTCCGCGGTGATGTATTCCACGTCTCCATGCCCTTTCGCGTAACGGCCAGTCTCTCCGTCCCATACATAGGAGCTCACTTCTTTCCCTTGCGGGAGGAAAGGCGAAACCGTTTTCCCTGCAGCCTTCTCAAGCAATTCCATCATGTTGTCAGCCATATCCGAATCTCCTTTTTTCAATACCACATCAGGCATCTGCGTTCCCTGACGCAGTGCCTCAGCATCTGCCTGAAGTCGGCTATTCTGCCATACTTCGACCAACAATACCCATACCAGTCGTCCTGTTCCGGCATGTCGGAGATGTCGTTCAGGATCGCGGCGCAGGTCGACGGCATCAGCCGGCCGCCGCTGTCGCACGCGACCAGGAAGAACGCCGTATGGTGGCTTATCCTCTTCTTCCTGATCAGGTCGTTGAGGTTGTCTATGAAGCCCTGCATGTTCTCGCTGCCGTCCGGAAACGAGGCGAGATACGGGTTTCCCTCGTACGCCCCGATGTGGTTGGCGATCGCGGAACGGAACCTCGTGAATGTGCCGTAGCCCATTTCCATCTGGATCGGGAAGCCCTTGGTCCTGATGTTGACGCCCATGTCAGTCCTCCGTCGCTGTGCGCTTTCCTACCGCGGCATCCTGCCGCCGAGTGCAGGAAGCTCGGTGCGCATGTCCGCCTCCCCCATCACGGGCGCGAGGGACGGCTTCATGTACACCGGCACTCCCGGGAACTGGGCGACGATCGACTCGACCCACTTCTTCTCGGGGACGACCTTGTCCTTCCTGTTTCCGGTCTCCGCGCCGATGATGATCCAGTGCGGCTTGAACGCGGTGGTGTAGGATCCGAGATCCTCCAGGAGGGGCTCGATCGAAAGGAACCAGTGGGAGAACCTGTCGAACCACTGGAATCCGTCGCCGCGTCTGGTGACCGACGATCCGAACCAGAAGTTCGGAAGATCGGGCAGAAGCCCCTTGTCGAAGAGCTTCCTGTATCTGCCGGGGTTCTTCGTGAGGAAGAAATAGTCGTGCTGCGGCGCCGCCTTGCAGGCGTCGAACACCTTGACGATCCACTCATCCGGCACCCATTCGCCGAACAGGTCGGCCATGGAGCACACGAATATCATGCGGCCGCGAGTCCATTTCTTCGGAATATCCAGGCGGTCCTCCCTGAGTGTCGGCTCGAAGCCGTGCGGATATGCCTGCGTGCCGCGGAATCTCGTCGCGATGTTCCTCGCGTAACAGTAGGCGCAGCCGTGGCTGCAGCCGGTCACCGGATTCCATGTCGAGTCGAATGTCTCGATTTTTGTCTTCTTTCCCATCTGGATTTTCCTTTTCTTCAAAGCGTCGACATGCCGTAGCCGCATCTTGAGACCGCGGCACCGCATTTTCTGACGGGGCAGTCCTTGTACATCCCGCAGCCGGGGCACGGGTTTGCGGCGGGCTCTATTCCGAAGACCGTCATTGCGTCTCCGGCGGAAAGCGTGCGGAGCAGCTCCTTCTTGTGCACCTCCCGGTAACCTCTTTCCGGCTCCGTGGGATTGTCGGCCACAATGGTGATGATCTTCCTCGAGACCAGCCTCAGCGCCCATTCGCGGACGTCCGCCTGCGAGTACACCGCCCTCTTTCCGCGGTATCTGGGAAGCGGCAGGCTTCCCCAGGCCGAACACACATGCTTCCAGTGTCCGCGGCCGCCTCTGAGCGGCTTCAGGTAAAGGGCGCAGACTCCGTCGACGTCGTCGGCGGCCTCTTTGAGGACGTAATAGCGCTGCATCAGCTCGAAATGGACGGCCCACGGCGTCTGCCTGGTTATCCTTATCAGTCCGAGCTCCGAAAGCCGGAGAAAAAGACCCTTCATCTGCGGCTCTCCTTCCGGTCCCTTCCGAGCATCACGCACAGCATCACGGTGAACACGGTGCAGACCAGGATCACGTACGTCGCGATGCCGGCGAGCACGCTGTGGCGCAGCACTGCGGTGGCGACGGCGGCGAGAAAGGACAGCAGGACCATCGGCCAGAAAAAATTCTCGAGCCTGTACTTCTTTTCGTTCATAATCTCTCCCTGTAGGCGTGTCTGGCCATCAGAAGGCCGTCGGCGTCCTTGTGTTTCTCTATGAGCTTCCCGAACTGCGGGAAGAGTCTCCTGCCCATGTCCACGGAGGCTTTCTTCAGCTCCGGCGTGCCGGAGGTGCCTTTCGGCAGCTGCGTCCTCTGCCACTCCCTGGAATCGATGAACATGTAGGGGATCCCGAGGGATTCGAGCACGCACTGCTCCGCCTCCATGCACCTCACCGCCGAGATGGTGGACTTGAACATCTTCGGGTTTATCAGCGGCCTCTCCATCACGACCATCACGCCGCCGGGCCTATCCCGCAGGCCTTCGAGGTACTTCCTGAGGGCCGGAACGTCCACGCGCGTGATCTGGTCGCGGGCCTTCGTATAGTTCTGCTCCTTCCTCACCGGGGTGAGGATGAAGTCGCAGAAGTCCTCGGACACCACTCCGATGCTGCCGGTCACTCCGTTGTCTATCCCGATGTACGTCTTCAATTCTCGAGTCTCCCCACCCTGAAGGACAGGCGGCCGTACATGGCCAGGAGGACCGTCAGAATCAGGATCATGAAATCCGCGGTGAACGCGTAGACGGGCGCAAGGCTGAACGTCATCACGACGGAGAGCAGCACCATGACGAGGAACGTCGTTCCGTGGCGGAAAAGGCGTCTGACCGCCTTGCTTCCGTAGGATCTTCCGAAAAGTATCTCTGCGAGGGGCTTCACAACACCATCCCTCCCTGCGCCGCGGCGGACGCAGCCGAGCCGGCTATGACCGTCATGACGAACACTATGGCGACGGAAACTGCCGCCATAACGAGCTGTATCCTCACATAGTCCGGGGTTTTAGGCCCCTCGGGCCTGTTCTGTCTGCTGTTTTTCATAGTTCAGATTATAGCAGTTTCCGGACGTAATTTCAAACACGGCTGTCACACCTGCGTCCGCAGACGGCATACGGAAGGGAGAGCCCCCCGCGGGCACGACCCGCGTACGGGGGTGGTGTCTTCAAAAAACAAAAGGAAGAAGACGAAAGAGAGGAAAACAGGAAAATGCCCACAATCAACCAGAAAAAGGAAATCATCAGCATGATGAACTCATCCAGTCTCAAGAAGACCCTCTTCGAGAAGGCCGTCCTGAGAGAGACTAGCCCGGTCCTTCTGGAGGAATACAAGAAGGCGGTCGCACAGGCCGAAGGCGCCCTCAGGGCGATGATCCTGGTGGCCAACACGCTGAAGATCCCATACTCGGCCTCGAGAATGAAGGTTACCGACCTCGACGGCCTCTGCAAGGAACACGGAATCGATCCGGGAAGAACGGCCGGAGCCGTCTTCTTCGATGGATACGAGCTCGACGGACTCCAGACCGACCGCGCGGATGACGCCGGCGAGATCCTGGAAGCCAACTGAACATGAACGGAGGACAGCACAATGAAGGCATACACAGCGATAGTTGAAGAGAACGGAAGATCCGCGGCCGAGAAATGGGTCGAGGAACTTCGCGGCACAGAATCCGGAATCGAGACAAGACCTGCGGGTCTCATCTCCGTGCCGGGCTTCGACCGCACCAAGGACGAGGCGATGAAGCTTGCGATGGAGAAGTCCGCCGCATCCCCCACCCTCAGCGCATACATGGTCGGCTACACCGAGAACGGCTCTCAGAAAGCCATCGAGCTCGCCGATAAAATCGACGAGGCCGAGAAGGACGCCAGGGAGTACGAGGAGAACCTCAACATCGGCTACATGAGAAGCGGATGGAAGAGCGTCACCTGCCCGAAATGCAAGTCCAGCATCTCGCTCGAGTTCGGCGGACACTTCAAGGTCTGTCCGGTATGCGGAAGCGACGAGATGATCGCCCCGAAATACACCGGAATCCTCGAGGGGAAGAGAAGAAAGGCTGCCGCCCTGAGGGAGAAGCTCAGAAACCTCCCCGCCGGAGAGGACTCCGTCAGACGCCACGCCGTGGCCTGGAGCTGCAATGACCAGTGATTCGATGTATCTGCACAAATACTACCGCAAGCTCGCCCGGAGCATGCTGCTCCAGGCGGTGGAGGACATAAAGAGGAGTCCCGTGAAGAACCCCTCCAACAACCTCTACCTCAGGGATATCCAGGCGTTCGTCGACAACAAGGAGTGGCTCGAGAAGATATGCGAGCTGGCCGAGATGGATGTCAGGAACGTTAAGAAGACGCTCTCGGACCTTCTTGTCGACCCCAGATACAATCCCAGCGGCATCAAGCCGCAGCCTCTGGACTACGACCCCACCGAGGAGATGCGCGTCGCGCTGCATTCGCCGCAGCAGCCGCTGCTCTTCCGCACCAAGAACACCTACGGCCCGAAGCCGAAGCCGGTGATCCACGTCAAGAAGAAGGTCGTTGTCCGCGTAGTCGTCCGCCAGAGGGAGCTCGACTTCTCAGGGCAGGCGTCATAGGAGCCAAGTAAATGAAATGAAGATCAGAATAGAGCGCGGAAGCTGGAGGACGCTCCGCAGGATGATAGCGATGGACTCCTCCTACAGCGGCATAATGCGCCAGCTGGAGAAGGGCACCACCCCCCTGTCGGGAAGACACTTCCTCCGCCTCTGCATGGACGCGCCTCAGGTGAGGCTCGCAGGCCTCGGGGTCTACGCGTTCCCACTCATCGACATCGCCGTAAGGGTCGCCCTGGCCCTGGTCTGGTCGACGCTGTGCGGATGGCGCGACACCACGGCCGACTTTCTGTTCCACATGGTGAACTTCACCCTCAACGGGTGGACGTACGGGCTGATCTGCGAGGCGGCGACGCTCGCGGCCCTCTACCGGACCGGCGTGCATGTCGCGGGAAGGATCCTCTTCTGGGTCCTGCTCATGAGATGCGCCGACTCCCTCTTCTCCGCGGTCGTCCCCGACCGTTACGAGATAAAGATGGACTCGCAGAAGAACAGGCAGCGCAGGGATTCCTTCGGACTGAGCGAGAAACCTCTCGCCCACACGTTCCAGACAGCGCTGCAGCAGAGCATGAGGCCCGTCACGGGACTGCTTCTCGCATACTTCGTATTCGCTCCGGTCCTCACGGACCTCTTCCCGGAAGGCCTTCTTATCAGAATCCCCTCCGCGGGCTACCTGATCTCCGTCGCATCGGCGATGGCCTGGACGTTCCTGTACAGGCTCGTCTCCTATTCGGTCCACAGGGCCGACGCGGAGGATGAGTCCGGAATAGCCCACGGCGAGGGCGAGAGACCCGACCGCACCGAGACGAGACGGCTCTGGGCCAGGACGATAGCAATCCCCGACAGGAGTCCGGAGTCATGGATCTTCTGGGCGCCCCTGTGGCTCGGGCTCTTCGCGGCGCTCGGGACATCGGGATCCCCGGATCCGACACGGGTGTTCCTGAAATACACGCTCGGAGTGCTTCTGGTGCCCTCTCTGTATCCCCTATGGGCCCTTCTATTTGAATGGGCCGACGGGACCTGCGAGGCATACCACTCCACAAAGACCGAGGACCCCTTCCTCTGAGGGGGTTCCTGTGCGGGCCACGCGCCCGCCACGGCGGGAAACGGAACACAGGGATCCGGACAGACGGGCCCTGTTCCAGGGAGAACGTAAAATGAACAAATCAAACATCTGGTCGATGGAGGAGGCCCTCTCCTTCTATGAGGACGTCATAGGCGACTGCGGCGCGCAGGGTACCGACTTCATCTGCATCGCGGCAAGGAAGAAATACATGACGGAGGCCGAAAGGGCCGTCCTCAACACGGGCAACACCTGCATGATGGGCAAGACCATCCTCAAGGAATCCGACCCGCGCAAGTTCGCCGCCAAGCTCGGGCAGCTGGATTCCGGCATGGACTTCTACACGGACCTCAAGGGCAACGCGCTCCCGCGTTCCTGCATGGTCTTCTACATGAACGTCAACCATACGGACGTGCTCAAGGCGGTCCGTGACTTCAAGAAACTGATGGTCGACTGGGACTACGACCTGGCCGCCGCCGTCAGCAGGGAGAACATCGGACGCCAGCTCAAGACGGTCCAGAACAACCTCCTGAAGGCATTCCAGGATCCGAAGAACCAGATGAAGGGCTGGACGGACATCGACTGCGACGTCCCCGGCCTGTGCGTGCCTGAAAGCGCGCACGACCTCTGGCCCCAGGAGAACATCGCCACGAGCCTGGGCGTGCATCTGACGAAGATGTTCTCCCTCGGCGACAACTGGGATCCCGGCAAGAAACCCGTGTACGTGGTCCTCACCCACGGAGGATTCCACGTCCTTCTTCGCGACCAGGCGATATCCCAGCACAACAGGACGGTCGCCGCCGCCACGGAACACAAGGTGATGATCCCCCAGCTCATCCATACCCCGGAGAAGCTGGCCGACGAGATAAAGACCTTCCTTGCGGCCAACGACTGCAACGACGCCAAGGAGATCAAAGTCAACCAGAACGCGGCGGTTCCCCTTCCGGGAACGACGCAGGGCGGCTTCCCTGTCCGCCTGATCAGACCGTAAAGGAGGCCGGCATGGCTACAAGACTCACGGAAGAAGAGAAACGAAGACGCACCGAACAGGAGAAGCGCGACCTCTTTGTACAGGCATACGAGAGTCCGATGAACTCGGACGAGAGGGTCCGCGCCCTCGTCAAGATAGCCACGCATGCGTGGCTCGAGGAATACCACGAATACGCGGCCAGGAGAGCCGCGAAGGGAGACATCCGCTGAAGGCCGGAGTTCCATTCCGCGGACATGGCGGAAGCCGCATATGGCGGTGACGGTATCCTGCGCCCGTGACGGCGGAGCCCGGCCGGTCCGGGAGCCTTCGCCTCCACCCTCTCCCTGCCCCTTTCCCCCGTCACCGGAAACCGTATTCCGGCGCAAGAAAAAAGTTGACGGATATGATATACTGACGTATATTCCAACATATGCAGAAAGCAACGGAGGGAAAATGTACAGGGAAATAGCCAAAGTCTACGGCGTCGACGCAGCCCAGCTCGCGAAGGTCAAGACAAACAAGGCCTGCGCGGAATTCAGAAGGATCCACCCGGACAAGGTCGGCAGGGGCTCCGTCGAGAAGGCGATGGATTCATACTACAGAAAGGAATATTACAACGACGATGTCGTCGCCAGATACGGCATTGTATGCGACCTCCTGGCGGAACGTCTGGAGATGGACGGCCGGGACATAAGAGTCTGCCACAACGACGACGACATCATTCTGGGGATACCGCCCATGTATCCGTGGGCGATGCCCCCGGAGGCCACCGTACTGAAGCAGGAGAAGGTCAGACGTGCGTTCCATCACGTCTTCGTCGCGCTCGGCGGCGGCATCCCCACAGTGGAGTACCACGAGCTCGAGCTCTTCAGCTGATCATCCTTGGCGGGGCACGACCCCGCTCCGGCGGATGTGATCAGGAGAACAGGAAAATGGTCATAAGAAAGGAAACGAAAGTAAACATCGGCCCGGCCACGGAAAGAAAGGGGATCATCGGATCCTCGCAGGTCGGAGCCATACTCGGGGCGAAGGGATACGTCTCGAAATACGACGTCTGGATGGACTACACGGGCGTCAAGAAGCCCGCGACACCTGAGATGCAGCGCGCGTTCTTCCACGGCAGCACCATGGAGGAGCCGATAGCACGCATCTTTGTGCACGAGATGAAGGCCCGCTTCGGCGAGGACTTCCCCGACGTGCACGCCGTCGAATACGCATACGTCGATCCGGACCACCCGTACCTCGTGTGCCACGTCGACAGGGAGTTCAGCGGCCTCTGGAAGGGCAAGCGCATCGCCCTGGAGATCAAGACCGCCAGAAGCGCAGCCCTCAAGGACAAGTGGGGCGACGAATGGTCCGAGGACGTCCCGGAGCAGTACTGGTGCCAGTGCCAGTGGTACATGGCCCTCGCCGGATTCGACGAGGTCTGGCTCTGCAGATACACCGACGGCGACATAACCGTCTACCGCATCCCCTCCTATCCCGACATCCAGAAGAAGCTGGTCGACGCCGCCGTCGATTTCCACGACAGGGTCGAGGCCGGCTGGGTTCCGGATCCGAAGGACCGCAGGACCTATGAGATCGTCCATCCCATCGTCAAGGATCCCGTCAAGGTCAACACGAAGTTCAGGACGATGATAGACAAGCTGACAAAGGCCAAGGCCGCGGTCGGCAAGGCAGCCGACGCCAAGAAGGCGGCCGAGGATAAGCTCTCGGCGATCGAGCTCGACATCATACGCGCCCTCGACGGAGCATCGGGTGTCGTCGACGAGGAGGGCAACCGCCTCGTCTCCTACTTCTCGTCAAGCCGCGAGGTCGTCAACAAGAAGGATATCATCGAGGAAGCATTCGGAATGGAGGCCCTCTACAAGGCCGCCTGCGAGAATGACCCCACGATCCGCGACAGACACACCACCGTGAGCACCTCGACGTCGCTCAAGCTGGCGAAGGCGAAGAAATGACGCAGGCAGAGAACGCTTATCTGGAAGCCAGGAAGAAATACCTCCAGGCGATGGCCGACCTCGAGACCAACGATACTCCCGAGATGAACCTCGCCAAGGCCTGGAACGCCAGGAAGCTGGAGGCTGAACAGCTGAGGGCCCACATCGCGGTCTATGCCGAACGGCTCTCGGCGGCGGGACTTCCCACGGACCTTCCGACCATCGAACGCAAGGAGGACATGTGAATATGTCTGAAGATACAAAGGTTGAAACCGCCGAGAAGAAGAAGGGTTTCGAAAAGGGTTCGATGAGCGCCCTCATGCTCATCGGCCAGTCGGTTCTGGACAAGCTGGAGAACCCCGCTTTCCACTATCACCTCAAGCCGGGCTACGACGCACGCAAGGCGCTGAACAGCGCATGCGCCAAGATGTCCAACAATCCCGACACCCCTGCCTGCACGAACGACTCGATCTCGCTCGCGCTCAAGGACATGTTCCTCCAGGGACTTGATCCTGCGGCGAACCAGTGCTACCTCATTCCGCAGTACAACAAGCTCCGCGGAAACATGGAGATGGTGCTCAAGAGATCATACTTCGGCACGATGGCGGCGGTGAAGGAGCTCTGCCCGGAGATCACCGAGATCAACGCTGCGTGCGTCTGGGGCGACGAGAAGTTCGCCTACGGATACAAGCACGGCAAGTTCGTCTCGACCCTGCATGAGCTCGACCCGGACAAGCCGGCCGAGACACACGAGGACCTCAACACCCTCAGATACGTGTACGTCGAGATCTACGGCGCCGACGACAGGCTCATCGCCAGCGAGATGATGACGTCCGCCCAGGTCAAGACTGCATGGCTGCAGAGCAGCAACACGTCCAAGGACAAGGTCGCCGGCACCAAGTCGCTGAAGGCCGACTCCGTCCATCTCCAGTTCACCTCAGAGATGGCCAAGAGGACCGTCATCAACCGCGCCTGCAAGAACATCCTCAACACCATGACGGTCGGAGAGGACAAGCGCGAGATGTACGAGGCCTACAAGAGAACCCTCGACAACGAGTTCACCGAGGACCAGAGACCCGACACCGAGCCTCCGGCACCCAAGGCCACAGAAGACGGCCAGGCACCGTCGTCCATGGCTGACAAGATGCGCAGCCTCGGAGCACAGGACGTGCAGGAACAGGACAGTTGACAGACGACGAAGGGGACGGCGCAGGCCGTTCCCCTTCGCCATGAAGCGGCCCGGCGGGCCGCGGAGGATAAACAGATGAGAACAACCTGGAAAACCGCATTCGCCATACTTCTTCTCGCGATGCTCCTCGTCCCTCTCTCGGCCGAGCCCTACACGGGCATCGACGTCGAGGCCGGGGCGCAGCTCGCGGATTTCGGCGGATGCAGGGCGCTCCGCGCCGGTGCGAAGGTGGGCCTGCAGGCAGGCGCCGGCTTCGGCATACATGAGATATACGGAATACTCGACGGCTCGGTCTCCTTCCCCGTCAAGCAGTGGAGGTCATTCACCTCCCAGACGTGGGGCTGGGACGCCACGCTCGGGATCGGCTACGGAATCAGGCTTGGGAACTTCCGCATCGGTATCGGTGCGGGATACATGCTCCAGATGTTCGTCGCGGACAACCCCGTGTGGTCGTCCGGACTCTTCGCCGAACTCGAACCGTCACTCTCCGTCGCACAGCTCGGCGGGGGCCTGCTCTCCGTCACGCTGCCCGTGACGTATGTCTATTCCAAGACATCCCCCTCTCTGAGGGTGAGCGCAGGCGTCAGGTTCTCGTTCGGCGGCTCGAACGACACCAGCTGGATCTGACAGGGAGGATATCGCCATGAAGAAGTTGATGTTTATTCTGCTTGCGGCCGTCGTGCTGCTCGCATCATGCAACATGTCCTTCGATTCGAAGGGCAAGGCCTACATAATCAGCGTAGGTGTCGAATACGGATATGACCACGGTCCGGCGAAACTCGAAGGCTGCATCGACGACGCCATCGAGCTCGGAACGTGTCTTACGAAACAGATAGGCAACTCGGGTGTGGAAGTCCAGGCGAAGTATCTGCTCTGCAGAGGCCTCGATCCTGACGAGACATCCATCTTCTACCCCAGTCCGACTCATGTGATCGATGCGATCCGTGCGGTCCCTGCCCAGAAGGAGGATCTTCTCATATTCTTCTATTCGGGGCATGGAGAGGTGGTGGGAGGCTCACCGTCACTGGCGCTGCCGCCTGAGCAGGAAGGTGGATTCATCTCCACGCTGGACATGCGACAGCTGTATGACGCCGTGGAGCAGAAGGGCTGCCACGCGGTGATAATCATGGACTGCTGCTTCAGCGGAGGAACCTCCGTCGACGAGCAGCCGGGCTCGTTCACCGAAGGCCTGACCGCCTTCATGAAGGATGCATGGAAGCCGTCCGTCGCGGTCATCGCCGCATGCCAGGCCGACGAGGAGAGCACGGTCTCGGTCGTCACGATCGACGAGCCGCCGCTCTACCCGAAGCAGAAGCACGGCTACCTCACCATCGGGGTCCTGAAGAACCTCGGATGGACGCACTCCACGACAAGCACCGCGACAGTGCTCAGCGGAGCCGACAGCTACAAGGTCTACGGACGCGTCGGCGAATATCTGGAGAAGTTCAGCGTGAGCAAGCTCGAGGAAGGGCTCAGATCATATTGGTCGGCCAACTACACCATGAAGACGAACAAGACCAGGGGCGACATGTTCCTGATCCCGTGACGGAGGATATATGTCAAAGGAAAAGAAGGAAGCCAGGAAGAAGAAGCTCGAGGAACTCGGGGCCGCACTGTGGAGACCCTTCACTATCATGGTTCTCGTGTTCGTGATCATCGGGCTCGGGTTCTGGATCTTCACCATGGTCACCAACTTCAGGACAGGAGTGTTCGAGAAAGAGCTCGCCAAGATGCAGAGCGTGACGCTCATCGGAAGGGGCGAGACCCTCGAGGAGGCGGTCAAGGCGGCGGACGCCAAGGCCGTCGAGAACTTCGGCAACGGCTACCAGGTCTCCCTCGAGGAGATCTCATGCGATCCGTGGGAGGTCAAGGTCACCTACCGCACGAAGGACGCGGACTGACCGGAAGAGGAATTCGGAGACAATGAGCAGAAAAAGGGTTTCAGACAAGAGAATCAGCAGGAGGGAGCGGCTCCGCAAGGCCGATCCGGCAAACTTCGCGGGCGGACTCTCGCAGGCCGTCCTCAACGGCAGGTTCCAGTATCTGTATGAGACCTGGCTGGTCATCGTGCCCCTCCTTCTCCTGGTGCTGGTCCCGACCGTGTTCAGATGGACCGGACTCACGGACAGGCTCTGGAGCTGGCTTTCAGGCATACGGCCGGAGATATATCCGACTGCAGACACGTTCGACGCCATAGGCGCCGTGAAAAGCCTGGCCGGAAGGATTCCCGACCCTGCCGGCATCGCCTGCTGGGCTGTCACCGTCTGGGCCCTGTTCGGGTTCCTGTGGAGGAAGAACTACCGTCTCCTCTGGCATCCCGAGATGTACTTCGGCCTGTTCACGGGTTGCTTCGTGGCGGCGGCGTACACAGGGGTCATAGAGCAGATGGAGAGATGGTTCGGCAGCCTGAGCCTGCTCGGGAACTCCTCGATCCTGGTGTTTCCGACGCAGCTGGTCCAGACCTACCGCGACTTCCTGAGCTCACTCGTCAGAGAGCTGTCAGTCAGAACGGGAATAGCGCTGAGCCTGCCGCTGCCGTCCATCCCGTCGAAGATCATCGCCATGTACGTCATCCTCTATTTCGCGACCAACTGGCTGAGTGTGATTTCGATGCAGTTCAGCCACCAGGCCGAGGTGTACTCGCTGGCCGAGTCCAGTTCGGTCGAGGGCATCGGCATCAGTCTCGGAGGCGGCCTGTCGTCCGACAGGGCGATCCCGAGGAACGTCAAGCTTTACATCTGCAGCAGGCCGGCCAACTTCCAGATCAGCCGCCACTGCGTGTTCGTCGACAGATCCGCGAACACCGGCGTCATGCTCCATGAGATGGGGCATGTTGCGCACAAGGACGCGTTCGCGATGTCGTTCATAGCGCCGCTGGCATACGCAGTGCCCCTGCTCCTGTGGGTCCTTTCCCTCCCCCTTTCGATCATACCGGGAGTCGGACAGCTGGCGGTGGCGGTCATGATGGCCGTCAACGCGATGGCCATGGCGGTGTACAGGCTCTACATGATCCTCACGACGTTCGTCCAGAGGCTGTATGAGACCTCCGCGGACTACTACGCGTTCAGGGCCGGATACGGGGAGGAGCTCAAGAGCTTCCTCGATTCGTATGACGACAGCAGCGGACTTGAGGCCCTCCTGGACCCCCATCCGAAATCCTCCGTCAGAGTCGACAGGATCAGGAAATGGACAGAGCGCAGCGAGAGGGGTGAGCGCAGGAGAAAGTCCGGAAAAGGTTCCAAAAAAGCGGATGTGGGTTTATAATATCCGCAGGGAGAACCGTCCGATGGCGCTGAAGATAATCTGCATAGTGTTCTGGGTCTGCGTGGCCAGGGTCCTTGTCGGCCTGGTTATGATCTGCCGCGGACACATCTTCAGCCTGATCCCCGTGGCGGGGGCCCTGGTGACCGGTACGCTACTGCTGGCGGCGATCGCAATCCTGGCCTCGCAGGGTCAGCTCTCCTGGTATGAGAAGGGTGCGAAGGCACTGGCGGACAGCGTGTTCCCCACCCTGGCGGACAGGGTCCGGGCCGTGGTCACATGGCTGAGGGCAGTCGTCTCGGGACTGTTCTCCTCGGTGTCCGGAGCGGTCAGGTCTGTCTTCTGAAACAGGGTCCGGCCCTACATCTAGGGTTGTCTCTCCGGTCATATCCCGGCAAAACACACAAAGGCACACCGGAAGGGCTTGCACAAAACCCGGACGTGTGTTATCTTGTAGCCGTGTAGAGGACTCATCCCCACTCATCAAACATGTCCCATCTGCACTTTTTCAGAAGACACCGGAGGCTGCGGCCTTCGGTTCTTTTTTTCCCGGGGTTTCAGGAACCAGGAAAAAAGAGATCTCTGCGCAAAAGGTCCCTCCTGTCTGCAGGGTCCGTCTCCGGTTTTCCTGCGCCGGTCTGCGGGCGTGGCATACACCGGAACGTCTGTTTTCTCAAGCCGGACGTAATGTTTGCAATTCGTGGGATTTTGTGTTATCATTACAAAGACGTCGCGGAACCACCGCGGCAATAGGAGATTTCGATATGAAGAAAATCATGACAATCCTGATCGTTGCCTTCCTTGTAATCGGCAGCGTATTCGCAGCCCAGGGAAACATCAAGGTCGGCGGACATGTCGGCTATGGTTTCGACTGGATGAAGGCCCGTCAGCAGCTTTTCGGCGGAAACATCGATCTGAACATCGCATCAAAGGGCTTCTATTTCGCCGCCAACGGCGAGTATGAGATCATCGACGGATTCTCCGTCAAGCTCGAGGCCGGCGCAATGACCATGGGCAAGCTGACAGCCTCCCAGAAGACAAACTCCGGAGAGGAGAAGATGGTCGAAGACAAGGCAACCCCGATCAACTTCAATCTCTTCCTCGGAGCAAAGTACGAGGCACCGATCGCCAGCGACTTCGGAGCATTCGCGGGAATCGGCATCGACGCGATGCTCGGAAAGCAGAGTGCAGCTGAAGACGAGCCCTTCAACGGCCGCATCGGAGCCGGAATCGAGGCAGGCGGAGTCTACAGCCTGAACGAGAAGATTTCCTTCAACGCGGGCCTCAGATACTCCATCTATTTCCTCAACACCTCCAAGGAGGCCAGAGAGGATATCAAGGAGCTCAAGGATCACAACGGCAGCGTCTTCCAGCACGGTCTGAAGATCTTCGCCGGAGCGACCTACACCCTGTAAGGGGAAAGACTGCCGGGAAAGACCGGCAATGCCGCGGTAACTCAGCCGGGAGAGTAGCTCACTCGTAATGAGCAAGTCGAGGGTTCGAATCCCTCCTGCGGCTATATGTTGTTGATGTTTTCAAACAACTGCAAGGACTGGTCCAAAACAGGCCGGTTCTGAAGGGAAAGCCCCCGGACACGGGGGTGGACTGGCCCTCCCGCCTGGTGCGGGATCGGGAACGGGTTCCGGAACGGTCTGCGAAGGCTGGCCGGGACTGGCTCAAAGACGCGATGCCTCCTCCGGAATCGTCTGCCCAGGGGAACTCCTCCTTTTCTCCGGGTCTCAAGCTCCGGGGGCGTAGAAAGCCTTCACTGATCCGAAGGCAATGGGAACGTCAAGCCCTACCTGCGCCTGTCGTATAACGGTAGGACCTCAGATTTCCAATCTGAAGATACGAGTTCGATTCTCGTCGGGCGCTTTTTCCACTTCCGACTGTAAGACCTGTGTTCCGGATCAAGGGCATGGGCGGGCGGACAGATCCCCATGAGGGGACACCGGTGTGGTGAGCCGGAATCCGGGGCTTCAGCTTAGCTGGTCAAGTACGTGGTTCGCAGCTACGTGAGACGGGTTCGAGTCCCGTAAGCTCCATAGAGAAGGAACGCCGGCGGGTTGCCGGTATTTCCAATATATCTCGTTGGCACTCTGGACAGACGGAGGAAGTTTGGATCGGGATCGTTTTCCGGTTCCGGTTTCGACGGCACGGAGTCAGTAAATCCGTGCATTTATTTTTTTATGGGAAAAGGGAGAAATGAAACATGTCAAAGAAATCGGTTTTAATCTTCTGCGTCTGTGTTCTGGCGCTTTCGGGCGTCTTTGCCGGCACGGTTGAAAGAAACTCCGTGGACCTGGGCTTCGCCCCCTCGCCCCGCCAGATGATCAAGGTGGGGGAGGATGTCTACACGTCCGACAGCGGCCTGGCGGCATCCGTGGGCTATACCAGGATCGTCCGCGGGGGCCTGTACGTC
>WARQ01000003.1_pt1 | contig 17500 bp, 16 predicted proteins | sample 4769161 | NCBI WGS metagenome assembly WARQ01 (sample SAMN08893024, study PRJNA449175) | gut metagenome | isolation source: rumen sample fed with dry roughage | host: buffalo | place: India: Nagpur | collected 2016 | reverse complement strand
GCGAGGCGATGTAAATATGTAGTACAAGCCTAAGCCTCTCATGTCATAAGCGTAGGGCCTTCTATGCAAGGCGTCAAGATTAGGCTCTGATCAATTTTCAACCGAACCATCGATTTTTCAGTATTAGGTTCGCTGTGGCAGAAGCTGCCTTGGTCTTCTCAATGGAAATCAGAAGATGGTTCAAGCTGGCCGGTAAGCAAAGAAGGAGGAATAAAAAAAAAGGATACCAACAATGCCGTTGGTATCACATCTACTACGCCAAAGAGGTCTCGAACCTCTGACCTACTGCTTAGAAGGCAGTTGCTCTATCCAACTGAGCTATTGGCGCACGTTTAAAGACACTGAAGTGTCCGAAACGTGGAAACCTTACCGTAAATCAGAAAAAAGGTAAAGATGCCTTGTGAAGAAACGTATTGGTACAGATACAATGGTGTTCCATTATATTTGTGCTTGCCTAATGGAAGAATAATGGGTATACTGTATTTACCTAGTAAACTACTAGGAATAAAAGTACTTGTTAGGAGGTACCTTCATGTTTACACAAGTTGCACTTCCCTATGGATATGCCGACCTTGAGCCACATATCGATGAACTGACGATGGTGACGCACTATACAAAGCACCATGCAGCCTATACCAATAATTTGAATGCAGCCTTGGATAAGGATGCAAGCCTGAAAGATCGCACTATCGAGGATATTCTTTCCAATCTTGACAGCATAAAGGATGAATCACTGCGAACGACAGTGCGAAACAACGGAGGTGGTTTTGCCAACCACAATCTGTACTTCGCGACACTCTCTCCGAATGCCAAAAAGAGTCCATCCGGAATTCTGGAGACGAGAATTAAAGAAGGATTCGGAAGCCTTGATGCACTGAAGGATGAGATCGGCAAGCAGGCAGCCGGAAGGTTTGGATCAGGTTGGGCGTTTCTGGTCGCTCATGCCGACGGCAGGCTCTCGGTAGTAAATACTCCGAACCAGGACTCTCCGCTGATGCAGAAAAATGGGGGGGTACCGATTCTTGGAATCGATGTTTGGGAACATGCGTACTATCTGAAGTACAAGAACCTGAGAGCCGAATATATCAAGGCTTTCTGGTCGGTCCTTGATTGGTCCGAGGTACAGAAACGGTACGAACAGGTGATCAAATACCAGTAGGTTCCACAGCCTTGTGAAGTCCCTTCTTTGTTGATGCAAAGGAGGGACTTTTGTTTGCATCAAAACTGTGTGAGGAATATACAAACTGTGAATTAATAGCAAACAGAGTACGGAAATATCCAAATATTGAGCGGAACAGTACAAATATATTAGTCTTTTAGTACTTGCTCAAGATTGCCATAACTCCTTACAATACCAGTGTAAACAGAACAAACGAAAGGAGCAAATCATGGACAAAAATGATTTACACAAGAAAGAAAGTATTGAATTCCTGATCAAGAACACCGATATGTTCCTTGATGCAGATTATAATAAACTCGCCTCTCATATCGAAGGCCACCGCTACTTTTTGGGAAAGAACCTGAATATGCCTATCACGTGGGATGAAGCAGTCTATTCCTGGATGAGCAACCTGTATGAGCCCATCAGCCAAGTGATGGAAACCTGGACCACGCAGATGAGCTTCCCCGGCAAAAGGAAAGCTGACCTGTTCTTCGAGGTGTGTGACCATCTGTACTACCTCAGTGTAGAGAAGCAGAAAGAAGTGAACGCATATGATGCAGTACTTGATTACAACGCACAGTATGGAAAGACCATCGGAAGAATTCTTGCCAAACTGCTGTCGATCAAATACGCAGCGTAATTAGATATATCTCCAGTTTATTTGTAACTCAAAAGGTGGCATTGCCACCTTTTGTTATATCCAGACACCAAAGGCCGCTCGGAAGCGGCCTTTAGGTGGGTTCATTGCAGCACTTATGCGATACGTTTTTTCTTCAAAGCATCTCCTACTACGGGACCGAGCAACGTAATCAGGGTCAATACAACAAAGACCCAGGCGATCGGGGATGCAAAAAAGATGGAGTAGGTACCTTCGCTCATAAGTAATGCCCTGCGGAAATTGGATTCAGCCATCGGCCCCAGAATCAACCCGAGCACAGCAGGAGAGACTGATACATCGGCCTTCTGCAGGAAGTATCCAAGAATACCAAAGAAGAGCATGATTCCTACGTCGAAGAAGTTGGTGTTGATGGCATACGAACCTACAACACAAAGAATGAAAATCATAGGGGTGAGGATTGCTTTTGGAACCGAGAGCACCTTAACAAAGAGCTTGAGGCTTGAAAGACCGAGAACCAACATGGTCACATTGGCTACAAACATGCCCAGGAAAATCGAATAAACCAGCGTGGTGTGTTCAGTGAAGAGGAGCGGACCGGGCTGCAGGCCTTGCACCGTAAGGGCCCCGATGAGAATTGCAGCAACTGCATCGCCGGGAACACCCATGGTGAGCATGGGAATCAAAGCACCGCCGGTCACCCCGTTGTTACCCCCTTCGGGGGCTGCGATTCCTTCAGGAATACCCGTTCCAAAAAGCTCCGGATGCTTGGACATTCGTTTTGCCTGTCCGTAGGAGACAAACGCACCAATTTCTGCCCCGGCTCCCGGAACTATGCCGATGATTGTTCCAATGACGCCGGAAAGCGGTGCATGTTTGAGAATGACTTTCCAGTCGCTTCTGGTGGGCCAAACTTTGGAAATCTTCTGAGTGATCTGGTCGGGAGTGAAAATCTTTTCAACCGTTGAGAAGGCCTGGCTCATTGCAAACAAGCCGATCATGACCGGAATGAAGGACATGCCGCTGAGCAGGTTGATATTGTTGAACGTGAATCGCGGATAGCCGGTGATGCTGTCGATTCCGATGAAGGAGAGACTGATACCCAGTGCTCCGCACAGCACACCTTTAGCCAAGCTGTTTCCTGAGATGGAAGCGATGATGGAAAGGCCGAAGACCGCAAGCAAAAAGAATTCGGGTGCACTGAATCGCAGGGCAAGTTTTGCAAGCTGCGGGGAGATCAGCCATAAGGCCAGTACACTGACGACACCTCCAAGAAAGGAAGAGACCGTAGAAATTCCTAATGCACGGCCGCTTTCACCACGCTTGGAGAATTCGAAACCATCAAGCACTGTTGCCGCTGCAGCAGGAGTACCCGGAGTCCTTAGCAGAATTGCGGAGATGGATCCTCCATAGATCGCTCCAACATATACTCCAATGAGAAGCAGGATGCCAGGAATGGCATCAAGTCCGAAGGTAAGAGGAAGAACCAAGGCCACTCCCATAGTGGCTGTAAGGCCGGGCAGGGAACCGATGCAGATACCGGTAAATACACCCAGGATAATGAAAAGGATTATTTGCACATTAAATACGGAGTTCAATACTTCAAGTAACATGGTTACCTCCCTTGCCTAGATTAGAAGCCCAAAGCGCATCGGTACATTCAGTACTGAACCAAAAAGCAAGAAGATGGCAATGGTGAATATCAGGCTGATAAGTATGCATTTCCACCAAGGACGTTTTCCAAACCATTTGAGATACAATACGAGCATGATGGAGGTTGTTACGATGAATCCAATCATGGGCAACAACACAATATAGGCAATGAGCCCCGCCATGGTGATGTAGACATTCAGCACATTCTTGCTTTTCAAATCGATTTCTGTGTCTTTTTCCTTCGGCATGCGAAGAGTAAGAAGTGCCAGCGTCAGGGCTGAGACAAGGATGAGGCTGGCAATAAGTATGGGAAACATCCCAGGCCCGGGGACTCCATGATTGCTGGGAGGATATCCCATCGAGATGGCGATGATGACAATCGCAAATGCGGCAAATGCACCGCTGACTATAAAATTGGCTTTTTTCATGGGGTGATTCCTTTGCGGAAAAGTTACCACAGCACCTGCTGGTGCTGTGGTACATAATTGGATTACTGCTGTTTCAGTCCAAGCTCTGAGATCAGGGTCTTGAACATCTCGTTGTCGGTAGCGAGTTTCTTGCCGTAGGTTGCACTGTCGAGAACATCAATGATGTTGTTGCTGCCGTTCATGAACTTCACAAAGGCATCAGACTTCGCAGCCTGGCTGAAAATCGAATAGATCTTGTCGACGATCGGCTGGGGAGTATCCTTGGGAACGCCAAGACCTCTCCAGGTACCGATTGCGACATCGTATCCCAATTCCTTGGCGGTAGGAATGTTTGGAGTTGCAGCAATGCGCTCGGGGGCGAGAACGGCAAGAACCTTCAAGTTTCCTGCTGCCACCTGGCTTGCAACTTCAGCGTAACTGACGGTTACTGCATCGATGTGACCACCGAGCAGGCTGGTGATGGCAGGAGCCGCCCCATCAAACGGAATGTGATTGAAGGAGACTCCCGCCGTCTTGCCAAGTCCTGCAGCAGCCAGATGCCAGATGGCTCCTACACCGGAGTTGCCGACGCGCATTGTCTTGGTCTTTGCAGCATCCAGGAATTCCTTGAGTGTATTGTATGGAGAATTCGCCTGGACGGTGACTGCGCTATAAGCGCTGTTGACCATCATGATCGGCTTGAACTGATCATAATACAGACCCGCACCGGTTCCGGTGTGTGGAAGGGTGACCAGCTCAACGGTGATCATCGTGATGATACTACCATCGGCCTTTGCATTGGCACCATAGGACATGCCCACAGCACCGCCGCCGCCGGTTCTGTTCTCAACAGCAATGTTTTTCGGGAAGGATGCTTTTGCAGCATCGACGAGGGCACGTGCAACCAGGTCGGTACCACCACCGGCTGAATAGGGAACAATTACAGAGACAGGGCCGCTGGGGTAGGAGTCAGCAGAAGCTTCAGCAGCAGCTTGCGCAAATGCTGAACCAAGAACGAGAGACAGAAGCACCAACAAAACGAGGAGTTTCTTCATTTTCTCACCTCTTTCCTTTGAGTATTTATTTCGCTAATACTACGAAATCAAAGTTGATTGGCTCGCTCTATAAAGAGCTTAGCACGCTGTGTTATGGTTTCCCAATCTTTTCGTTTGGAAAGCTCGGGATTAGCCAGATACGAACCGACTCCCACAGCAAAGGATCCGGCTTGCATGAACGCTGCGGTATTCTCAAGTGATACTCCCCCGACAGGAAGAAGCTTCATGCCCTTGAAGGGGCCAAGCAGGTCCTTGATGAATTGGGGACCTGCAGAACCTGCAGGAAATATCTTGAGCAGAGGTGCTCCTGCACAGTGTGCGCGATAGAGCTCGGTAGGAGTGAAGACACCGGGAACGGGAAGTACATCATGAGAAAGGCAGTACTCAATTACTTTTGTGTCGAGTAGCGGAGAGAGTACGAATTGCGCTCCGGCACTGATGCTCTCTCTTGCCATATTCATATCCAAAACAGTACCGGCACCTACAAAGAGACTTTCGTCGTTGCGTGCCTGCTCAATGATGGCCAGTGATTGATTGGTGTTCATCGTCACTTCCAAGCAGGAAATTCCTCCCTTTTTCAGTGCGGTTATCACCTCAGGGGCAGCCTCTTGCTCGATGCCCCTGATAATGGAAATCACCTTGCTGCGGCCAATTGTCTGCAATACCGTTTGCATCTGTGTCATCGGTCTATTTCCTTCTCATTCTTCATTAATTCATCAAAGGTCTTGCGGTCGGGCAATCCTTCCGTATCACCGTAACTGCTTACCGCAAGGGCTCCCATAAGCGAGCCCATCCTGCCGCACTCCTTGATGGGGCATCCTTCAAGAACTCCTGCAAGAAACCCTGCATTGAATGCATCTCCGGCACCGATGGTGTCCACGACTTTCACCGGGTGGATCGGAACATCAAAACCTGCCGTCGCATCAGCGACATACGCACCTTCGCCACCACGCTTGATCCCTATCGCTTTTGCCCCTTTTTCGAGCAACGTCGCTGCAATTCGGTACCGGTCGCCGCTACCCAGCAGAAGTTCACCCTCATCTTCTCCCATCAACACAATATCCGCTTGGACAAGGAGAGGAGACAAGGTACGTTTAGCCTCCGCCTCGCTCCAGAGCTTTCGGCGGATATTGGGGTCGAAGCTGATGAGGATGCCTTCCTGCTTTGCGAAACGGAACAGTTCATAGACCACATCCCTGCAGGAGGTGCTCAAGGCCGGAGTGATGCCGGATAGGTGTAAAACCTTTGCTTCCTTTAGGTATTCCCAATCAAGGTCTGATACCTTCAGGGTACTGGCAGCCGAACCTTTCCTGTAATAGAAAACCTGGGATGCCAAGTTCGCAGAGAACTGCTTGAACATGATTCCTGAAGGCCCCTCGTCGCTGACCAGTACATGGCTGGTGTCGACGCCTTCAGCACGCAATTCACGAATGATGTATTGGCCGAATTCATCGGTGCCGACTTTGCTTATCCAGCTTGAAAGATGCCCAAGTTTGGAAAGTCCCACCGCAACGTTGCTTTCAGCCCCTGCCACCACCTTGCTGAACTGCTGGACGTATCGGAGTTTTGTATGCGCATTCGGAATAAATGCGACCAGACTTTCACCGATGGTTACAACTCGGTCACTCTTCATAGTAACTCTCCACTATAAATCCAATGGTTTCTATGTTCACTGATGATCCTGCGGATCTGTACCTTGGCATCGAGCAATAACTCCTTGAACAAAGCTTCCCGTTCCGATGAGTATCGAAATTCAGGCACAGCAATGCTCATGCCGGCGAGAATCACGCCATCCACATCGATTGAAGTTGCCACGCATTGGATTCCATCCGTTGATTCTCCTTTCTCATAGGAGAAGCCTGTACGTCTTACCTCAGACAGCTGCGAATTGAGTTCGGCAACAGTCCTGATTGTATGTTCAGTGATAGGTTTGAGCGTTCCTTCAGGATACAGCCTTTCAATTTGTTCTTGCGAATATTGGCTGAGTAGAGCCTTTCCATACCCTGTACTGTATGCCGGCAGCTTGTTGCCGGGGTTGGACATCACCCTGAATTGGGAGAAAAGGTCCATCTTGACCAAATACAAGACATCGAGACCGGATAGCACCCCAAAATACAAGGTTTCATTGATCTTTTGATTGACTGAGAGGAGAACCCCCCTGATCTGCTCAAGGATATCCACATTATTGATGAACTTGTTGCCATAGACAAAAAGACTTTCTCCTGCGTAGTACTGTTCTTCGCGATGATTGTAGCTAAGGTATCTACGTGCTGAGAGGGTGGTGACAAGCGGATGCAGACTGCTCTTTGGTATATCCAGCCGCCGAGAAATGTCGGCTAGGGTGATACCCGTTGGATGTTCTGCAACCAGCTCCAATATGTCAAGAATTCTCGCGGTTGTGCGGTGCGTAGATTCAGTCATATTCCCTTCTCTGTGTTCGTATATACGAACGACGTTCGGCTATACGTATATGATACACCAAATCTGCTTCTTGTAAAGAATATTTTTCCGTTTCCATGAAAAAAGGCAACCAACACTGGTTGCCTTCATGAATCGGGGCGAAAGGACTCGAACCTTCGATATCCTGCTCCCAAAGCAGGTGCCCTAGCCACTGGGCTACGCCCCGAAACTTTCTGGAGTATACGCACTTGAGAAGCAAAGCGTCAAGGGGTACCATAGGAAGCCTATGGACAAGAAACAACGCATACAAGAGATATTTACCGTCTTGGACACACAGCTTCCCTCCGACATCCAGTTTTTGGAGCAACGTGATCCCTTCCGCTTTCTTATCAGCGTCATTCTCTCGGCCCAGACAACCGACAGGATCGTGAACATCGTCGTAAAGGAACTGTTTGCGAAGTATCCTGACAAAGCCTCGCTCGCTTCTGCTTCAGCTGAAGATGTAGAATCCATTATCTATCCTACAGGGTATTACCGTAACAAAGCAAAGAACATCATCGCCTGCTCGAAAGCCTTGCTTGGCCGCGGGCTTCCCGACACCATGGATGAGTTGATCAAGCTACCTGGGGTAGGACGCAAGACCGCCAGTTGTGTCCTTGGCGACATCTACGGAAAGAGTGCCATTATCGTGGACACGCATTTTTCACGGGTGGTCAACCGTCTGGGCTTGGTGAATGCAAAGGACCCGGAGAAAGTAGAGAAGGAGATAGCCGCTCTCTTGGAAGAGGACAAGCAGTACCGGTTCTCCATGACAGCCAATCTATTTGGAAGAACAACCTGCCATGCCAAGAAGCCCGAGTGCGAGGATTGCCCGCTCAGTTCTCTCTGTCCGAGTCGAGATGCCTTTCTGAAAGCACGTTCCAAAGGGTGAGGTCCTCTCTCCGTTCCACGGTGAGAACGGCCAGGCTCACACTTCTGATCGTAAAGCTTTCACTAGGTACCGACACATGATCCGTGCCGAGGTGGATGCCGGAAATCGGATACTCGGTTCCCAATGCAGTGCGAATGTCGGAAAGAATTGTTGGATCGAGGGGGAGAAAGAGCTGCCCCTCCTCATACCTAAGCGTTCCATCGATGGTTATCGGGAGCCGGGGACAGGGCACAAAGGGGAGGGTGGATGAACAATCGCAGGGACCGAGGATGATGCAGGGCTCGAGACAGCAGAAACTGCCTTTACCGCTTATCTCGAACAACTGCGTCCTCAATTTCATCAACTTTGTTCTTAGGTCCTTACCCAACCTGAGGATGTAATAGCTTTCCATACCATAAGGATAGTCAAGCAAACAAAGCTCGACAAGGGAAAAAGTAGAAAAGATGCACCCTTTCTCTTTACACAAAAGCCGTTATCTGGTAATTTGGCAAAGGTTGAAGTCTCCAATGCGATAACCTTGTGGAACTGCTCACGGACAAGAGGTTGCCCGTACAAGGATAGCCGTGACTTTGACAGGCCTCGGTTCGGCCAACTAACGAATTATTAAGACAAGGTGGATATAGCTATGGCTCGTAGATGTGAGATTTGCGGAAAAGGAACGGTAGCCGGAAACAGTGTTCCGAGAAAAGGTCAGGCCAAGAAGCATGGTGGTGTAGGTCAGCACATCGGTGTAACCACGAAGCGCGTATTCCGCCCTAATCTCGTAACGATCAAGACTTTGGTCAACGGAGCTCCCCGCACCATTAAGATTTGCACTCGTTGCTTGAGGAGCGGAAAGGTCGAGAAGCTCGTATAACAGCAGTTGTTACGCAATCTCGATCGACAGAGAGCCCACTTTTGGGCTCTTTTTGTATATTCAGACGATACATTTGTTCAGTGAGTTGTTCATTATCTTGAAATGGGGGTCGTTGCTATGAGCAGTATCCGTGTACATGCAGTAGAGAGTGCCAACCTGGTATCGAAAGAGGGTTGTGAGAAGCTGTTGAGAATTTTCAGCCTTGGAAAGGAATCTCGGCAGATTTTTGTCCTGGCGCCACTTCGCGATACAGCTTTCGAGCTCTCAAGCCTCCTGATTTCGGCTAAAGAACACGACGAGCGGCTTTGGTCGCTGCAGGAGCAACGATTCTCCAGCTGGACGGAGCTGGTTGAGAACATTTTGACCGTCCCCGCCGGCAGAAGTGTCTTGGAGCGCATTACCCAGGGATTTGCCGATATTGAGGACATTCTCCGCTCAGTTTGGTTGGTGGAAGAGGTCTCTTCCGGAGTGCAGCGCTATCTGGAGAAACTCTGCGACAGCTGGATCGCCGACCTTCTCTGTCACTATGCTGTCACGAAGGGTTTTACCGCCGATCTTGCCGAGTATGCAACCCTGAATGCCGGCACCTCGATATCTGCGCAGCTGCTATTTGTCTACGGTCAGCTTCCTCAGGCGGAAGGCAGCGTCCTGCGGGACGGGAGAAGTGAATATGCCGCCTCCCAGCTCGCCGGAGTGCTCAAGGCGCAGGGCGTCACCTTCTGGAACAACTCCTCGTTGCTGAAAAACGCCGATAGCAATGAAGTCCCCTCGGCCTTGGTCATCCGCTCTCTTTCATACTCCGAGGCGACCGAGCTCTCCTTCTTCGGTGCCCCGGTCATCCATCCGCAGGCCCTGCTTCCCGCCATCAATGAATCGATCAATGTACATCTGCGTTGGTGGGGTGATGAGAAGGATGAAGGAACCAGCATCAGCAAGGATGGAGAGGCGGAACAGCTGAATAAGGTAAAAGGATTTTCCATTATCCACGATATAGCCCTGATAAATGTGGAAGGTGCAGGCATGAGCGGGGTGATCGGCATCGCCAGCAGGCTGTTCACCGCCATGCGTGAGGCTTCCATATCGGTGGTGCTCATCAGCCAGGCCAGCAGTGAATACTCCATCTGCTTCGCAGTTCCCGCCAGCCAGATGGAACGAGCCTGCATCGTTGCAAGGGAGGCCTTCTCCCACGAACTGAGCGAACACCTGATTCAAAGCATTGAAGGAGAGTCGGGTCTGGCCATTCTTGCCGCTGTCGGCAAGCAGATGACCGGCCAGGCAGGAATTGCCGGCAAGTTCTTCTCATCCCTCGGCAGGGCATCGGTCAATGTGATAGCGATCGCCCAGGGTTCAAGCGAAACCAACATCAGTGCGGTCATCAAGGGCAGTGACTCCAAGAAGGCCCTTAGGGCCTTGCATGCCCGCTTCTTCCTCTCCAAGCAAGCCCTCTCCGTCGGCTTGATCGGGCCGGGCAATATCGGCAGCACCCTGCTTGAACAAATTGAGTCCGAGAGCCAGAGGCTGAGAGAGCAGTTCGGGGTAGACATCCATATCCGCGGTATTGCAAATTCCAAGAAGATGGTGCTGGACCAGGATGCAATAGACCCGGGGTCATGGAAAACTCGTTTCGAACAGGAAGCGGTCCCCTTGGACCTTGACCTTTTCATCCACCACATCGGAGCCACCTATTTTCCTCACTCCCTGGTAATCGATTGCTCCACCAGCAGTCAGCTTGCCCAGCAGTACGACAGTTGGCTTGAGATGGGAATCCATGTCATCACTCCGAACAAGAAGGCCGGCACCGCGCCCATGGCCTACTACAACAAGCTTTTTGACACCTGCCTGAGAACCGGACGCCGTTTCTTATATGAAACCACCGTCGGTGCGGGGCTTCCTGTCATCTGCACCCTGAAGGACTTGGTCCAGACAGGAGACAGGATTCATCGCATCGAAGGAATTGTCAGCGGAACCCTGGCTTGGTTGTTCTCCACCTATGATGGTACGGTTCCCTTCAGCGCACTGGTCAGACAGGCCAAAGAGATGGGCTACACCGAACCTGATCCCCGTGACGATCTATCGGGAATGGATGTCGGACGCAAGACGGTCATTCTTGCCCGTGAGATGGGGTATGAGGTTGAGGTTGAGGACATTCCGATCCAGAGCTTGGTTCCAGAGGGGATGGCCTCGCTCTCTATCGAGGAATTCATGCAGAACCTGGAGGAGCTTGATGTACACATTGAACAGGCATACCATGATGCATGCGAGAAGGGTGAGAAACTCCGATATGTAGGCATCGTCGATGAGAAGGGAGCCTGCAGTGCGTCGCTTGCCAGCTTCAATGGTGATCATCCATTCGCACAGACGAGCGGGACCGACAATGTGATCTGTTTCACCACCGACCGGTATTTGAGCCAGCCTTTGGTTATCAAAGGACCGGGGGCGGGCAGGGAAGTGACGGCAGGTGGAGTGTTCTCCGATATGCTTCGTCTTGCTGCATATCTTGGTGCAAGGATTTAGGAGGAAGAAAAAATGAAGTTTGTTTCAACCCGTGGCAAAGCGCCGGCGGTATGTGCCAGTGAGGCGATCATGCAGGGACTCGCACCCGATGGCGGTCTGTATGTACCGCAGTCGTTTCCTCCTCTGACGCATCTTGCAATCCATGAGATATCGAGCTATCCCGAACTTGCATTCGAGGTTCTCGCTCCCTTTTTCGAAGATGATCCACTGAGGGAAGATCTTGCAGAAATCTGCATGGATGCCTTCAACTTTCCCGTTCCCTTGGTCACACTCAGGGAGCAGGAGACCGTCCTTGAACTTTTTCACGGACCTACGGCCGCGTTCAAGGATTTCGGTGCCCGGTTTCTTGCTGCTTGTATGGAACGGATGCTTGCCAAGCAGCAGCGCAGGTTGACCATTCTGGTAGCAACAAGCGGCGATACCGGAGGGGCGGTCGCTGCAGCGTTCGCCAACCGCAAAGGCATCGATGTAAAGGTGCTGTATCCAAAAGGAAGAGTGAGTGGAAGGCAACAACAACAGCTTACCTGTTGGGGGGGGAACATCCAGGCCTATGAGGTGGACGGATCCTTTGATGATTGTCAGAAAATGGTCAAGGAAGCTTTCATGGACAAGGATATTTCCCTCCAATGGGGACTATCCAGTGCAAACTCCATCAACTTGGGACGTTTGCTTCCACAGAGTGTGTACTACGTCTTTGCATCGCACCTCTACAACCAGGCGTTCGGGAAGAAGCCGACCATCATTATTCCCAGCGGAAATGTCGGCAACAGCTGTGCAGCATTTTGGGCTCTCACGATGGGCGCCCCCATCGAGAGGATAGTCCTTTCGGTGAATGAGAACAGAACCATTCCCGACTTTCTCTCAAGCGGAACATACCAGCCCCGCGACTCGGTGCAAACCTTGGCTAATGCCATGGATGTTGGAGCTCCAAGCAACATGGAGCGGCTCTTCCACCTGTATCCTGATACCGATACCCTTGCACGAATGCTCACCGCTTACTCTGTGGATGACCCGACCATCGAGGCGACGATCAAGGAAGTGTATGGAGAGCTTGGGTATATTCTCTGCCCGCATACTGCAACAGGCGAGCGCGTCAGACGCGATTACTTTGCCGGCCAACCAACCATTGTTGTATCGACAGCCCATCCTGCCAAGTTTGAACAGGTGGTCGAACCTTTGATAGGTACAACCATAGAGGTTCCTGAAAATCTGGCGAAGCTGCTGGATAAGAATGCTAGCTTCAGGGCGATAGGGACCGATTACAAGGATTTATTCAATTGATAAAGACAGGGCAGCGTTCGCTGCCCTGTTTGCAAAGATCGGTACTCCAGCCTATTTGCTGAATACTCCCTTCACCGTCAGCGTTGACGTGATTGCATCATCACTGTCGTCAAGCAGTGAATCATAGAAACTGACATCGAGGTTGGTGGAAACGGTAATCAAACCCAAGCGTTTTTCCAAGGCGAACGAGCCGGTAACCTTATACGCTTCAAGTGACGCCCTGAAAGCTTGGTCGAAGGATGCGGTAAAGTTGATTGTATCAAAGAACGTCTCTTTAATACCGAACTTGGCATCATATCCAAAAGAAGTGAGTGAACTGGGTTCCGTACTCCATGCTTGATCGAAGCCCAGCGAGAGTGTGTAACGACTGAAATTCACACTCCCCGAGAGCGCATAGCCAAGTTCCCAGAAGGATGTTCCATCCGCTGTTCCATCGACGGTGTGTTTGGTAACATAGGAATCCTTGGTTTTCGCCCCGAAATTTGTCGTAACAGAACCAATCTTGTACCGAGCGCTGCGCCATCGCAGTTCCCCGGTATGAGATAGGGTGGTATCGTTGTCGGTCGAGGTTTTGATGGCCGTCTCGGTCGCAGCATCGGCCGCATCCTTTGCCAGGGCTTCAGCATTGGTGGTCTCGTAGGCAAAGGTATAATCGAAACCCAAGGTTCCTAAAAGCTTGTGCTGCGGAGTATCTACGCCGGCTTGCACGGTATGAACGATGTTGGAGATATCGGCTGCAGTAGGCGTAGAAGTCGGAGCCAGATCGGGTTTGACCAAGGCAATGATGTCATTGAACAGGATGTCGGCGATATTGTCCATCTTGAAGGAGTATCCTCCACGGAAGGAAAAATCCCCATACCGTTGCTCTACCGTTGAGCCGAAGGTGAACTCATCGGTGGCCAACGAGGAGCCCAGGCTCTTATAGGTGGCGTCGGTCTTACGGATCCAGGCTTGGATGCCCAGCTTCGGCACCTTTGCCTCCACTCCGTAGCTGATGCCCCACAGGTCCTTGTCGACGATGCCCGAGACCAACCCATTGGAAGGCAGGAAGTAGTCGAGAATCGGGAACACGGCGTGGATCTTGTCCAGGTACCCTACATAGGTACCGAGGTCGGGGCCTCCCTGGTTTTCAAGGTCGGTTGCCAACTGATTCACATCAACGATGGTCCCCGCATTCTCATTGTACAGACTCAGCGAGAACGAGGCATCCACACTGAAGTACTTGTTGGCGTGGCCTGTACTCAGCCCGAACACCATGTTCTGATCGGGAAGAATGCCGCTCAAGTCATACAAAGTCCCGATATCCGATGTTGCTCCGCTCTGCTTCAAGTCGGTGTATCTGCCCTGCAAAGCGCTGATGAAGGAGAGGTTGGTCTGCAGGTACCAGGCTTTCTTGACCTTGATCGCGAACTGGAATCCGAAGAAGTTCTGCGGCCAGGCAACCTGATAGAGTCCCAGGTCTGTCAGGCCTTTGCCTACCTTCAACTCCAAGAAGCCCAAATCAAGGCCGATCGACGTTCCCCGGAAACCCAGGTCCTTGATGGTCTCCTTCTGGAATGTTGTTTTCTGGTCACCGAACTGGTACGTCAACGCAGGGCCGAAGAACGACACCTTGACCAGGAACTGGTTGTCGTTGTCGAACTTTCTGGGCTCCTCGCCGGTGTAGTCGAACTCGTTGGCGAAATCGATGGGATTATAGAGATTGAGAATGTTCTGCAGGTCGGCCTGCAACGTGTTGGGATAGGCCTCGGTGATATCGAACACTGAAACAGTATCCTTCAATGTTCCCAGTACCTCCAGCCCTACAGGGCCGGCCTTGAGATAGGCATCGCCTCCCAGTTCGAACGTAAGGTTCAGCTGGTGGTCCTGATCGTTCAAGACTGTGGTGATATCGCTCGTATTAGCACTCTTTCCCAATCCAAGAATGTACTCAAGTTCCACATTTGTCCTATAGTCACCGCTAGCCATGAACATCGGAGCTTTCTCAGCCTTGACGGTGAATCGGATTTCTTCTGTGGAGGTATTCTCATATCGGTCGGTCATACTGATGACCGCAATGCTCTCCTCCTTGCCCTCGGGAGTGACGATAAAGGAGAGATATTGGTTGAACACTCCGCTTCGGGTTGCTTCCTGCCCGTCGAGGGTGATGGAGAAATTGGTCAAGGCGCTTTCATCGATGACCTCGAAGATCACCACCTGCTCCTTGCCCAGTACCAGATCTGCACTTTTCGGTGAAACAAGCTTGAGCTTGGGTGGTGTGGTATCGTGCACCAGCCTTGCTTTCTGTTCACCGATTTGCGGGGTCCGGAATACCGTGCCGTCCGTATTCTGCATGACTGCGAAGTAGACAAGCTCTTCGTCGGTGAGATACGTAAAGGGGATGTTGGCAACCCAAATACCACGCTCCTCGTTGAATTCACTGTACAAAGGTTCTCGCTTGCCGGTTTGGTAGAAGAAGAAACGAGCCTCCTTGACCGTGCCTTCACTGGGTCCCGGCGTGAGCTTGACTGTAAGATTCTGATAGGCGGGGATCTCATTCTTCACATCGAGTTCCAATGCAGGCAGCAGCAAGGATGTCAACAGCAGTACCAAGATCAGGATTGTATGTTTATGTTGCATGCTCTTCCTCCTTACATCCCGAAACCTGGCATCGAAGCGCCGAATCCACCACCGAAGAACGAATTCATGTACCCACCCAGGCCTGGATCAGGGGGGCCTCCTCCCATACCCGGCCCGAACGGATCCGGATAATTGGGTGGCATGAAGGAATCGATGGGTGTCCCCATTTCAAAATAGTTGGGTGGTGCAGGCGGCGGTGGAGGAGGAGCATTGAATCCTCCCGGAACCAAGATCGTTTGACCTTGTATCGGTGCAGGCGGGCCTGAGCCTGCGGGTACGACGGCTGGCTGCGGTTTTGCCTTTATGTGTACAGGCTTCATAACCGATACAGCAGATCCATCGCTATCAAGAGCTTCGGCGGTAATGATATGCTGCCCTTCACTGATGTTCTGCAGATTCTTGAATGCCAGGGTGCCTCCGGTGCCGAGTATTCCATCAAGATGTGAACGCCATGTAATGGCGGCCTCTGCAAAGGGCTGCCCGTTGCGACTGAATCCCTGTGCATGCAGGCTTGTGTCCGCTCCCTGTTGGAGTACCAACGGTTCTTCTCCCTCAAGCAGGGAGAGTCGCAGACGGTCGAGCACCTGTATGCGAATTGTCGTTTCGGCGACCAGATTGCTGCCGGCATATGCCTCGGCTGTGATTGAACGCTCGCCGGCCTTCAAGTCGGCCTTTCCCAAGTCGAGTGAGAAGCCGGTTGCTATCGGATCCGGGAGAAGATCACTCTTCCACTGCACCCGGTCTACACCCGTCAACTCGACCAAGGTGGCTGAGAGTTCTCCCGTGTCCACAGTTTTATCGAAGACCTGGGGAGCATTCTCGATGAAGATTCCCTTGCGGCTGGTAAAGAGGTTCAAACTGGTACCGGCTGTTCGCTTCAACCCTTGTTCTTCTGCTTGAAGCACCACCTCATAGACTCCTTCCTTGCTGAAAAGAGTGGTAGGAATCGTGGTTGTTGCTTTTCTTCCAGCTTCCGCAAGTTGCCAGACAAGGGCCTGTGCGACTCCGTTGACTGAAAGTGTGAGAACCGGTTGGCTGAAACCGGTCAGCGCAGCTTCCATCGTTATCGCCTCTCCAACCCTCAGGACGGAGTCTGAGAGCGGACTGACAATGGCGAGCGTCGCCTCCGAGGTGAAGGTGAGGGCGAAATCCCTTCGCATCACCTCGATTTGTTCGGTCTCCTTTCCACTGCTGTCGGAAAGGATCATGGTAACCAAGGCAGGCTCACGAAGCAGCTGGCCCAGTTCGGTGAAAACGAGGTACGTTTCTTTACCGGTTTTCTCCAACACACGGTTTCCTTGCCTGATTCTCCATGTCACCTTGGGATCCTGCCCTCCCTCAAATACTGCTTTCAGGGCCAAGGGAGGCGAAGATTCTGCGATCAGATAGGAGGGGAGATTGTTGTTCACCACAGCTTCGATGAATTTCAAAGGTTCATAGAAGGAGACGGTCACAACAGCGGTTCCCTTGCTTTGGTTCGCATCGACGGCTTCAGCCTGAATGGTCTGTTTTCCACGTTGAGTCGGAAGATAGATGAGTGGATTGCCTTCTCCGATGACTTTCTGGTCGCCGGTTGTCCAGCGCACCACGCCGGTAAACTTCTGGTCGTCCTCAACGGCTGCCGAGAGGATGAGACTCTGTGCTGTTTGATACGCTGTGCCTTCCTGCAGTGACGTGATCGTTACCTTAGGCGGAGTGTTGACAACGAAGTCGACGGAGGCTTGGGTGCTCGTTTCCCCCTCTGTATAGGTTGCAACGAGAGTGTAGGGACCACTCTGAGAGGGTGCGGCAAACGCCCTGATGTCTGGGACAGGATTGCCGTTAAGCGTCCATCTGACCGATTCGGCCTTTGCTCCCTGGCTCAGTCCGAGCAGCGTCGGACGCAAAGGCGTCCCTGCATTGACCACGCTGCCGTGCAGCCAGTTGATGCCAAGGGCCATCGGTTCATTCTGGACCTCGATGATGATGCGCTTGCGAGCCCGTTCCCTTCCATTCGCATCGGTATG
>WARQ01000879.1_pt1 | contig 17734 bp, 19 predicted proteins | sample 4769161 | NCBI WGS metagenome assembly WARQ01 (sample SAMN08893024, study PRJNA449175) | gut metagenome | isolation source: rumen sample fed with dry roughage | host: buffalo | place: India: Nagpur | collected 2016 | reverse complement strand
CGTATCCCCTTACAATGCACAGGGAAAGAGAATGACCTCCTTCTCGTCCGTATTTATCACCCCGCTGGTAGACGACACCATCGAGATTCAGGTAAATCCGGGAGACATATCATGGGATACATTCCGATCGGGAGGCGCCGGAGGACAGAACGTAAATAAGGTAGAAACGGGAGTCCGCCTACGCTACAACTACCGCGATCCGGACACCGGCGAAACGCGCGAAATCCTGATCGAAAATACCGAGAGCCGTTCGCAGCTGGGCAACCGCGAGAACGCCATGCGACTCCTTAAATCGCAGCTCTACGAACTCGCATTGGAAAAACGCCGTGCAGAGATCGCCAAGGTGGAGGGAGCCAAAAAGAAAATTGAGTGGGGATCGCAGATACGCAGTTACGTGTTTGACGACCGCCGCGTAAAAGACCACCGTACCGATTACCAGACCAGCAATGTTGGTGCAGTGATGGACGGCGATCTGGATGGGTTTATCAAAGCCTATCTCATGGAATTTGCGGGCACACCCAAGGAAGAATAAAACAACTTTTTACTAAAAAACTTGTATATTCCGATTAAAACCCGTAATATTGCACCCGATTTCAGACCCAGTGTCTGAACCGGTCCTATAGCTCAGTTGGTTAGAGCACCTGACTCATAATCAGGGAGTCCTTGGTTCAAGCCCAAGTGGGACCACAAAATACAAAAGCACTTACGATATCTATCGTAGGTGCTTTTTCTTTTCTCAGTGAAATCACCGCGAAATCAAGATACTGACAGACTATTAATAAACTGATACAGGAAACCAAAAGATTGATCGAATTGTTATATATGAAGGTGTACAAACTCACCACAGAAAACAGTGATCAGATGTCTGAGGTAAGTCAAGGGGAAAGAAGCCATCCCATTAGTCAGCTATCTTACAGGCCCGGACATCCAAAACTAAACATATACTATTAGGCCGAAAATGAAACTGAATTCAAGGAGATCCAAAGAACCTCACTTCTAACAAAGAATTTAAAACATCAACAAATCACAACTCAGGTACATAGATAATATGAGATCTGAAATAATTCAGCATGCGAAATGAAGAAATCAAATTTAATTAAAATAGTATTGGGTATAACACTCAGCTTACTGGTATTTGGAGGTTGCAATCAGAAGAAAGACGTAGTTGATTTTAAGCTATTTGGAGATAAAATGGCCACATTATACAATGCCCATGATGCCACAGGACTGGCTAATTTATATACCGAAGATGCAATCTTGTTTGATACTCAAGGAAAATCAATGGTACAGGGTAAAGCAGAAATAGAAAAATACTATGCAAGTTACTTTCGAGCATTTCCTGATGTTAAAATAGAAATTCTGCAAACAATAGGATCCGAAAACAAGGTCTGCTTTGAAATGATGACGAGTGGCACTTTTACAGGAGTCCTCTCCAGTCCAGGAAGCGAGGTACAGCCAACCGGACTAAGAAGCACACTCCAGGGAGCATTCATTGCCATACTGAACCCCGATGGACTAATTGCAGAAGATCGTACGTACTATGATCAATATATGTGGATGAAACAACTCGGGTTACTAAACACGGCTGAAGAACCTAAGTAAGAACACTCTTTAAGAAAAAGCTCCGAGAGTATACACAAACCATACTTATAAACTATAAGCCGGCATTGGCTATCGTACAATATGTACAGGTGAGTGGTCAGGAGAGGATAACCGTTCCCGATTATCCTCTCCTCCACGCAATTTAGATGTTTATTGTGGAAGTTTAAATTTGACCGGCAATACGTATCTCGTTGCAACTATTTCCCCGTTGTGTTCGCCCGGAATCCAATTGGGCATCAATTTTACGATTCGTTCCGCTTCTTTTGCCAAAACTAAAGAGGTAGAAGGACATTTTTCATTAAACCGGCAACGGACTACACCGAATACATCCGAAATTTGTCCCGTTGGCGATACAATAAACTGCACCATCACATTCCCTTCTTCTTTGTATTCTATTGCTTCGGCAGGATATTGCATATTTTCCGAGATAAATTTATTCATAGCACCAAATCCCCCGGGGAATTGTGGCATTTTATCAGCAACAGTGCAAACTTCTCCCTGGTATTTTTCTGGTTCCCGCTCAGGCAATGGATATAATTTTATTTTGCCATTTTCAGACTTGTAAACACCACCAAATAAAAAAGTAGTTCTTACTTTTTCTCCGTTTGCCCGTTTACCGGGTTTCCATTTTTTCATCGTTTTTGCAACGCGCAATACTTCGGCATCTAAAGCGGGATAACTTCCTGCAAAAAGACTAAATGTATTCAGGGAACCATCTTTTTCTACTACAAAATGCACAATAACACTATTATCACTCCTTACTAATTCTGCGTCTGCCGGAAAATGCACATTGTCATTCATATATTTCCATACATCGCCTGCAGAATATGTGGGTAAGTTTCCTCCTTCTCTTGCAAGATGAACATCCTTGACCACTTTTTCATCTGAACTATCAGCCGTACTATTCTTCACTTTACTCTGTCTAGAGGGATCAGCATTTCCCGTTGCATTTAATGCAGTGACAGCAAAAAAGAAACTAAGTAAAAAGATAATCTGTTTCTTCATAATTACATATATTTTAGTGAAACAATGCAGAATATCAGCTTAACAATTAGACAAATAAGACAAATTACTTCTCAGTAAAGATACGCAAATATTTAATCAATCCATTTATTATCAAATAAATTGTAAATAGATTTTCAACCTCAAGATTTATTTCTAAATCTGAACTATGTATATTCCATATATTTCTAAAGTCTTTATCTTTCATGGTGTTATTATCTAATGGCTAAAATTTTTGTTTAGTAACCTATATACTTCAAACACATTTCATTTCCATTAAAAAAATACAAAATGAGCGTAATTTTGAAGAATAGAACAACTATACCAAAAGTTTCAGAAACTAGGTATCAGTGAAGCGGTGGATGACATTATGTCCTAATACAATATATGTGCTTAATTGTATTATTTTAAGCCATCAACTCTGGCGGTGCTGCTAACAACAGTTTTACTTTTACTAGTCTTTTTGTAAAAGAGCTCAAAATAAGAATCATTGCGATTTTCAAAACTACAAATTTCTTATCTTGCAATATTAATCATATCTTTATCGACCAATTAATTACTTATGATTAAAAAAGAAACCTTACAATCACTAATAAATAGCGGGCAAGGCTATAAATTAGAATTTAAAGTTCGTATACCTTCAAAGGTTCGTGAGCTTACAGAACAAATTTGCGCATTCGCTAATGTCGAGGAAGAATATTCGCTTATATTAAGTAAACGACAATAGAAAAGATAACATCACCTATTTAGAGAATGAATAACGGCCAGCAATTCAAGTAACTACTTTATAAAAGACAACAAATTTTTATAATACAAAAATGTGGAATTATCATCTATTAACAAATTAACAAATAAAACAATATGATCCGTTACATTATTGAAACATTCCCTGATTCTAACTCCTTTAAAAAGTACTACAAACGAATAAGACGAGCAAGGAACTTACGTAATAGAAAAAAATATATCCCAGAATATTTAAAAAATAACAATTTTGAAGTTGAATTGAATTATAAGCTATGGGTCACTAAAGGAGCTAGATTTAAAGCAAGTGAACGATGCGAAGAATTAGATGCTAGATATAACCGTATCGTAGGATGGGTATCCTCATATTTAATCATTTTCAGCGTATTAAATCTATGTAAAATACCATTCTTTACAATTCCTGATAATTGTAGCACATTTATATCTATTTCTTTATCTATATTAATTCTTGTTTTCAGCCAATTTGCATACGCTAAAAACTATTCCGTTCAATCTAAAAATTATCATGAATGCGCTTTGGAAATAGCGAAGCTGTATAATGACCTACGATTATTAAAAGCAAGTGCTGAAGATCACATACAAGAAATTAATAGGATAAAGGATGAATATGAAAAAATATTAGATAAATACATAAATCATCTACCCATTGATTTAATAATGTTCAAGTTGGATAAGAAGGAGTATTTTAATATAAGTTTATACTCAGCTGTTTTTAATCATATAAGGCGCTTCTTACTAGTTCGTTCTGCCTACTATTTTTGTGTATTTATCCTACCTATTTTGTATTGCCTCATTTGCTTAATAAACCTAAAATCATTGCTGCAATAAATAGCTGGATTCACAAAGTTATTCGGTTATAAAAGTATGACAACAATCAATTATCCTCACTAGTGTCCACTAAAAAAATTAAGATTTAATTGACATCGTTAGTATCACATACTGACTCATTGGCAAAGAAATCCTTAATTGGAGTCTTGTCCAAGAGCGAAGCACTCAAAATTCCCAACACTTCGTAAGTGCATCTATGGAGTTGAAGGTCATGCTCTACAATTGCTCCCATACAGTATGCCGTGATAGCAATAAATATCTGGACACTCACAGCCATTTCAGTTGTTCCCCAGAAAGACTTAATTTTAATCTGATTAGAAAATATGCCATTTTCATTATGTTTGGTTTCAAGTTCTTCAATGATTTTGTATTGAAGGTATCCTCTCTGACGTATAACACGCTTCAATTTCAGTAATATGATGAAGCCTCTTCATTACAAAATATCCACTATCAAACACATAGTAAGCCGCTGTCTGATAAGGAATAGCATCCATCGCATTCTGATCGTGGAGCTTAACTTCGGTAATGTGAAGAAAGTGGTTATGTCAGTTTCTACATCGTAAAGCGTATGTATTTTTATTCCCGCTTTGGTATATTCTTAGTGGACACTAGTGATGTAATATATCAAAAGTTTTTGTCTTATAAATCCTTATTTATCTGTATCTTTGTTTTATGGTTTCCAATAATATAACTCCCAAAGAATTATGGTCAAGACAGCAAATTAGCAGTCTTGATGTTGACTATGATTTTTGGGAAAAGAAAAGAGAATCCATACAGGATTTCTCACGAATGAGTCGGAGTTGTATATTCACAGTAGATGTGTTTAAGGGGAGATATGATTTCGCCTCTGAAAATTTTTCTACTGTTTTCGGACACAATCCTGCTTGGATTAGAACGATACAGAAACATGGCGATATGCTTGAAGATAGAATTCATCCGGATGACCGTTCTCAAATACTTGAACACCAGATTGAACATGGACGGTTTATCTATTCACTTCCGGCAGAGGATAGAAACGATTACCAACAGATATTCCAATATCGTATGCTTGATGTAAAAGGACAATATGTGAATATTGTCAGTCGGCAGTGGGTTGTTGAGAAAGACCGGAATGGTAAGGCTTGGATGATAATGGGAGTTGTAGATATATCACCCGACCAGACATGCACAGAGAAAATAAAACGAACGGTTATAAACCATAAAACCGGCGAGATACTTGCCCCTGCATTCATTCCGGTAGAGAAACAACTTACTAATCGGGAACGAGAAATACTATTATTGATTCGTCAAGGCTTACTAAGCAAAGAAATTGCAGACAGGTTACACATCAGTATTTACACGGTGAGTAATCACCGGAAAAACATATTGGTAAAATTGGGAGTTGATAATGTAATTGAGGCTATCAATATTGCCTGCGACTTGGGTATTATCTATTAAGGCAACCAATCCAAACTATTTGTTAGCGGATTTGTTTTTCGCCATTGCTCCAATTCTTCATAATTTCTTACATTACCTATGAAAACAGCATGATATATTTCTATGCCAGGAATCATAGTACCATCCGGCACATCGTATTTGATTTGAAGAATTGTTTGTCGGATTTCTGGCGTTAGCTTTTTGATTATAGCATTGGTTACTCTTTCTACTGTACCGTCATACTTTGAACCCTTACGGATATGAATCATATCGAACTTCCATGTGCCCCTGTCTTTATCTTCGTACAAAGCATGCCATTCGATACATTCCTCTTCCGTTTCAATTCCGTTTATATACTGAATTTCTTTCAGAGGTAATTTGTCTGCTAACCTCTGTATTACAGAGAAACTCTCTCCTATATTAAGCTTGTCAGTATAGATATGCATATCAATATCGCGGCTTTTCATCAACAAACCGGATTTGAGTGAACCTACTAGATTAACGGTTGCTCCAATACTTTCCCATGTCGGAATGATATCGGCCTCTTTTAGTATCTCCCATGCAATTTGTTGATTTTGTTCGGCGAGTTTTAGAATATCCATATTTCTTATTTTCAGGGCACAAAGTTAAAACACTTTCCTCGGATAAGCAATATCTAAAGCTGCCACTTTTCATCAACAATAGTTATCTATAACTCAAGAATTAGCTCCGATAAAACCAACGCACACTCCGCAACTCGCTCATAATTAACAACACTCGAATTATCTTTGGACGTATGTATTAGTTCTTAAATCTCAAAATTCTCAATAAACCAATGCGATCTGACAGCGATTGCAGCACAACCATTTTGCTGAAACATACTATGGTCGCCCTGATAACACGAACCCTCAACTATTTCGGGCGTATTCTCAATAACTTTATGCAATGCGTTTAAGAGATTTTCAGGAAGATTGAATGGAGAGAAACAGAAATGAGTATTCGGAAGAAGTTACATCTTCTGTTTTCCAATCAATAGCGGATAATTTAGTTGCTTCGGTTTGCCAACCTGATTCTTTTAATACTCTTTTGGAGCAAGTTGTTGTTTGGCGATTTTTCTCACTTCCGACCCGGCACTCACCGATTTCAGTGCATAACACTTCTAAATATAATTTTACTTTTCTATCAATGTTCTTTTGACCATACCTTGATTATTTTAGAAAATGATAACGCCTATTTCGGATGTTGAGTCTAAAATAGGCATCTTTTGATTGACAGAATAGCTTACTTCTGCGAATGCAATCCTACTCGGGTTATTTCGCAGTCGAAAAAGACCGCAAAGTATCCTTTACTTTCGGCTTCAATCTCGGTTTTCGAGATAACAATTTACCCCCATTCTTCTCAATGGAAGTAATGCTTGCCTCCATATTCGGAACACGTAAGCTGGCCAAATCCTTGAACTGTATTCTATGCGGCTGTATTCTTGTATGTTCGTAATCTGTAAAGTTAGTTCAAGCGGAGTAAATGGATTATTCTATTCTTGCTAAATCAATCTATTACTATCTCATCAATACTCCGTTTTTGCTTTTCCCGTTTCCGTATCATAAATAAGTAAACCTTCCGTTTTGTCGCCCAGTTGGGCGATTAATTCCCCTTTGTCATTCCATATAGAAGATTTCCCAGCACATTCATATCCGCCTGACTGACCGACATAATTTGACATAAACGTCGTCATTTTATATTTTGCCGCAATTCGGGATAGTTTTTCAATATCAGCATCAACTCCGTTTATTGAATTTAATACGCTTGCCATATAGATAGTAGCACCTTTGTCTTTTGCATTTTTATGATGTTCTTCATTTGATAATTCGTAACAAATGGCAGGAGCAATAATGTGTTCTTTATCAAAGTGAATAATCAACGGATTGTTTCCTGCTGTGAAGATTCCAGTTTCTGTCGGATATAGATATTGTTTGGAGTAAACAGTACAGTCTTTGCCGGGTTGAAAGATCATCATGCTGATAAATATCTTTTTATCTCCAGCTGTCGGAAGCCCTAGGCAAATAATAACCCGATGTCTGTCGCTTAAATCCTGAAAGCGTTTAAGGCGTTCATCCGACTTTGTGGTCTTCAGTTGGTTGGCTAATTCAGGTTCATATCCAGTCAGGGATAGCTCAGGAAACATTATCATGTCTACGTTATTACTGACGGCTTTTTCGATAAACAGAACATGCTTCTTTATATTATGTTCCATATCCCCTTTTCGAGGCTCTATTTGTGCAATACTGATTTTCATTTTAAGAATTTATTATGTTGTTTTTCTTTTATATGGTTGTATCATTTCCTATTCTGAGGTTCTATTTTTTTAATCCAATATCTTCTGCATACTAACGGAGTTTGTCATGAACCTTTCCAATCGGCAAACTCATTTAATAGTACGAAAATTACTTCTTTCTTGTTCATTTTTAATTTATTATAATTCTTTATTCATATATCGTTGTGTCCAAGGGCAATGCACCATACATTTCAAGCAAGTAGAGCATTTCTCCACATCAATTATCTCTTCACGTTCCATACCTAATTGCCAAACAGTACCTTTCAATGCATTGGGTTCACAAAATTCCAAGCAAGTGAGGCAGTTACCACATTGAACTGTGAGGGGGTTGTTCAAGTCTGTATTCAAAGGAACATCGGTCAATACAGCTCCCCATACCTGAGCGCAACCGTATTCTTTGTTTATCAATAAGCTATTCTTGCCAATCCAACCCCGTCCGGCAAAGATCGCCAATGTTTTCAGAGGAAGCATCGACTTGTTCCCCTCAAAATTGTTTGTCGCAATTTGGTTATCATCGGAAAGCGAATAGGCTTTGTAACCGTTCTTTTCAATATATTCAGCTAATAGATCGGATATCCGATACATATCCATTTCGCGAACATAATGTTCATCATCATCGAAATTGTTTCGGGCAACCATATCCAACACATAGTTAGGATTGTCACTGACCTTTTTAAGATATTTGGGAGAGCATTTCACTCCAAACAATACCGCAGACGAAAATCCCCGATTTTGCTTTTCTGCTAAACCCGAGATATTAACAAAGTGAATAAACTCTATTCCATGTTGTTTTAACTCATTCTCGATTGTTTCGTTAAATATACTCATGCCTTTATTGAATTTGTAAATGCTTGACTTTTTTATTTTTCAGCTACAATAAACATCTCGCTGTTGGACGTGAAGTCGTTGCCATCTAAAATATTCTTATGTACAGTTACTTTTCGAAAACCTATAGTTTTCAGAACTAACTTGATTTCTTCTCCCGAATAGTATCTGTCCCAAACAATAAAATGCTTGGTTTCAGATTTAGTCAATAGATTATACTGATATGCAAACGCATTGTTTTCAGGATAGTGAAATGTTTGGCTCAACAATAAATATTCCTCTTTGTCCCAAAAACCACCTACCGCATAATCCCAACTCTTACTTTCCGACTTGTCTTTCACCAATTCTTCTGTAAAGACATCGAATATGAAAATTCCGCCTTCGTCTAAAGATTGATAGATATTCTTCAATAGTTTATCCCTGTCATTATCGGAATGAGTACCCAAGTCGCAGTAGATCATGATTACCGTGTCATACTTTCCGTTTGGATACTCATTGACATAATCACCTAAAATGTAACGAATATCTTTCCTTTCAGTGGTCGCATAATAGATTGAAGCCTTGTTGAAATCAACTCCTGTTACTTCGTAGCCTTTGTCTTTGAATAATGTCGCGTATAAGCCGGGGCCACATCCTAAATCAAGCAGACGACTTTTCGGCTTTGAATGGCTAAGTACAAAATCCGTGATTCTTAATATGGATTCCTGTTTGCGGCTGGCTCCATCAGACATTGGATTCAAATGCTCATTCAACAACTGTTGCTGAATATAAGGGTCAGTCCATATATTGCAAGTGGATTTCTCAAATATAGTTGGTTCTTTATCTATAATTTCTTTATTCATAATTTCATTTAAATATAGGATAATCATTTCCTTCAGATACACTCATAAATCCGACTATCTTATTATACTTCTATTTTCGCCAGCAAATTTACTAAATCACTGGAAAACAGCATGAATAATCTTCGGACAACACGCGAGAACTTCCACTTTAATGGGTTCAACCTTTTTCTCCTTTAATCGTCTGTTGCTGTATCTAGCGTGCAAAGATGCAAAATCAGTTTCACATCTCATATAGCTATAAATAGCCATTTCGTACACCGTTGATATACAGTAATTTTGTTCACCTTTTTGTGCCTTTTTTAACGTTAAAACAAGTAGTGCTTTATGATATTCAATAAAACAGAGAAACAGGAACGAGCGTATTTACAGCAGATAATATATCTTCTGAAAAAGACCATCAATAACACGGACGCGTCAGTGAAAGAACACATCGATACATTGGCAGAGTATAAGGATTATCTGTGGTCAAACAAAGATATTGATCCACATGAGATTCGTTCCATGAGGGAAAGCATTCGGAACCATTTTGCTTTGGGTGAAAATGTAATTGATAAGCGTAAAAGATTGGGTAAGATATTGGATATTCCTTATTTCGGTAGGATTGACTTTAAGGGGAATGAAAAAGCAGATAAGGTTTTAGCAATCTATATCGGATTGCATTCGTTCTACGATTCGGATAGTAAAATGAGTCTTATTTATGACTGGCGAGCCCCAATTTCAAGCATGTTTTATGATCATGAATTGGGTAAGGCTTCTTACATATCTCCGGCAGGCGAAGTAACGGGAGAGATTACACTCAAAAGGCAATACCGCATTCGGAAAGGCAGAATGGAATACATGATTGAAAGTTCGCTGACTGTTCATGACGATATTCTGCAAAAGGAACTTAGTTCCAATGCAGACGATAAAATGAAGAATATCGTTGCAACCATCCAACGGGAGCAAAACCGTATTATCCGTAATGAAGATGCTCAGACCATAATCATACAAGGGGTTGCAGGGTCTGGCAAAACATCTATCGCACTGCATCGCATCGCTTACCTGCTCTATGCTTTTAAGGACAGCATTTCATCAAAAGACATTCTTATCATCTCGCCTAATAGAGTTTTTGCCGATTATATTTCTAATGTACTTCCCGAGCTTGGCGAAGAAACTGTTCCCGAAACCAGCATGGAACAGATACTCTCCGGTGTACTGGACAACAAATACAAATATCAAAACTTCTTTGAGCAGGTTAATGAATTACTCACAAAGCCTGTTTCGGGCTTCACAGACCGCATACAATACAAGGCATCATTTGATTTCATTTCCCAACTTGACCGATTTATTCTTCATATTGAAAATACATACTTCAAAGCAGTAGATGTAAAACTGACGAAGTATGTTACTATCCCTGCCGAATTTATCGAAGAGCAATTCAGACGTTTCTATAGGTATCCGATGCGCCAACGTTTTGAGGCGATGACTGATTATATCTTGGAAATGGCACAAATCCAATATCATACTACAGTTGGCACCGCCGAGCGGAATATGCTCAAAAAAGAGATAAAGAATATGTTTACAGGGAACAATGATATACAGGTCTATAAAGATTTCTTTGAATGGACAGGCAAGCCTGAAATGTTTAAGATGCGTAAGAACCGCACGCTTGAATATGCCGATTTAGCCCCTTTGGCATATCTTCATATCGCATTAGAGGTAAATGGCGCTAAATCCTCGGTTAAGCATCTTTTAATAGATGAAATGCAGGACTATTCTCCCATACAATATAAATTGATTCAGAAACTCTATCCTTGCCGGAAAACAGTATTGGGTGATGCAAGTCAGTCGGTCAATCCTTATGGCTCCTCTACTGCCGATACGATTCAGAAAGCATTGATGAATGGGGAAGTGATGAAGCTCTGCAAAAGTTATCGTTCTACATTTGAAATAACTAATTTTGCACAAAAGATTAGAAATAATGAAGAGCTGGAACCTATCGCACGACATGGAGAGAAGCCTCAAATTCTAAAATTAAAAAATGAAGAAGATGAGATTTCTGCAATCGTCGATTTGATTTCTACTTTCAAAGAATCCACTTACAAGTCGCTTGGTATTATTTGTAAGACAGAGTTACAAGCAAAAGTTTTAGCTGATAAACTAAAAGCATATACCGACGATGTTTACTTTCTTTCAAGCCAAAGCTCCGCTTTTGTACAAGGAATCATCATCACTTCTGCTCACATGGCAAAAGGATTGGAGTTTGACGAAGTAATCATTCCGCAAACAACGGACAAGAATTATAATTCGGACATAGACAGGAGTATGCTTTATGTAGCGACAACAAGGGCTATGCACCGATTAACGATGATTTATTATGGTGCGAAAAGTAATTTATTAACGAATGGGGTGTCTAAACCGAATATTACAGTAAAAATATAAATCCAAAAATTATGATAAATTTTGTCGAAAAGAATGCTTTCGACCTGTCGAACGAATTTATCATAAAATATAAGTTTAAGGATGAGTTCCAGGGCAGACGCATTAAAAGTTATCGGTTTTAAGGAGGCCTGCGAGGAATTCTTCATCTCATCCGGCAATTTATAATATTCCCAATTTTTCGACCACTTGATCAGCCTTTTAACTATATGAAGGCCTTTAATATTTTTATTCGACGTCATAAGTGGTCCTGGTTTTGGGAAGTATTATATTCTAGAGAAAGCCCACTCTTCCAACCAATGTGTTGGAAAGAGGCGCTTAACAGATAACCTAAACTCATTAAAACAGAAATCCAACTGTTTTAATGCCAGACTTTGGGTCTGTTTAGTTGTTTGCCTATTTGTTTTAGTTGGGTGTGCAAGTGCATCAGGTCGATGTTGAGTTGGATGCGGTCGGGGCCGGCTCCGGTTATGAATCGCTTGTCGTATAGTTTTCCTATTTGTTTGCGTAGCTCGGCTTCGCGGGCTTCCAGTCGGGGGCGGTCGCTTATCAGCGTACCGAATTCTTCGGGAGCCTCGGTTGGGGTTCCCTGTCCTTGCCCGGCAGCTATAACGGGATGAGTTTCGCTTTTGGGGGTGGTGGACTGGATTTGGTCGGTTAGTTGGGATTCGCGGATAATGGCGCGGAAGGATTGGCGGCCCAGGCGGCGGAAAAGGGAGTCGGGATCTTCGCCCGGAGGGAGTACCAGGTCGCAGGTCTGGAGGCCGTTGCTTTGCAGTACATGGATGGCTTTGGCGGCAATTTCGCGCCCTCGCTCGTCGGCATCCATCAATACGGCCACGCGGTTGGTGTATTGCTTCAGCAACAAAGCCTGTTCGTTGGTGAAGGCTGCGCCGCACTGTGCCACCGAATTGGGATAGCCTGCCGCCACCATGGACAGCACATCTTTGTAGCCCTCGTTCAGGAAACAGAATCCTTCGTTGCGGATGGCGTTGCCTGCCTGAAACAATCCATACAGGGTTTCGCTCTTTTTATACAATCCGTCCGATTTGCTGTTCAGATACTTTTGTACCTGCTTTTTCTCCTCCTGCGTGGGGTTGAAAGTGGTTCGTCCGGCAAAGCCTACCAGTCTGCCGCCGGCATCGCGGATGGGAAAGATAATACGTCCCGCCATGGCCGAAAAACCATGAGTCACGGACATCCCTGCCATACCCACTTCGTAATCTATATACGTCTGTGCGATGCCATGGCAATCGGGATGATACTTACCCGATGGCTCAACGGCTTTCACGCCGCTCAACTTCATTTCGGAATCCATGGGCTTATCTAAGCCTCCACCGTCCGTTTCTGCATCAGCACCCTTTAGATGGGGCAGCTCCCCGGAAATAACACCCGAAGTATCTGATTCAGAGGGTAAGTTGAAGTTATCAACACCTGTTGATAACCCTGGTGAAAAGTATGGATCGTACTGGCTGGCCACTTCGGGGTGGAATCCGCTAAGGGATTTCAGGAAGCGGATGTTGGCGGCTTCGATGGCCTCCTGTTGGGCTGGGGTAAGTTCCACCACGGGCTTCTTTTCCACTTTGCGAGGTGTGTGCATCACCAGCGGTTCCGAGCCGTTTCCCCACCGTTCGCGCAGTAGCTTTACCGCATCCACAAAGCTGCAACGTTCGTATTGCTGAATAAACGAAAACACATCGCCCCCGGCATCGCAGGCAAAGCATTTAAAGATCTGCTTCCCCTGGTGTACATGCATAGAGGGATGGCTGTCGTCGTGAAAGGGACAAAGCCCGATGTATTTGCCGCCGAACTTTTGTTGCAGGTGCACGTAGGCGCCAATCACCTTTTCAATGCAAAGCGAATCCTTCAGGTCGCGGGTCTGTTGTTCGTAATCGATATTCATGGTATGGATGATTTAAGGAAGGTCTGCCGCCGGTTACGATGGCGGCAGACCGGTTGTGAATTAATAATCGCTCAGGCGTGTCATGTTCTCATTGTAACGGAAACGGGTGATGCCCGTGCTTCCGTTTCGGTTTTTCGCCACTTTAAGGAAGCCTATACCGGCGAGCGATTCACCGTTTACATCCTTGGTTTTACCCTGTTGTTCGGGGCGGTTTATAAAGATTACAATATCCGCCGCCTGCTCCAGTACGCCGGAATCGCGCAGGTCGCTCATACGGGGATCCTTCGAATCGGTACGTTTCTCGATGTCGCGGTTCAGCTGCGAAAGCAGCAGGATGGGGATATGCTCCTCGATGGCCAAATCCTTGATGCGCTTGATGGCAAAACCCAACGTGGTGGCGTGGTTGTTATTGGCGTCGCTCTCCAGCTCCAGCTGATGCAGGTAGTCCAGCACCACCAGATCGCACTGGTTGCGGTTGCGTGCCAGCTTAACCTTCGACCGGATATCCTCCACCCGTGCCGAAGGAATGTAGTCGATATACAGCGGCAGCTCGGCCAGCTTGGTTTTATTGAGGTTGCGAACCGCCTCGATCTCGGTAACGGTAAGTCCATGCTGACGTAAATTGGCGGCCGACACCTCGGAGAGCGACAGCAGGATACGACCGTAAAGCTGCTCCAGACTCATTTCGAGGGTGATAAAATACACCGGATGTCCGCTCATCGCCACCTGCAGGGCAATAAAGAGAGCCAAAGCCGACTTCCCCTGTCCCGGTCGCGCGCCGATACAGGGCACCTCGCCGGGCAGCAGACCGCCTATTATCTCATCCAACCCTTTCAGACCGGTAGACAAGCCCACCGAATGCACATCCTGCTGCAGCATCCGTTCGTGTTTGGCAATCACCTCTTCCCCAATCTGAGACACCTGGCGGATGGTGGAATTATCCACTCCCACACAGCTTATCTGCTGCATCTTCAGCGTCGTATCTTCCAGAATCTGCTTCATGGAAAGGTTGTACTGCACCGCCTTGGCGCGCATCTCGGTAGAAAGTGTGGAGAACTTACGCCGCTGAAACCCTTCGATGATATGATCGGCATACATCCGCACATTGCATCCGTCCAGCACCAATCCGAAATAATCCTTTACGGCATCGATACCGTTTATCTCGTTGTAATAGGCAGGATCGATGCGCCGCATCTCCTCCTCAAGCAAGGTAAGGTCCATGGGAATACCGTTGTTGTACAGGTTAACGGAAGCCTCGTACACAAAGCCGAAGGGCTTGCTGTCGAAATGCTCCGGTTTAAGTCGGGGGTAGATATCACCCATGCAGGTTTGACCCGTAATAAGGGCACAAAGTAAGGAAATCTCTTCTTTAAACTCCAATGAAATGTTATTCATACTGATTGATTTAATAGTGCAAACTGTTTGATTTGCACCGTGTTTGTTTTGTTTTGATTAATTGCTGTTCTGATCCGGAAACATCTCCCGCATGTTGATCTCGTACACATCGCAGGGCAACTTCTTCGGTTCGGCCGGTTTATGCTCTTTCAGCTTGGCACCTACCAGCAGATCGTAGGCTGTGATGGTGATTCGGCTGCCGTCCTTCAGGCGTTCCACTTCGATAATGCCATCGCTTTTAAGCACATCCATGGCCCGTTGAAAAAAGCGGAAATTCACTTTTAACTGTGCAGCCAGGATGGTTTGCGAGATAATCAGCTGGCCGCGTCGGCAGGGATAGATCGATTTTTTAATTGCCATCGTACCATCCTTAAACCGGGCATCCCGGAAAAAGATAAATAAAATATTGGCGATAAGCCTTTCCTGCTCGTCCGGGTTATCTTGGTTGTTTAACACGGCTCTGGGAATTGCGCTAAACCCTTCGCTGATAAGTTTGCGCATGGAACACGATTTTTCCATTTTCAAGTCGGATAATTGGTTAAAGTCCCGGATCTCTGTGCTGAAAGGTTGTTTTGCAGCGCTGAATGCAGCGGCTAAACCTAGGATTAATGAGGCCTCTGGTGGGGTCGTTGTCCTGACTGGTGTCATGTCCTTTCTTAATATAGTATTCATGTTCTTTAATACAATTTAAAAATTAATCCGAATGTAAAACCAATCAACAGACTGGCCGGGACAAATAATTTGTTTAAAACGGGAACTTGTGGCGACCTCCCGTCTTGGTCTTATGGTTAACCGGTTCCGTTTCGGGAACCGGCTGTGCTCTTTTCATTGTGAAATTTTTTCAAACGCTCATTTGGTAAATTCACTGCTGCGAAGGTATAATCGCATATCTGGATACGCAAAAGCTGAAACGCCAACGGATTTTTGAGCCTTCCGGGGCTGTTTAATCAGCACGTTATCAACCTTTAAGAGGCCGAAAAAAGCCGATTTTCAGGCAAAAATCCGTTGGCGAATTAACTAATAATTTCGTCAAAACATGTTTCTTAACATACTATTCATCCAGATTTAGCTTAAAATTGTGTTTTTCAATCACAGTACTCACTGCTTGAACAACCATTTCAGCCATAGAAAAGTCTAATTTGTAGAACTCTTGTTTGATCTTTTCTTTGTCGATCCGAAGGTCAAAGTAATCGTTACAGGTATGGATCAACTGATCTACAGTACCGTTGTTGAATAATTTCAATTTCCATAACGAGGCAATGAAAAGGATAAGCATCTTTTTGCATTCCGGTTTCATAATCAGACTTTCGGTTTCGGTATGTTTTAGTATCCAAAATAGCCGGATTCGTTCTTTGTAAGTTTCGTCAAACAGGCGGCAAAAGGTTTTCCATCTGCTTGAATTCCTCACGTCTTCATTATTTACCAGGTTGGTGAGCGAACAGACTATATCCATCTCTTCATCGTAGGAGGAAACAACATCGTAAAAACGTTTGAACGTAATGTCTTTTGTTTTGCAAATTTTCTCAACATACTTTTTTTGATCGTAAAGAAAATCAAATTCGTTATTCATGGGTTTTAAATTTATAAGATTTACATGTAACTTACAACTGCTACCTGCTCGTTTAAATATCGCAAGTGACTGGTTGTGTGTTTTATACATGGTTTTAAAATGGCTACCCAGGGGTAGCGTAATAATGTTCTCTGAATGTAAAATCAGGTCTCAAAAGCAGCTAAACAGGTCGGAATTTCAGGGTGAAACGGTTCTGTTAAAGACAAAATTTGCAGGTACATTTTGACAAAAATGTATACTCTTTTTGTTTAAAATGTTATGACATTTTACGCAAAAAGTACCTGAAAATTGCAGTGTTTACACCTGGAATAAAACTCTGTTACCGCTTTATTTTCGGATAACAGGGAGTTGCCGGAGGCCCCCTTAGCGGGGGCAGGCTCATGGTTCTCCCAGATAGGCTACAATGATTCGCACCTGCATGGAAGTGAGCCTTCGGGTTCCCTTCACCCAGCCTTCGCGGGCCAGTTCGTCACGTAGTTGGGGGTGGTTTCGTATCCACCGGAGCAGCTGTTTGTTCTGTGCCGAACTGCTAAGAGCAGGCGAATATAATTGCGCCAGCTCGTTCCACCCGTAGGGATGGATGGGTAGGGATTGGTCTGTCATCGGGTATATGATAGTTTTTCAATTAATAACACGAGGTTACAAAGCAAGTTTGTCATAGTAAAAATCAGATTTAAAGTGAATTAAATTCAATAATTAAACAATAATCAAATATACTCGAATCCTACCACATAACCAAATATTTTCAGCATAAAAATAACCTGTAAGTGTCATAATTAGTATTTATTCGGGAAACATCGCGCGTTATCGCGCCCTATCGGGACGTTGGCGGACAAAACGCGCCAAACGGGGGTGGGGTG
>WARQ01002006.1_pt1 | contig 17767 bp, 14 predicted proteins | sample 4769161 | NCBI WGS metagenome assembly WARQ01 (sample SAMN08893024, study PRJNA449175) | gut metagenome | isolation source: rumen sample fed with dry roughage | host: buffalo | place: India: Nagpur | collected 2016 | reverse complement strand
ACTGCCAGAGAAAGACCTACGGAAGTGGAATTGATGAAAAGCAGATGCATCCGTACATGTGGGCAGTAAAGGGCCACTACTACAGCACGGGTTTCAGTTTCTACAACTATCCCTATGCCTTTGGTCAACTGTTTGGTCTTGGACTTTACTCAAGAAGCCTGAAGGACACCGACGGCAAACCCTTCTATCAGAAGTACAACAAGCTTCTCTCCCTGACAGGCCAGCTTCCGGCAAAAGACGTTGCAAAGACAGCCGGCATTGACCTTGAAGATCCTTCATTCTGGGAGGAGGGACTTGAGATAATTGCATCCTACGCCAAAGAACTGGAAGGTTATGTTTCTTGAGATAACGGACCTTTCCAACAGCGGCTCCGGCATTTCACGCCTTGAAGACGGGCGCCTTGTTTTTGTGCAGGGTGCCCTGCCGGGCGATGTTGTTACAGCTGAACTTCTTTCTCGGAAGTCTGACTACGCTACTGCCCGTACCTTGGAAGTAGTTACTCCTTCACCTGACCGCGTTTCTTCAGTCTGTCCATTTTCTTCTTCATGCGGAGGCTGTTCTCTACTTTGCATGTCTTATCAGGCCCAGCTTGCCTTCAAGCAAAAGCAGTTTGAAACGGAAATTCATCGCATAGACCCCTCTGTTTTGATAGAGGAGCCTGTAAGCGGCCCGCCTTTGCACTACAGAAGCAGAACTCGCTTTCGCTATATTCAAAAAAACGGCAAACCTTCTTTAAGCTTTTTTGAACAATCTTCAAACAACAATATTCCCATTACATCCTGTGCCATTGCGGACAATGCCTTGAATGCTTTTATGACAAATCCTCCCAAACTGAATGTATGGGAACTTGAAGATTCCCAGCTGTCCTGCATAACAACAGACAATGGTGTTCTTTATGACAATTCTGTAGGAAAGATTACAATCACATCTGCACAGAAAACCTGCACCCTGCACGTGTCAGACAGCGTTTTCTTTCAATCAAACCTAGTTCTTCTTCCTAAATTGATAGACAAGGTTGCGTCTTCTGTTCAGGGCAGGGAAGTTATGGATCTTTACAGCGGAGTAGGTACTTTCAGTGCCTTTGTTGAAGACAAGTGCCATGTTACGGCGGTTGAGCTTAACAAGAACTGTCTTTCTCTTGCTAAGCGTCATCTTAAGAACACAACTTACTTTACAGCGCCGGTGGAGAAGTGGAAGCCCTCTGTTTCCCACGTTGATACCATCATTGTGGATCCGCCGCGCACTGGTTTGGACAAGAATGTTCCGTCTCTGTTAACGTCTTTCAATGCTTCCACACTTATCTATGTCTCATGTTACCTTCCTACACTTGCAAGGGACCTTGGCCGTCTTAAACAACTGGGCTGGAAGATTGAGAGCGCACAGATGTTTGATTTTTATCCGAATACTCCTCATGTGGAGAGCGTGGTTTTAATGTCTCGCAATTGATGTAGATAAAACAACTTATAAAAATATGGTTTTTCAATAGTCCTTAATTTCTGTTGTAAAGACAGTTTACGCATAGAAGTCTAAGGTAATAACTCAGCTTCTTCTGGGAGGATGGTTGAGACTGTAAAGTTACTTTTTTGGGATAGGTCGAGGCCTTGAAGTTGCTTTTTGGGGTATGGTTGAGACCTTGACTCTGCTGTCAAATGAAATGAAAAAAGCGGCCACATCAGGGTGATGAAGCCGCTTCAAGTCTTGTTTTATTTGAAATATTCCTGCATAGCTACACAACCCCTTTCAAACTGTTCCTGTATAGTGCTCTCTGCTTTATCTCTCTTGAGTGCGATCTCAGGTATCGTAAGTCCTTCAAGAAAATCTGAGAACAGTTCGGCATAATTGGGATGTGATACCTTTAATTTCTCGATGGCTGATTCCAGAGCGAGCCTAATCACAACAAGCTCGAAAGGATCATAGTTAGGATTATTTACTGGCTCGTAACCATTCTTTTCCATTTCTATATTGAGAGAACTTCTCTTATGATTTCTGAGAGCCGAGTTATAGGTTGTATTATTCTTTAATTTCTTTTCTGTACTGAGTTGGAGTTAGTCCAGTAACCTCTTTGAAGCACTGTATAAAATAATTTGTAGTGTTAAATGCAAGCTGAGAAGCCACCTCTTTGATGGTCATTGAGGTGGTGCTCAGAATGCTCTTTGCTTTTTCTACTTTAGATATCTTTATGTACTGGTTTAAAGAGAGCCCAGTTTCTTTTTTAAATTTCTCTGTTATGTAGTATTCGGAGTAGCCACAGAGGGAACTTAAATCTGAGGCGGTTATTCTTCTGTCTTGAGAGACTTCTATAAAGTCGCAGCACTTCTGGACTGCGGCAGAGTAGCCCTTGTCGTTTTTTGTCCTGTGTACTCTGTAAACAAAGTCGTGAAACATGGCATTTGCAAGGGAGAAGAGTTCTCCAATGTCTTCACTGTCTTCTATTGCCTTTAGATATGAGTCCCCAAGCGGGTATGCTATCTGAGGGTTTAAGCCACCTTCCATGGCTGCACGGCACACAAGAGTTTCTAAAACAACTAGACTTGTCTTAGCTTGTCTAAGTGGGTCCTTTCCTTGAATAGGGACACCAGGACTTAAGTTCATAGATGTCATTAAGGCATTTTTATAGTTTATGTTTCCCTCTCTGACCATTTTCAGCATCTGCTGTTCGGACATATAGACTTTCTCTCTATCTCTCTTGTCTGGACCTTGGGCAGTGAGTAAGGCGTTCTCTTCTTTTTCAAGAAAGAGTTCCATGGTGCTCAGGTTCTGACCCGTGAGGGCGTTAAATACGTTAGTTACATAGTTTAAAAAAACAGTGGTAGGCATGGTGCGAATCTGCTTAATAACATTCATTATCTTGTCAGCTAGATTTTGAGGTAGACCCATTATTATTTGATTCTCAGAGATGCTTGTGTAGAAGACAGGTCCTATTACAAAAATCTGATTACTTTTTCTCTCGGTAGTAAAGATGGCCGCCCACTGTAGGCCTATTGAAGAGCCAACAAGTCTAGGTTCATTAGTTTTGTTTGCTGCCTTACTGAGCTCAAGGATTTTATCCATGGCTCCAAGTCTTATTATGACTTTATTAAGGATTGATCTTTCAGTTCCTGCGTAGGTGCTTGAGAGAAGAGTCCCTTCTTTGTCATAGCACCAAATTCCACACATCTGGTCAGGAGGGAAAAGAGATTTCAGAAAAATTAGACTTTTTTCTATTTGGTCTCTGCTATCATCCATATTTGAACCTTTTACGTAATTTTTGATTACAGAAAGTATTATAATAATGATTATTGTAGTTTTTTGCTGAAAAAGAAATAATAAAAAACCTGAATTTTTGTAATTATTCACTAATTAATAGGACTATTAAGCTGGTTTTTCTGCTGTTAGCCTTAAAATATCAAAAAGGAGACATTTAAAATGGCAACTGAAAAGATTAGCGCAAGCGTTGCGGACGGTGTCCAGTACAGGAGAGCCAAGCTCTGGCAGATTATCCTTGTGGCCGCCAATGGATTAAACGGAATGGCCATCTATTCACTTATTGGTATGGCCAGTTATTCTGCAAGCATCGGATACGGAATTGCTACTGCAATTATTGCAGGACTACTCACCTTTACAAGAATATTTGATGCAATCACAGACCCACTATTAGCCTTCTTGTATGACAGGGTTAATACAAAGTGGGGAAAGGTTAGACCTCTTATGTTCCTCGGTTGGGCAGTTCAGAGTCTTGGAATCTTCTTCATGTTCCACGCTTTCTCAAGCAAGGGTCACGGTATTCCAGTCTTCCTAGCTTGTTACATGCTCTATGTTGTTGGTTACACAATTGTAAACATGACAGCTCAGACTCTTCCAGCTCTTATGACAAACGATCCTAAGCAGCGTCCTATGGTTGGTGTTTGGTTCACAATCTTTAACTACGTAGTCCCAATGGTACTCACAATTGTGCTTAACGTAGTTATGCTTCCACGCTTTGGTGGCACCTACAACCAGGCCTTCCTTTCAGCTGCAACATTCTTGGTTATCTTTGTTTCCCTAATTGGTGTAATCCTTGTATGTATAGGAGTTTCTGCTTACGATAAGCCGGAGTTCTTTAAGGGCACAAAGAAAGAAGATACTAAGCTCAAACTGAAAGATATGATTAGTGTTCTGAAAGATAACAGACCACTTCAGTGTTATATTGCTTCTGCTGCTTCAGACAAGATTGCTCAGCAGGCTCAGAGTGCTAGCGTTGTTTCAACCATGCTTTTAGGTATTCTTATTGGAAACATGGGCCTTGGTACAATTCTTAGTGTAGCAGGTATGTTCCCATCTATAATCTTTGCATTCATTGGTGCAAAGTATGCTGGAAAGCACGGCCATAAGGAGTCAATTGTTAGATGGACAACCATGAGTATATTTGCAAATACTGCTATCATTCTCTTCTTTGTCTTTATTGAACCTTCAAGCATTTCTCACATGGGAATTACAATGATTCTGTTTATAATCCTTACAATGGTTTGTAACGGTTTTGCTATGGGTATAACAACTTCCAACACAGGCTTCATGGCAGATATAATTGACTACGAGCTGGATAGAAGCGGAAAGTACATACCGGCAGTTATTACAGGCACCTACAGCTTGGTTGATAAGATTGTTTCATCTTTCTCAGCTGCAATTGCAACAGGTTGTGTGGCAATCATTGGTTACACAGCAACCCTGCCTCAGCCAGGTGACAAGGCCACAGTCGAACTCTTCTGGATGACTATGTTCCTCAGATACGGATTGGCTATTATTGGTTGGTTGATTACCCTTATTGCCATGCGCTTCTGTGGCCTAGATCGTAAGGAAATGATTGAAGTTCAGAAGAGAATCAGTGCAAAAAAAGCAGAACTTAATAGTTGAGGTAAAGATAAATGGAAAGAAGAGAATTCAAACTTACAGACTGGCAGTTTTCAAAAGATAAAGAGAATTGGAGCTCTGTCTCAGTTCCGCACACTTGGAATGCTGTAGACGGCCAAGACGGTGGAAATGATTATTACAGAGGAACTTGCTACTACAAAAGAACTCTAGATCTGGTCGTGCAAAATGGAGAAAAGATCTTCCTTGAATTTGACGGCGCTGCCATGAGTGCAGAAGTCTTTTTGAATGGCATCTCTCTGGCCTCTCATAAGGGTGGATTCTCAACTTTCCGTGTAGAACTTACCGAGCACTTAAAAGGCTCTGATGAATTAGTTGTCGCCGTGGATAACGGCGACAATGCCATAATCTATCCTCAGAAAGCGGACTTCACTTTTTATGGCGGACTCTACAGGGACGTTAAGGTCATAACTGTTCCTAAGCAGCACTTTGAACTCCTAAAAGACGGAACACCTGGAATAAAGGTAACTCCTATAGTTGATCTTAAGTCAAAGAGTGCTACTGTTACTGTTGAAACTTGGCAGAATGATGAGAGTGTAACTATTACTGTTAATGGTGAGAGTCGTGAAGTGCCGTCTGTGGGTGGACATGCTGAAGCTGTTTTCAAAATTGAAAACGTTCATCTTTGGGATGGAGTAGAGGACCCGTACCTCTACAGCGCAGTAGCAGAATTAAAGAGTGGGGACAAGATTTCTACCCGTTTTGGCTGCCGTGAGTTCGGTTTTGATTCTGAGAAAGGCTTCTTGTTAAATGGAAGAGTTTATCCACTGCGTGGAGTCTCTCGCCATCAGGATTTGAAAGGTAAGGGAAATGCACTGGAGAAAGCTGACCATGAAAGAGATATAGAAATAATTAAGGAGATAGGAGCTAACACAGTCCGTCTTGCCCACTATCAGCACTCCCAGGACTTCTATGATCTTTGTGATGAGAGAGGAATTGTTGTTTGGGCAGAGATTCCATACATAACCATGCATATGAAGAGTGGAAGAGAGAACACTCTATCTCAAATGAGAGAGCTCCTTACTCAGTGCTACAACCACCCTTCCATTGCTGTTTGGGGTCTTTCAAATGAAATAACAGCAGCAAGCGTGGTGAATGAAGATTTACTAGAAAACCACCGCTTGTTGAACAACCTCTGCCATGAGATGGATAAGACAAGAAAGACTGTTATGGCAAACGTCTTCATGCTTGAAACTGATAGTCCTATCTTAGAGATTCCAGATATTAACAGTTACAACCTCTACTTTGGTTGGTACCTGGGAGAACTGGAGCAGACAGATGAATTCTTTGACGAGTACCACAGTAAGTACCCAGAGAGAATTATAGGTTTCTCAGAGTACGGGGCGGATTCAAACGTGGCCTTCCATTCTTCAAATCCTGAGAAGGGCGACTACACTGAAGAGTTCCAGTGTCTCTATCACGAGCACATGCTGAACATGATTGAAAACCGTCCATACCTCTGGGCAACCCATGTTTGGAACCTATTTGATTTTGCAGCAGACGGTAGGGATGAAGGCGGAAAACACGGAGAAAACCAGAAGGGCCTAGTAACTTTTGACAGGCAGACAAAGAAGGACGCTTTCTACCTCTACAAGGCAGCATGGAACAAGAAGGAGAGCTTTGTTCACCTTTGTGGTAAGCGCTATGAAAAGAGGGCTGAAGAAGAGACAGAGATAAAGGTCTATTCAAACCAGGACCACGTTTCTCTGTTTGTAGACAACTGGCCTGAAATGGAACTGGATGGAAGCACAGTTTTCACCTTCCGCATTCCTCTAACAGCTGAAAATGGTGGGGTTCATAAAATCAAGGCCGTTTCCGGCTCCTGCACAGATGAAATGACCATTATTAAGGTCACAAAGCCCGAAGAGAGCTACGTTTTCAACAAAGCTGCTGCAACTGTTAATAACTGGTTTGACGCTGTAGAGAATGATCCAACTTGTTTCTCGGTGGCAGACACTCTCTCAGAGCTACGTGCGCACCCGCAGGCTGGTATGATTATTGAGCAGATGATGGCTAAGGCCTCTGCCTCCAGAGGAGATGTAGCCGAATCTGTTAAAGACAACCCCGCCCTTCAGCGTATGATGGGACGCATGACCATGCTAAGCCTACTAAAGCAGAGTGGAGCAGATGAAGAGAGCATAAGGCAGTTAAACCGCGTTCTTCAGGGAATTAAAAAGTAAGGAGCCCATCTATGAAAACCTTCGTTCAGCAGATTATGCTCGGCACTGTAACTGGCACAGAAGAGAAAGCCAGAGAGACACTAAAGACGATTAAAGAAGCTGGCTATGACGGGGTGGAACTTAACCGCTTCATGATTCACCCAACTTCTTTCTTTGTCCGTATGCTTACTAAGGCCGCCGGTATGCCAACAGGTAAGGGCGGTAAGTATGACTGGGCAGTCCTTATTAAGGAAGCTGGCTTAGAATGTGTCAGCCTGCATACAGATTTAGGAAGCCTTGAGCGTGAGATAGAAGCAGTTTTAGCAGATGCAGAAAAAATGGGAACAAACAGGATAGTCATAACTGGAATGTACAGGTTTGACTACGGTAGTGAAACTGCGGTTAAAGCCCTTGCTGAGAGGCTGAATAAGGCTGGTAAGAGAGTAAAAGAAGGCGGTAAGAGGCTACTGTATCACAACCACAACGCAGAGCTTCTGCGTGTAAGTAAAGAAAAAACAGCCTATGACATTTTGCTTGCTGAGACAGACCCCTCCCTTCTTGGTTTTGAATTTGACAGCTACTGGTTTACAGACGCTGGAGCGGACGCCAAGAAGTGGATGAAGCGCCTTGGACAAAGGATGGAACTTTGGCACGTAACGGACAGAGGGGCTAGAATCAGTGGACCAGTTATGACTCCAATAATCAAAGAAGACAGCGTGGAAGTGGGAACTGGAAACATGGATATGGAAGGGCTCCTGGAAATAGCTAAAGAAAATGGCGTGACTGAAATAGTCCTAGAGAGCCACAAGAACTGGATAGATAAGGACCCACTTAAGAGTCTTCAGCTGTCTGCTTCTTGGTTAAATGAGAGAAAATAATGAAAGCAAAGTGGATTGATCCAGAATTAAAACACGATAAAAACCAAAGACAGTGCGCCAGTGTTCTGCGCCGTAAGTTCACAGCAAAGAAGGCAGAAAACGCCACTCTTTCAATTACCTGCCACGGTCTCTACACTGCAGTTTTAAACGGTAGGCGTGTTGGTGTCTTTGTTCTAGCTCCGGGAGTAGATGACTACAAAAAGCGCCTTCAGGTGCAGTCTTACAATGTAACTGAACTCCTTAAAGAGGGTGAAAACACCCTTGTTGTCACCCTAGGAGATGGATGGTACAGGGGAAACAATGGAATAGACGGAAGCCATAACCTCTCAGGAACAGACTTAGCTCTTCTTTGTGAGTTGGAAGCTGATGGAGAGACCATTCTCATAACTGATGAAACTTGGGAAGCCTCCCAAGACGGTCCAGTGCGTGAAAACGATATGGAAAAAGGTGAAGTCTATGATGCTCGTAAAGAAGAAATAACCATCTGGCACCCTGTTAAAGTTAAGGATTATGGCTACTCAAACCTAGTTCCAACAGACACTGTTCAGATTAAAGAGCAGGAGAGGTTTAAGGGGCATCTCATAAAAACTCCAAATGGAGAGTTGGTTTTTGACTTTGGACAGAACCTAGCTGGTTACACAGAAATAAAGGTTGAGGCCCATGAGGGGCAGGCAATCACGCTCTGGCACGGTGAAACTCTGGATGAGAATGGTAACTTTACTCAGAGTAACTACGACCCAGGGGCTCGTAACAAGAACGGAGGAATACCTCAAAAGATTACTTACACCTGTAAAGAGGGCTTAAATATCTACAAACCGCAGTTTTCAATCTTTGGATTTAGGTATGCAAAGCTTGAGACGGATATAGAGCCAAAAAAGATTGAGTGCACCTCTATAGCTGTGTACTCAGATATGAAGCAGGTTGGATTCTTTAGCTGTGGAAATAAGGATGTGAATAAGCTTTTTGAAAATACTCTTTGGTCCATGAGATCTAACTTCTGTGATATTCCAACTGACTGCCCCACCCGTGAGAGGGCTGGTTGGACAGGGGACGCGGGAGTCTTTGCTCCTACAGCGGTTATGTTGATGGACTGCTATCCTGTTCTGAGGAAGTGGCTGAATGAGTGTCGCATTGCCCAGGGCAAGGATGGGAAGGTTGCAAATATTGCCCCAGCAAACAATGTCACAGGTATGATAGGCAGGCTTATCAAGGGCTCTGCGGGCTGGGGAGACGCGTGCGTTTTAGTGCCATGGGCCCTGTATGAGGCCTACGGGAAGACAGAGATTCTTGAAGAGAACTATGAGATGATGACTCGCTGGGTGGATTTTTGCACAAGGAGGGCAAGCAAGAGCCGGCGTGAGAATAGCAAAAATCCGTACAAGAAATACCTGGTGGACAAGGGTTTTCACTTTGGCGAGTGGCTTGAGCCAGACGTGCCTTCCATGGTTGCCATGCGAGAGAACATGAGTAAGGGAGCCCCTGAAGTGGCTACAGCTTACTACTACCGCTCGGCGCTCCTCCTTTCAAAGATAGCTAGTATTCTTGGAAAGACAGAAGATTCAGAAAAATACGCAGCTATTGCTCAAAACGCAAGACTTGCCTACCGCTATAAACTAGTTAAAAACGGAAAGATTTCTTCTACCAGGCAGTGCTCCTATGTGCGCCCAATCTCCTTTGGCCTCTTGGAGCCAGAAGAGATTCAGGGTGCTGCAGATGACCTTAATGAACTGGTTAAGAAGAACAATTACCACTTGAATACTGGCTTCTTGTCTACACCGGATTTATGCCGAGTTCTTGCAGATAATAATCACACGGACACTGCGTACAAACTGCTTTTACAGGAGAGTTGTCCAAGCTGGCTCTACGCAGTTAAAAAGGGAGCAACCACCATCTGGGAAACCTGGGACGGAATTAGAGAAGACGGCACAGTTCATGACTCGCTGAACCACTACTCCTACGGAGCAATCACTGGGTGGCTCTTTGGGGGTGTTTGTGGAATCCGCAAGAGCGTAGAGGGACTAAGTATCTGTCCAAAACCGGAGCCATCTTTAAAGTATGCACAGGCTCAGTGGCTCTCTCCGTTTGGGGTAGTAAAGAGCTCTTGGAAGTATGAGAAGAAGAGCGTTGTGTTTGATTTTACTGTTCCATGTGAGGCTACCTTGATTCTGCCTAACGGCGAAACAAATAAAGTAAAAGCAGGAGAGTACCACTATAAAATACTACTGTAATCCGCTAAATATCAGCTACCGTTACCAGTTCAACCAGGACCCTAGAAAGGGTGGAGTTCTCCAGATATGCAGAGAAGCCGCTGACCCGTCCATGATTTGTTTTCATGGGCGGTACTTTATTTTTGCTTCCATGAGCTTGGGAGTTTGGTTCTCGGATGATTTAGTTACTTGGTCTTTTTCTCCACTACCAAAAGACCTTCCTCTGTACGACTATGCACCGGATGTGCGGGTTATTGGGGAGTACGTCTATTTCTGTGCTTCCAACAGGGAACACAACTGCGACCGTTGGAGAACAAAAGATATCTTAAATGGTCCGTATGAAAAGATAGAGGGAAGTTTTCCGTACTGGGACCCGAACCTGTTTGTTGATGATGATGGGCGCATTTACTTCTACTGGGGGTGCTCAAACATAACTCCAATTTACGGCGTTGAGTTAGATCCTAAGACTATGGAGATAAAAACAGAGCCAAAGGCATTGGTCTCAGGAAATCCGTATTCAATTGGTTATGAGAGAATAGGGGAAGATAACAGCACGCTGCCAGCAAGCGAGGAAGAGGTTGAGCTTAAGTACCAGGCCTTCATCAAGAGGCAAGGTGTTCCAGAAGAGAACATACCAGAAAACTTGAGAGCCATGATTAGGGGCATGTTTACAAACGAGCCGTACATTGAAGGGGCGTGGATGGATAAGCACGAGGGCAAGTACTACCTTCAGTATGCAGCTCCAGGGACGCAGTACAACACATACTCAGACGGCGTCTATGTGGGGGATAGCCCCTTAGGTCCGTTTACATTAGCTGAAAACAATCCTTATTCCTACAAGCCGGGCGGGTTCCTGCCAGGAGCTGGGCACGGGTCTACCATGGAAGACAGAAATGGGCAGCTTTGGCATGTGTCCACCATGCGTATATCCAAAAACCATGATTTTGAGAGGCGCCTTGGGCTCTGGAAAGCAGGCTTTGATAAAGACGGGAATCTCTTCTGTGATCAGCGCTTTGGTGACTGGCCGTATCCAGTAGATGCTAAGGCTTTTGATACCCCGCCTTGGATGCTTTTAAGTGCTAATAAGAGGGCTTTTGCTTCTTCGTTTGTCCCAGGCTGTGAAGCTGAAAAGGCCACTGAAGAGAACGTTCAGACTTGGTGGAAGGCTTCTTCTAACAAGAAGGGAGAGTATCTTGTAGTAGACCTTGGAAAGGTTTTTGATGTACACGCTGTGCAGATAAACTTTGCTGATGATAGCCTAGATATTCCTTGCCCAGGCCAGATTCGCCCAGGATCTCAGGCTAGGTATATAGAAGAGAGAAGCCTAAATACCCGTTGGCTTTTGGAGGAGTCAGTAGACGGGGAAAAGTGGACTATTCTTGAAGATAAGAGGCAGGCAGAGACGGACCTCTCTCATGACTTAGTGGTTATTGAGAAAGGCATAAAGACACGGTACCTAAGGCTCTCTGAGATAGAGGTACCTTACGGCCAGAACCCGTGTGTTTCAGGCCTGCGTGTGTTTGGACTGGGAGAAGGAGAAAAGCCAAAGAAGCCTAGTTTTAATGCTGTTCGCACCGGAGATTTAGATATGAATGTGTCAATTGAGCCACAAGCAGACGCACTTGGCTTTAATGTTTTGTTTGGTAGCAGGGCTGATAAGCTCTATCATAGTTGTATGGTGTTCCAAGGTGGTGAAAAGAGAGTTGGAGCGCTAATAAAGAATAGAAAATACTTTGTCCGAGTAGATGCCTTTAATGAAANNAAAAATGGGCTTTGGTAAGGAATTTTTCATTGGAGCAGCAACGGCTGCGCATCAGGTAGAAGGGAACAATACAAACTGTGACTTCTGGATTCAGGAGCATTTGGAGCACTCTAGTTTTGTTGAGCCAAGTGGAATAGCTTGTGACCATTACAACAGGTATGAAGAAGATATATCTCTTATGGCTAAGGCTGGCTTAAATGCATACAGGTTCTCTGTAGAGTGGGCCAGAATTGAGCCGGAAGAGGGAAAGTTTGATGAAAAAGAGATAGAGCACTACAGAAAGGTTATCCGCTGCTGTAAAGACCACGGTGTGGAGCCAATAGTGACCCTCATGCACTTCACAAGCCCTGCGTGGCTGATAAGAAAGGGTGGTTGGGAAGCAGAAAGTACAATTGAGTATTTCCGTCGTTACGCTTCTTATGTTACAAAGCACCTTGGTAGTGAAATTAAGTACATGTGCACCCTTAATGAGGCAAACATGGGCTTGCAGTTAGCTGCCATCTCTAAGCGTTTTCAGCTTATGGCTGAGCAGGCCAAGAAAAACGCCTCCAGTGCCAAAAAGGCTGAAGGCACGGTTCAGGTTGGTATGAACTTTGAGAAGATGATGGAGAACATGAAGCTTACTGCCATGGAAAACGCCCAAGCCTTCGGTACTCCTCAGCCACAGGTTTTTGTCAGCACCAGAACTCCTGAAGGAGATAGGCTTGTCATGCGTGCCCACCAGGCTGCAAAAGAAGCAATCAAGGCCCTCTATCCATCTATCAAGGTTGGCCTTACACTTTCTCTGCACGACTTGCAGGCTCTTCCGGGAGGAGAGGGCTTTGTAGAAGCTGGATGGGATGAAGAGTTCAGGCACTACTTGCCATACCTGGAAGGGGATGATTTCTTAGGTGTTCAGAACTACACCCGCACCCTCTACGGTCCTCAGGGACAGCTTCCTGCCCCAGAAGGCGCAGAATTGACACAGATGAACTATGAGTTTTACCCACAGGCACTGGAGCATGTAATTAGACTTGTTCATAAAGATTTTAAGGGAGAACTGATTGTTACTGAAAACGGAGTAGCTGTTTCAGATGATAAGCGCCGAGTTGAATTTATCCACAGTGCACTTTCTGGAGTAAAGAGATGCATAGAAGACGGAATCCCTGTCAAAGGCTATCTATACTGGAGCCTTATGGACAACTTTGAGTGGCAGAAGGGCTTCTCCATGACCTTTGGCTTGATTGCAGTGGGTAGAGAGACACTTGAACGCACGCCGAAAGAGAGCCTCTCAGTCTTGGGTAGCTACGCAGGCTGAAAATGAGTAAGTATTTTCTGGCTATAGACATAGGCGCTTCAAGTGGGCGCCATATAATCGGCAGTCTTGAGAACGGGGAGCTACTGACCGAAGAGGTCTACCGCTTCCCAAACGGGGTGAGAGAGAAGGATGGGCACCTGTTATGGGACACGCAGACCCTCTTTTCCCACGTTAAAGAGGGAATAGATAAGGCTTTGGAAAAGTATACTCTTGCCTCCCTGTCGATTGATACCTGGGGTGTGGACTACGTCCTTATGAAGGACAATGCCCCTCTCCTTCCTGTCTACTCATACCGCGATTCACGCACTGAGTCTGTTATAGAAAAAGTTCACTCACTCATGCCGTTTTCTGAGCTCTACAGACGCACAGGAAGCCAGTTTCAGGCATTTAACACCATTTACCAGCTCTTCTCAGACAAAGAGGCCGGGAGATTAGATGGGAGCACGGACTTTCTAATGATCCCAGAGTACCTACTTTACAGGCTCACAGGAGTGAAGTCTCATGAGTACACAAACGCCACAACCACAGGCATGCTAAATGCTGAAACTGGTGAGTACGACCCAGAAATAATAAAGGCCTTAGGTCTTCCAGAGCACCTCTTCTGTAAGCTTCAAAAGCCAGGAGAGGTAATAGGAACATACAAGGGGGTGGAGGTTAAACTCTGCGCCACCCATGACACTGCTTCCGCTGTTGAAGGGATTCCAATGGAAGAAAACTCTCTCTATATTTCTTCAGGCACCTGGAGCCTACTGGGAGTAAAGACAGAAAAGCCAATTACGACTGCAGATTCAGAGAAGGCTAACTGGTCCAACGAGGGCGGGGTGGGCTACAACCGCTATCAGAAAAACATAATGGGTATGTGGCTTGTTAACCGCCTAAGAGATGAACTCTGTCCTGAAAAACCGTGGAGTGAGATAGTCTCAGAAGCAGAGAAGAGCTCTTTTGAAGAGACAGTGGATGCTAACAGTAGTTCTTTCCTCGCCCCTCAAAGCATGGTGAAAGCTTTTAATGAGGCTCTAAAAACTAAGCCTCAAACAGTTGGGGACTGGTTCAGGTGTGCCTATATTTCTCTTGCCTTGTCCTACAAGAGGGCAGTTGAAGAGATGGAGATAAATACTGGAAAGAAGTATGATAAGTTGTTCATAGTCGGTGGTGGAGCAAAGAACGGCTTTTTAAACCACCTGACTGAAGAAAAAACAGGTAAAACAGTTGTTGCTCTCCCTATTGAGGCAACAGCTCTTGGAAACTTAAAAATACAAATGAAGTAAAAAGGAAGAATAGATGAGTTACAGCGAAGCAAAGAATAAGTATGCTTCTTATGGTGTTGATGTAGAAAAGGCAATTGAAAAGTTAAAGACTATTCCAATCTCTCTTCACTGCTGGCAGGGGGACGATGTCCGAGGTTTTGACACCGACCCTTCCAAACCCCTCACCGGTGGCATTCAGACAACCGGAAACTACCCAGGTAGGGCAAGAAACCCTGAAGAGCTCATGCAGGATTTGGATAAGGTTCTCTCTCTAATTCCTGGCAAGTGCAAGATGAATTTGCACGCAAGCTACGCTATCTTTACTGATGGCTGGGTGGACAGGGACAAGCTTGAGCCAAAGCACTTCCAAAAATGGGTAGATTTCTGCAAGGAGAGGGGCCTTGGGTGTGATTTTAACCCAACTTTCTTCTCCCACCCTAAGTGTGATCCACTAACTCTTTCTTCTCCAAATGAGGAAACTAGGAAATTTTGGATTGAACATGGAAAGGCTTGTATCCGCATTTCTTCCTACCTGGCGGAGCAGCTAGGTGAACCGTGTGTCATGAACATTTGGACAGGAGATGGGTTTAAAGACATTCCGGCTGACCGCATGGGACCAAGGGAGAGGTACAAGGAAAGCATAGATGAGATACTCTCTGAGCCTTATGATTTTTCAAAGGTTAAGCCCTGTATTGAGTCCAAGGTCTTTGGAATAGGAGTTGAGGCCTACACAGTAGGTAGCGCAGAGTTTGCTCTCTCCTATGCAGCCATGAATAAGGATAAGTGCATACCGTTGATGGATAACGGGCACTACCACCCAACTGAGGTGGTCAGTGATAAGATTCCGGCCATGCTTGTTTTCTTCCCAGAGATAGCTCTGCACATAACACGCCCAATTCGTTGGGACTCAGACCACGTTGTACTCTTTGATGATGAGACTAAAGAGATTGCAAAAGAGATAGTTCGCTGCTCGGTAGAGCGTGTTCACATAGCACTCGACTATTTTGATGCTTCAATTAACCGCATCAGTGCCTGGGTAACAGGATACAGAAATGTTCAGAAGGCACTGCTTTTTGCATTGCTCCAGCCAAATAAGGAGCTAAAGGCACTTCAGGACTCCTCAAATTTCACAAAGCTGATGGTCTCTCAGGAAGAGATTAAGAGCCTGCCGTTTGGAGAGATCTGGGACGAGTACTGCCTACGGTGCGGCAAGCCTGTTGACGGGCAGTGGTTTAAGGAAATTGAGGCTTACGAGAAGGAAGTTTTGGAGGCAAGAGTATGAAGGATATTTTGAAAGCCCCTTTTATGGTGGAGATGATTCGCACCACAACAAATATGTATAACCATGGTTGGGACGAGCGTAACGGTGGAAATATTTCACTTCTTTTGGACGAGAATGAAGTTAGAGAATACCTAGACATGAGAGCTCTTCGCACTCTGGACACTGGCTTCTCTGCTCCTACTCTTAACGGAAAAATCTTTCTTGTAACTGGTACCGGCAAGTACTTTAAGAACGTGCAATACGAGCCAGAAGTGAACCTTGGGATAGTGCGCCTAATTGAGAACGGCACCAAGGCCGAGCTTCTGTGGGGCTACTGTGATGGTGGAAGGTTCACTAGCGAATTTCCAGCTCACATGATGAGCCACTTCTCCCGTCTGAAGGTGGACCCAAAAAATAGAGTAGTCATGCACTGCCATCCGTCAAACCTACTGGCCATGACATATGTTCATGATCTTGATGAGAGAGCTTTTACACGCACCCTCTGGCAGATGTGCACTGAGTGCATAGTTGTTTTCCCAGACGGGGTGAATGTTCTTCCGTGGATGGTCTGTGGCACTAACGAGATTGGAGAAGCTACAGCTAAAAAGATGGAAAGCTCCCGCCTTGTTGTCTGGGCTCAGCATGGAATCTATGGAGCAGGCAAAGACCTTGATGAGACTTTTGGCTTAATTGAGACAGCTGAAAAGGCTGCTGAAATCTACTTAAAGATTTGTCATCTGCCACTAGTGAACACAATTACTGATAATCAGATGCACCTTCTGGAAAAGCGCTTTAAGATTAAGGCAAGGGAAGGGTATCTAAACTAAAACTGGATTGTCGTAAGCGAGTGGAGATTTAGACTTTTGAAGAAGCATAGGACGTTTCAAATATGTCTGAAAGCTCCTCAGACTCTTCAAACAGTGAATTATAACCCCAGAGCTGTTCAGGTGTGATGTCTCCCATGAAAACCGTCATGTCAGGAAACGTGGAAGGATACAAACAAAAGAAGTATGAGCGATTACATTTCTGAAATGAGAAAGCTAGTCGGGCATAGGACAATCATGCAGTGTGCCGCTAGCATAGTCTGTATTGATGAACAGGGGAGGCTACTCCTCGGGAAACGTTCAGACAATCACAAATGGGGATACTCCGGAGGTGCTGTTGAAATTGATGAACATGTTGAGGATTGTGCCAGAAGAGAACTATTGGAGGAAATGGGACTGATAGCAGACGAACTGGAGTTTTTCTGCGTGAACTCTGGTCCTGAGGCACATTACGTTTATCCCAACGGTGACGAAGTATCCAACTTTGAGATTGTGTATATTTGTCGGAAATGGCATGGAGAACTGAAAGCAAGCGATGGCGAAATGATGGAACTGAAGTTTTTCTCTCTTGATGAAATCGATCTAACCGAAATCTCTCCTCCAATCAGGCATGTTGTAGCAAAAATGATTGCCAACCTGCCGGAAAACTTTACCTTAAGAACGGAGTTTGAGTAATCATGGAGATCAAGTTATACGAAGACAAGTACAGAGACGATATGATCTTCATGGTTCTACAGGCCAAGGATGCGCTCGGAAGAATACCAAGGCTCAACGAGGATCTGCTCGATATAAAAGCCCACTATTTTGATCGTGGGGATATGTTCTGGATTGCCGTCGACGATAATGACCGGGTGATCGGCTGCGGCGGTTATTCCAGAATCGACGGGACGAGTGAAGCTTTTGTACACAGGCTGTACGTGAAGGCCTCGGAAAAGCGTAAAGGTATCGGTTCCGCTCTTCTTAATACGATTGAAGCGGGAATGCGAGGCAACGGTATTACGACAGCTCGGATACACCTCGGTAGTCCGTTGGAACAGTGGTTTGAGTCATATTCGTTCTATCCAAAACACGGGTATACTGAATATGAGCCTCGATATATGATAAAAGAGCTGTAAATCAAGACAACAAGGCTCCCACACTGCGATCATCGGCGGCGTGGAGCGCAGAATTAATCACAGCGGGATTAGATTGTGATTGGTTTAATGGATTTTAATACTGACATTTGGGAAGACACATATTCCACACAGC
>WARQ01000292.1_pt3 | contig 18282 bp, 16 predicted proteins | sample 4769161 | NCBI WGS metagenome assembly WARQ01 (sample SAMN08893024, study PRJNA449175) | gut metagenome | isolation source: rumen sample fed with dry roughage | host: buffalo | place: India: Nagpur | collected 2016 | reverse complement strand
TCACCGTCGATGGACCCAAAGTTTCCTTGCGGGTTTACGACAGGGTAGCGCAGCGAAAAGTCCTGGGCCAAACGGACCAGGGCATCATACACCGAGGCATCACCATGGGGGTGATACTTACCAAGCACGTCACCGACGATACGGGCGCACTTCTTGAACGAGGAGTTGGCCCTGAGTCCCATTTCAAACATGTCAAAGAGGATTCGTCGGTGGACCGGCTTCAGACCGTCACGGACATCGGGCAGAGCCCGGCTGACAATGACAGACATGGCATAGTTGAGATACGAGGTACGCATCTCCTTGGACACGTCCACGCTAATCGTCCTGCTTTCGTTTATTTCTTCCACGATTCTATCCTTTCCTAGACATCCAGATTCGATACATAGACGGCATTCGCGTCAATGAAGGCCCTTCGGGGCTCAACCTCTTCGCCCATCAGCATGGAAAACACCCGGTCCGCCTCTTCGGCGTCATGCAAGGTGATCTGGCTGATCATGCGGGTCTCAGGGTTCATCGTTGTCTCCCAAAGCTGTTCGGGATTCATCTCTCCAAGACCTTTATAGCGCTGGATGGCAACCTTTGAGGGGTCGCTGATATTATTTTCCTGAAGAATCTTGACGCGTGCCTCTTCATCATAGGCATACTGCACTTTCTTACCAATGGTGATCTTGTACAAAGGAGGCATCGCAAAGTAGACATACCCTGCTTCAATCAAAGGCCTCATGTACCTGAAGAAGAATGTAAGGAGCAGCGTCCTGATGTGAGAGCCGTCGACGTCGGCGTCGGCCATGATGATGACCTTGTGGTAGCGGACCTTGCTTACATCGAAGGTTACATCGCTGTCGAAATCATCGTCCTTTCCCATGTTGTTGTACCGGGTCAACCCTGCACCGATGGTGGAAATGACAGGCTGCAGCTTATCGTTGCCAAGGACCTTGTACTCCTGGGCCTTCTCGACATTGAGCATCTTTCCCCACAACGGCAGAATGGCCTGGAACTTGCGGTCGCGTCCCTGCTTTGCCGATCCACCTGCGGAGTCACCCTCGACGATGAACACCTCACACTTGGCAGGGTCCTTCTCTGAACAGTCGGCGAGCTTGCCCGGCAGACCGCCTCCTTCGCTCTTCTTGCGGATTTGCTCGCGAGCCTTGCGTGCAGCGATGCGACCAAGTGCCGCATTGATGATTTTTTCCAAAATCACCTCAGCCTGGGAGGGGAACTCGTCGAAGTAGTTGCCCAGCTTCTCATATACAAGAGAGAATACCACGCCGGTAACCGCAGAGTTGCCCAACTTCATCTTGGTCTGGCCTTCGAACTGGGGTTCGGGCACCTTGACCGAGACAACGGCTGTCAAACCTTCTGAGATATCACTCTGCTCGAGCTTTTCGTCATACTTCTTCAACAGCTTGGCATTCTTCTGCAATTGGGCGTTGATGACCCTGCTCAAGCCGGTCCTGAAGCCGGTAAGATGGGTGCCGCCTTCGCGGGTATTGATGTTGTTTACATAGCTGAGCACTTTCTCATCGTACTTGTCGTTGTATTGCAGGGCGATCTCGACCTTTATGGTGTCCTTCTCTCCCTCGATGGAGACAGGAGGATCGACCAACACACGCTTGAACTCATTCAGATAACTTACAAATTGACTGATGCCGCCCTCGGACTGGAAGGACTGGCTGCGCTTCTCATCTCCCCTACGGTCGGTGACGGTGATGCTGATTCCCTTGTTCAAGAAGGAGAGCTCACGGAAGCGGCTGACCAATGTATCGTAGTTGAATGCATTCTGCTCCATGATGCTGTAGTCCGGAGAGAAGCTGACCACGGTTCCGGACCGGTCGGTATCTCCGATGCGAACAACCTCGGTCTGCGGGATGCCGCAACTGTATTGTTGCCGATAGACTCCGCCGTTACGATAGACCGTCACTTCCATCCAGATGGAGAGGGCATTGACGCAGGATACACCTACACCATGCAGACCGCCTGATACTTTATAGGAGTTCTTGTCGAACTTACCGCCTGCATGGAGCTGGGTGAGGGCAATCTCAAGCGAACTCTTCTTCTCCGTCGGATGGGGATCGACGGGAATGCCGCGTCCATTATCCTCGACGGTGCAAACCTCCCTGCCGTCGGCATCCAGATCAAGAAACACCTGAATGTCAGAACAGTACCCCGCCATTGCTTCATCGATACTGTTGTCGACCACTTCGTAAACAAGGTGATGCAATCCATCGATGCCTGTCGAACCTATGTACATGCCGGGTCGTTTCCGAACGGCCTCAAGACCCTTGAGAACCTGGATGCTCCCGGCAGAATAGCTATGAGAAGCGCTCTCCATCATCACACCGTCACGGTGCAAGGACGGCTCGAACGTTCCGTTGGCAAAGCTCCCTTCACTCATTCGTTATATCCTTATGTAATAATAAAAAAATACTAGTGTTGATTCTTATCGATTATAGCAAGAATCGAAAGGAGTTGCAAGCTTGGACAGGAAAACCATCCAATTTATTAATTTTTATATTATATAGATTTACATTTTACACACAGAGAGATATGTACAATACTTGCACCACTTGTATCTACAGGGTAAAATGGCCGCATGAGCGACATGCATACGACCTATTATGAATTCTGGCAGGAGACCGCCTCCAGGATCAAGGATACGCTGCCGGAACAGGAATACAATACCTGGTTCAACCGTATCGCGTACCTGAAATCAGAGAATAAAAAAGTATTATTGGCGGGAGCAAGCCAATTTATTCTCGATACAGTGATAGCCCGTTACAGGGATTTAATCGTCAATACACTCAGTGAATTGACAGGAGAAGACATCAATGTGGAATTTGTTGTCGTCTCGCGTTCAGAAATTGAACAAATCAACAAACCAGAAGGAACAGCCAAGGACAAAGAGGAAAAAGCCGAACCTGTTCAAGTCCAGGCGAAGCCCAAGATTTCCAGTGAAAAAACACTTCGCATGAAGGAGGAGAGCAATCTCAACCCTTCCTACGATTTCGGCACATTCGTCATCGGGGACAACTCGGCATTCGCCTACAATGCAAGCCTGGCGATCGCCAAGAACCCGGGGGTGAGCTACAACCCCTGTCTCATCTACGGAGGGGTCGGGCTTGGTAAAACACACCTGCTTAATTCAATCGGGAACTACATCATCAATAATACCCCCGAACTGAAGGTAATGTATGTCACCGCTGAGATGTTCACCAACGAATTCATTGAGTCGATTGGATCGCAAAGAACCCAGCATTTCAAGAACAAGTTCCGCAAGGTGGACGTGCTGCTCATCGATGATATCCACTTCCTGCAGGGAAAGGACAGCACCCAGGAGGAGTTGTTCCATACCTTCAACAATCTGTATGAATCGAAGAAACAGATGGTATTCACCTGTGACCGTCCCATCAGCGAACTGAAGAACATAACCGATCGTCTGAGCAGCCGATTCGAACGGGGCCTGAATGTTGACCTGCAGCCGCCGAATTATGAAACGAGAATGGCGATCCTGAAGAAGAAGCTTGTGGAGCGGGGAAGCTCCATGAGTGAGGAAATTCTCAACTATATCGCCACCAATGTCTGCACCAATGTCAGGGATTTGGAATCCTCGCTGACAAAGCTGATTGCATACAGCGAACTGTTGTCCCAGGAAATATCCTTCGATAAGGCAAAAGAGCTGTTGGGTATTCTCCCTTCTTTGGCCGCCAATGCAAACCAGACGCTCTCCATCGACACCATCATCAAGGTGGTCGGTGAGTATTTCAATGTCAGCAGCTTCGAAATCAAGGGGAAAAAGAAGAACAAGTCCCTGATCCAACCGCGTCAGATTTCAATGTATCTTGCAAGGGACATCACCGAGTATTCAACAACCGAAATCGGTACTGAATTCGGAGGCCGCGACCACACGACGGTCATGCATGCATACGATCGAATAGAGTCATTGATGAAGGGGGACGAGGCCTTCGCAAATACCATCCTGAAATTGAAGCGTGACTTAACAAACGTTAAGAAGTAATTGCCTGTGGATACCCTCGGGACACATTGTGGATAACTCAGAAAACTTGTGGATAGAGGGTTTTTGCTTGTGCAAGGAATGTGGACAACTCTAAAAGTTATCCACAGGATGACAAAAAGTAAGAAGAGATTGTATAATGAATTAAAAAGTTATCCACAAAATATGTGCTATTATTACTATTATTACTACATATTCTAATAAACTAGGAGTATTAAGATGAAATTCGTCTGCAGCAAAGAAGCCATCCTCACCGAGATCATATATTCCATGGATTTCACCAGCCAAAGGAACTCCCTTTCCATCACTTCCAACGTCTATCTTGAGACCTACAACGACACCCTGGTTATCAGAGCTACAGACCAGAAACTTGGATTCAGCACCCATATCGCCGTACAGACCCTCCAAGAGGGAAAAACTACTGTGTTTTGCGAGAAACTTTTGAACATTCTTCGCTCTCTGCCCGATACCAATGTTGAATTCAACGTTGAAGACGGCATGTTTACCATCAAGCCGGTAAGCCAAAACATAGATTTCAAACTAAGAACCATAACACCGGATGAGTTTCCCGCCCTTGAAACAGCACCTGAGGGACAGTATTTCACCGTCCCCCAGAAAGCATTCTCCGATATGGCCAACCAGACGATATTTGCCATCAGTGAAGATGAAACACGTTACTTCTTGTGTGGTCTCTACCTCGAACGCAATGCAAGCGGAATGAACATGGTTGCAACCGACGGAAGAAGGCTTTCCATTGTTGAACGTACATTTGAAGAAAATTTACCCATGTTTACTCCTGTCATCATAGCTCCTAAGTTTTTCACCGAGCTTAAGAAGCTTTCCACCGATGAAGGTATGTTGGAACTGTGCATAACAGAGCAGTTGCTCTTTGCAAAAATCGCACAGAGAACGTTCTACACAACCCTGATAAAGGGTCAGTATCCAAACTATCGCCGTGTTATTCCCGACACTCAGAATTACAGTTGCACCATGCGTATCCAGGATATGCTGGATGCATTGAAGCGCGTCTCGTTGTTGGTTGAAAACAAGGCGAAGCGAATATTCCTGGACATCAGCGAAGCCGGCGTGCTCTTGACCAGTGATGAGAGTGAAGTCGGGGAAGCCAAGGAAATAATTCCCTGCCAGTATGAAGGACCAGAGAGCAAGGTTTCTTTAAACTACACCTACCTGCTCAACCCTCTTAAGGCGATGGAAGGTGAGTATTTCTCCATCAATTTCACTGAACCGACCAAAGCTATGACAGTAAAACCTGAGAGTAACAGGGATTACTATCATATCATCATGCCGATGCAGCCCAATTCCTAATGCGTTTCATCGAGCTTTGGGCAAACCAATTCAGAAATATCGCAGCAGAAAGGATACCTGTCGACAATCGGCAGGTATTCCTCATTGGGCCCAATGGTCAGGGTAAAACAAATCTGCTTGAAGCAATCTACACCCTCTGCTACGGCTCCTCTTTTCGTACCAATCAACTCAAGGAATTGACTGCCCACGGCCAGAAGGCCTTTAAGATTGAAGGACGCTACCTTGGTGACGATCACGTTGTTCATACGCTGGTACTCGAGTGGAAGGACGGAAAGCGCAGCCTTGTCCTCGATGACCGTGAAGTCAAGGACCGCAAGGAGTTGATATACAACATTCCCTGCATAGTATTCAGCCATGACGATATTTTTTTCATCAAGGGGGAGCCTGAGCAACGCCGCCGATTCTTCGATCAGACGATGAGCATGTACAACCCTCTTTTTTTTGATGATCTTCGTCGGTATCGTCTGGTGCTTCGTCAGCGTAATCAGGCTATCAAGGATGGAAGGCTGGAGCTTTTGGCCCTGTATGACCTGCAGCTTGCGAAATACGGGCTTGCAATCCAGAGTGAACGGACTCGTGCAGTTTATGAATTCGACCAAATTTTTCCTTCGATGTACAAGAATGTCTCACAAAGTTCGTTGGATGTGCATATCGAGTACCACCCTTCTTGGAGCGATTGTGCAACCGAGGATGAGATCGTCGAATATTTGGCTCGTACGAGAAGCCGTGACTTGAGTTTGCTGACCACCACCAGCGGCATCCATCGGGACAGGTTTCTCGTAATGGAGGACCGCCAGCCGTTCTCCCAGACCGGCTCTACCGGGCAACTCAGACTTGCCTCCTTGATTTTCAGAACGGCACAGATGGCATTTTTCCAGAAAAAGACAGGTAAGGAACCGTTGATTCTTGTCGATGATGTGCTTTTGGAGTTGGATTTTAAGAAACGAGAACAGTTTTTACACTTGATGCAGACCTACTGCCAAGCCTTTTTCACCTTCCTGCCGGAAGAACACTATTTTTCAGAGCTGGCGGATGAAGGAGCTTTGCTCTATACTGTCCAGGAAGGAAGGTTTTTGCGCTCATGAAGGACAAAAAGCCCAGGTTATGCAAAGAAGGGGAACCTCTGGAGGGAAGAAAAGTCCTGGACTTTGTGTTGCGATCGCTTGATATCAACTCTGATAATCCTAAGGCGGCAATCGGTTTCGAATGGCAGAAAATCATCGGAAACAGACTGTATCCGCATGTAAAAATTGTCGAAATCAAGGGTTCAACATTGGTTCTTCGGGCCGATCATCCTTCTTGGGCACAGATTGCATTGATGCAGCAAAAGAAAATACTTGCTTTAATTACCAAGAAATATCCATCATTGGGCATCAAATCCATACAGATGCTGAGCGCCTAGTTACTTGACGTAACGACAGTTGCTCATTATACTGCACCACTCGGAGGACCTTACTCCGTCAAAGTAGAAAATATCCGCGTTAAGCGATGTAAAATTGGAGAATATCTCATGAGTTACAAAGGAAAAAGAACCTACCAGCCCAGCAAAGTCAAGAGAAACAGAAAGTTCGGATTCAGGGCTCGTATGGCAACGAAGGGCGGACGCCTGGTATTGGCCCGCAGGCGAGCCAAAGGCAGACACAAGCTGTCCGTATGTGATGAGAAGAAGCCTTTCTAAGACAGAAATTGTAAAGCGTAAACCGGAGATTGACCGAATTTTTAAAACAGGCAGGACATACGCCTGCCGTGGTTTAAAACTGATTGTTAGCCAAAACCAGCTGGATGTTGACAGGATTGTAGTTATACCCGTCCGTCACTATGGAAGCGCTGTTCAGCGTAACAGAATACGCAGACAGATCAAGGAAATCTGGCGAAATGAAAAGCCTCGGATGATCCCCGGTTACGATTTTGCATTCATCGTATATCCAGGAAAGGTTAATGACCATACATCCCAAAAAAAACAACTCCTCTCTCTCTGTGAAAAGGCTGGGGTCTTCCTCGAGCCTTAAGACTTTCTGTTAGTCTTTCCCCACTCCTGTTGTTGCAGAAATTCGTTATGTACCTATCTTTCCTGTGATCGTTTTCTCACCACACCCCATCATCAGGAGCAGATATGGACAAAAATACCATTCTAGCCATAGTTCTTTCCGTATTGGTCATTACTGTCGGTATGACCATTCAGACCACGTTCTTCGCCCCCGATCCGGCGACACAGGCAGTTCAGCAGGAAGCTCTGCAGCCCGGGACTTCCCCTGCCGCCGCCACCACCACGCTTGAACCTGCCCAGTATTCACAGATTCCCTCCAATATCGCATGGAACAGCAATCTGCCGGGATCCTTGGTCTCCGTGGGTAACCAGGGATCGAGTGCTCCCTTCACCTTCTCAACCGAATACTTCATCGTTGAGTTCAATCCAAATGGCGCATCCGTCTCCTCCTTCAAGCTGAGAAAACACCTTGATGAAGGACAGCCGGTGGAACTGCTTTTCAAAAGTCAGGAATCCAACGATGCATTCCTGCTTTATGCCGGAAAGGATAAGACCAACCCCATTGATGCCAATTTCAGGTATCAGATCAGTGGAAACAAAGTTATTTTCACCCAGGAATTCGCCCTCCTTTCCGAAGACGGCAAGCGTGCAGGTGATCCGTTCACCCTCACCAAGACCTATACCTTCGGCAGTGAGGACTACTTGTTTCAGATCGACGTGGCTACCAAGAACAGCGTAAACAAGGCTGTTCCCCTCTCGTTCGAGAATGCAGCCTACACCTTGGCCTTTGAGCCCCAGATCGGCCCTTCTTTTGCTTCGCTTGACAACAACTACAACTATAGAAGGTTCTACGTCAAGGAAGATGGATCTTCCAAGAAGAGTCAGGTCAAGCTCAGCAATGGTGCCTATACCACCACCAAGCCCCTCTCCTGGGTGGCTCTGGTCGGCAAGTATTTCTCCATGATTGCAATTCCCGACGCCACCAACTACACCGTCAGCCTGTCCGAGGAAAGTGATGCAGGATTGCCGCTCCAGTCAAGTATGTACTTGACCCGACCGGCCATCAGAAGCGCATCGCAAACCGATACGTTCCGCTTTTATGCTGGGCCTCAGCTCAAGGGTGACATGGCCATCTACAACGATGCGTCACAGAATAGCTTCGGGGTTGCAAACCTCCAGCTTGAACAGGCATTGGACAGCAGTTCCTGGCTTGGTTGGCTTGAGACCATCCTCAAGACCATCCTGAACCTTCTCTACAAGGTGATTCCCAACTACGGCGTGGGCATCATCATCCTGACCTTCCTGCTTAAGCTGGTGCTGTACCCCATCTCAAAGAAGGGTATGGAGTCGACGGCGAAGATGGCTTCCCTCTCCCCGAAGATGGCGGAGATCAAGGAGAAGTATCCGGACAATCCGACCAAGCAGAATGAAGAGATGGCTACCTTGTACAAGAAGGAGAAGATCAATCCGATGGGCGGCTGTCTGCCGATGCTGCTCCAGTTCCCGATCCTCATCGCCTTCTACGGACTGCTCAACAAGCACTTTGAACTTCGTGGTGCCATGTTCATTCCCGGTTGGATTCCTGACCTTTCCATGCCGGATACCGTATTCACCTTTGGTTTCAATCTTCCCTTCCTGGGCAATCAGGTGCACTTGCTGCCGATCATTTATACGGTCAGCATGATTTACTCGATGAAAATCACCCAGAATGCCTCGACTGCAGGAAGCCAGCAGAGCATGATGAAGTTCATGACCTACGGCATGCCCTTGATGTTCTTCTTTGTTCTGTACAATGCTCCCTCCGGTTTGATCCTCTACTGGTCGGTCATGAACGCTCTCTCCATCTTCCAACAGTTGTATACAAACAAGAAGAAGAGCAAGGAGGCAGCTGAAGAGAAGAGCTCCAATGTGCAGCAGTTCCCCGGCCCCAAGGGGAAGAAGCGGACCTAGTTCCCACAAGAAATTTCACCTGGGGGACCCGGTCCCCCGAACGGAGTAGCTATATGATGAAAGAATTCGAAGGACGTACCGAGCAGGAAGCTATTGCAAAGGCAGTAGAAGAACTGCACATTGAGCGGGAAGATTTCGATGTAGAAATCGTCGAGCCTGTCCGCAAGGGACTGTTCAAGAAAAGCAATGTAAAGATTAGAATCCACTTTGAAGATGAGAATGATGTACCAGAAGAAAGTTACGATGTTCAGAGTACGCAGGACGAGGAAGAGCTTGATGCTCCAATCAACAGCGACCTCGAGGACAAGCTCCTGCTGTTCGTAGCAACCATTCTCGAGAAGATGGGATACCAAGGTAAAGTTTCCATCTCCTTTCGTAAAGCCCGTAAGCTTGGCTTGAATATTGAGAGCGACAACTCCAGTATCATCATCGGCCGCAAGGGAAAGAACCTTGATGCCATCCAGCTGCTGGCCAATGTATATGCCGGTCAAATCGATCCTGATTTGAAGGTCATCATCGACAGTGAAAACTATCGCATGCGTCATGAGGAGCAGTTGATCAGGATGGCTTTCAAGACAGCCGAACAGGTCAAGAAGAGCGGCAGAAGCAGATTGCTTGAACCGATGAACCCGTATGAAAGACGGCTGGTGCACACCGCCCTCAATGATTTCGGGGGAGTGGAGACCAAGAGTGAGGGTGAAGGCTTGTACAAGCAGATCCGCATCACCAACCAACGACACTAAACCTGCTGGGGGACTTCGGTCCCCTTTTTTATTCTGCTTGACAACAATCATTATTGGACCTACTGTTAGTAGTGTACCGTATGGTACTAAACACTATATCTTGTGTGTATAGGAAAAGGGAAGTGGGTGAGAAGCCCACGCGGTCCCGCCGCTGTAAAGGGGAGATTCCGCTAAGAGCCACTGGAGTAATCCGGGAAGGGAGCGGGATTGATGAACCTGAGCCAGAAGACCTTGCCTGTACAGACACGCCGTCACGGAGTATGACAGGAGCGTGTGCCAATGCAGCACCGTCGCTCTGTCCATACTCCGTCAGGAGGAAGCCATGCAACAGCAGGTGGTCAAACGGGACGGGCAGGTGGTTCTCTGCGAGGTTCAGAAAATCATCAATGCAGTCAACAGGGCAGCAGTAGCTGCAAATCAGGATGTCGATGCCTTGGAAGTGGCAGCGTTGGTACTTGCCGACATGAAAGGCATCAATCCCATCACGGTCGAGCACATCCAGGACCTGGTCGAGCAAGCCTTGATGGCCAGCGGAGCAAAGGAAACGGCAAAGGCCTATATCCTGTACCGTAATCAACGGGAGAGGGTGCGTGAGGGCAAGGCCCTCATCAAGGCGACAAACGCCCTCTTTGACTCCTATTTGGGCCAGACGACCTGGCAGACCAAGGAAAATGCCAACACACGACGCTCGGTCAACGGGATGAACAATTTCATCCGCGAACGCTTCACCGAACAGTATTGGCTCAATGAAATCTATCCCAAAGAGATCAAGGCGGCGCATGAGAGCGGTGCCTTGCATCTGCATGACCTGGGCTTCTTCGGGCCGTATTGCTGTGGCTGGGACCTTCGGCAGCTTTTGGTCAGCGGCTTCGGTGGTGTTGAAGGAAAAGTGAGCAGCAAACCTGCAAGGCATCTACGCTCGTTTCTCGGGCAAATCGTCAATGCTACCTTCACGTATCAAGGTGAGTGTGCTGGAGCCCAGGCTTGGTCCTCCTTCGATACTTATACAGCTCCGTTCATCCGATACGACAATCTCTCGTATGCCGAAGTGAAACAAGCGATGCAGGAGTTCATTTTCAATCTCAATGTTCCCACCAGGGTTGGTTTTCAGTGCCCTTTCTCCAATCTGACATTCGATTTGATTGTACCCGCTTCTCTTCGGGATGTTCCGGTGATCAGGGGAGGGGTGGCACAGAAGGAGACCTATGGCATGTTCGAGAAGGAGATGTCGATGCTCAATCTTGCCTTCTGTGAAGTCATGGAGGAGGGTGATGCTTCGTCCAGGGTTTTCACCTTTCCCATTCCCACCTATAAGGTGACCAAGGATTTTCCCTGGGAGAGCGAGGTTGTGGATGCGATATTCTCCATGACAGCCAAGTACGGTATTCCCTACTTCTCAAACTATGTGAACAGCGATTTATCCCCCGAGGACGCCCTCTCCATGTGTTGCAGGTTGCGCCTCGATACTTCCGAACTCAAGAAGCGCGGTGGTGGTTTGTTCGGATCAAACCCTCTTACCGGCTCGATTGGTGTGGTGACGCTCAATCTTCCCAGGTTGGCGTACGAAACCGGCTCCGAGCAGATGTTCTTCCAAAAACTTCCCTCGGTTGCAGCACTTGCCAAGGAGAGTCTGGAGATCAAGCGCAAGGTCATTGAAGCGGAAACCGAGCGGGGTATGTACCCGTTCAGCCAAGGGTCGTTGGTTGATATAAAGCAAAGGCTTGGAAAATACTGGGCGAACCATTTCAGCACCATCGGCCTTGTCGGAATGGAGGAAGCCTGTTTGAATCTCTTCGGCCCGGAAGGTTCCTTGGTCACCCAAAAGGGACAGGAATTTGCCTTGAGGGTGCTCAAAACGCTGAGAGACCTCATCAGTGGATTTCAGGAAGAGACAGGAAACTTGTATAATCTCGAAGCCACTCCGGCCGAGGGAGCGAGTTATAGGTTGGCCCGTCTGGATCTCCAGCAGTATCCTGACATCGTCACAGCCGGTGAGAACGTCGGGTACTATACCAACTCATCGCAGCTTCCTGTGGGCTATACTTCGGACTTGTTTGAGACGCTGGAGAAACAGGATGAGCTGCAATGCCAGTACACCGGTGGAACGGTTTTACATCTGTATCTGGCACAACGAATCAAGGACGTTGATGTGGCCAAGAATCTTGTAAGAAAGACCTTCACCAGGTACAAGCTCCCATACGTATCGTTGACTCCCACCTTTTCCACCTGCAAGAATCATGGCTACTTGGACGGGGAGGTGGAACAATGTCCCTACTGCGGAGAAACTGCAGAAATATGGACAAGGGTGGTGGGGTATCTCAGGCCGAAGGGGGACTTTCATCCAGGAAAGCAGGAGGAGCACCGCCAACGCAGGTTCTATGAGGTTCAAGTTTCATGAACATTACAGCCTTGGAAGCCTGCTCCCTGCTCGATTATCCGGGCAGGTTGTGCAGTGTCCTTTTTTGTCGTGGTTGTAATTATGATTGCTTCTACTGTCATAATAGGTCACTTCTTTGTGAGGGATCGGATGCAATAAGCCATCAAGAGATAGAATCGTTCCTGCTAGAGCGAAAGGGTTTCATCGATGCCGTGGTGATAAGCGGAGGTGAACCCACCTTGCAGAAGGATCTTGTTTCTTGCATCGGGTTCATCAAGAATCTCGGATTCTCTGTAAAGTTGGATACCAATGGAAGCCGGCCCGAAGTGATGGTCGAAGTGATCGACTCAGGCATGCTTTCGTATGTTGCCGTGGATGTGAAAGCTCCTTGCTCTAGATACGGCGAGATGGCCGGAAGCAGTGCCGATGCTCTTGCTGTCAAGCAGAGCGTGGCTCTGCTTGCCTCGTATCAGAATCGATGCATCGACTTCAATTACGAGGTGAGAACCACCCTCGCTCCTTCATTGATGATCGAGGACATTCTTCGCATGGTGCAGGAACATCCTCCTGTTGCTCGTTGGTATCTGCAGGAGTATCGGAAACCAAAGCAATACAAGGATGAGGATGAGCAAAAAATCAACCTCCCTTGCGTTTCGCGCACGGAGGTTGATCGGAATCTTGATTTGCTTAGGAAGTATCAGCCGAATCTGGTCATACGTTGATGATTTGTTCCCAGGGCATGGAGGCTTTGCCGAAGTGCCCGTAGTTCACATTCTGCTGATAAATCGGCCTGAGCAGGTCGAGGCTTCGGATGATGCCCGCCGGGGAGAGGTTGAACTTCTGCCTGACAAGGTCTTCAAGCTTTTGGTCATCCACCGTTCCTGTTCCAAATGTATCGACGTAAATCGAGATGGGATAGGGGACCCCGATTGCGTACGAGAGCTGCACTTCACAACGGGTGCAGTACTTGTTTGCCACCAGGTTCTTGGCGACGAAACGGGCCATGTATGCAGCTGACCGGTCAACCTTCGAGGGATCTTTGCCGCTGAAAGCCCCGCCTCCGTGCCGGCCCATGCCACCGTAGGTGTCAACGATGATTTTCCGGCCGGTCAGACCGGTATCACCGCTGGGACCGCCGATGACAAATCGTCCGGTCGGGTTGATGTAGATTTTTGTCTTCTCGTCCAGAAGGCCGGTTTTCTCAAGCACCACCTTGATGACCTTCTCGGTCAAAAAGGAGATGAGATGGTTGCGGTCGGTCTCGGCGGTGTGCTGGTGGCTGATGACCACCGAGTCGATATGCACCGGCTTTCCATCCTGGTACAGCAACGATACCTGGCTTTTTGCGTCGGGGCGAAGAAATGGTGCAAATCCTTCCTTGCGAAGCCGGCTTGCTTCCATCAGAAGCTGATGAGCCCACATGACAGGAGCCGGCATGAGCTCTTCGGTCTCATCGCAGGCAAAGCCGAACATCATTCCCTGGTCTCCCGCCCCCTGCTCTCCGAAGAGAGAGGTGTCGGCGCTCACCCCCATGGAGATGTCCGCCGATTGGGTGTTTGTCAAATTGATGACCTTCAGGGTTTTGTAGTCGAAGCCGCATCCTTCTTCGGTGTAGCCGATCTGCTTGACGGTTTCCCTGACGATTGCTTCGATGTCCAAGGTGGCATTGGTGGTGATCTCCCCCCCGACAATCACGGTATCGGTGGTGGCAAACACCTCGCAGGCAACCCTGCTTTTAGGGTCCTGGCGGAGACAGGCGTCGAGAACAGCATCGGAAATCTGGTCACAGACCTTGTCCGGATGTCCTTCGCTTACTGATTCTGATGTGAAAATGTGTGATCCATGTGCTAACATACACCCTTCCTTTGAGAACTTGGGAAGGAGGAACTCAATTCTGAGAATTGTTGCGCTCCCCTTTTAGCAAGTTTCTTTAGTGACGCCCGCAAGCCGGGAGGCTATCAAATCGACGTCATTCGTAGAGGATACTAGCAGGGATGAGCAGATTGTACAAGGGTCGGGGTCTGCCTCTTTACATAACAATAAATGTTATGATATATAAATTGTTATGAAAGTACTCCAATTGAAAGATGACAACCAGCTGCAGATCTTCATGCATCCCAAGCGGCAGGATATTCTCCACCTGTTGAGCGTTGAGGGTCCGGCAACGGCAAAAATGGTCAGTGACGCGCTGAACATGACCCCTTCGAGTGCAAAGCATCACCTGCTCAAGCTCAAAGGACTTGGGGTGGTGGAAGAGGATCATACCCAAATCATCCATGGTATAACAGCCACCTTTTACAGGAAGGCGGAGATTACCGTCAGCTTTGGTGCCCTTGGACAGGATAAGCAGAAACTGGTGTCGGATTTTGTCTCTCACCGGATTCGTGATGAATTATATTCCAAGCCGAGGACACATCAGGATGAGGATGGTCACTTTGCAGCCGATCAGCTTTCGGGCATCGTTCACCTGAGCCGGGAACAGGCTGACCAAATCTATCAGCTCATTCGGTCCTTTATTGACGGGCATGAGCAGAAACAACAAGGAACAGAGGCGTATGCTTACTCGATGGTTGCCTACCGTGTCTAAGCCGTTCAGGCTGGCTCCCTACCTGGCCCTGCTCAGTCTTTCCTACCTGTCACTGGGTGTCACCATTCCAGCGATGAGCCTGATTGTCATCAGCAAAGGTTTCTCGCTTTCCCGGTTGAGTCTGGCCATGATTGTTTTTTCCCTCTCGGTGATGGCCTTCGAGGTTCCCAGCGGAATCTATGCCGATGCCAAGGGGAGGAGAAAAAGCTTTGCATTGGGTCTTGTACTCTCCTTGATCGGGACGTTGCTGCTTTTCAGCTCCTCGTTTCTTTTGCTGTGCGCCGGTTTTGCCTGTACAGGAATCGGCAGGGCATACGCAAGTGGAAGCTTGGATGCCCTGATGATTGAGCGCGGACAAAGAGCCGGTAAAAAACTGGAGGATATTGTATTTGCCTTGGATGTGAATTCAGGTATTTCACTGAGCGTGGGGTCGCTGCTTGGCGGCTTGTTGTTAAGTCTGGGGGCCCAACTGGATAACTTGACTTCGTTGGTCCTGCTTGTCCGCGTATTTCTGGTTGCCTTGTCATTGCTTTTGCTTTTTCTTCTGATTCCCAAAGAGACGCAGACCCCTGAGGAGGCCTTCACCTTCAAAGCCCAGGCCAACGCTTTGGTCTCTGCACTCTCGAGCTCTCCGTTTTTACTCGCTTTCAGTCTCAGTGTACTGGTTCAAGGGGTGCTGCTTGCTTCGCTGGAGGGGTATTGGCAACCATATTTGAAGCAGCTGTTGGTCTCCGATTCCCAACTTTGGATTCTTGGTCTGATCTCAGCTTCAGTTTTTGCCGTCAGTGTACTGGGATCGATGATGGGCAAACGCTTACTATCACATATGCGTCCGCCGTTGGTGTATTGCCTGGCCTTTGCCGGGATATTCGCTCTGCAATTGATGTTGTCACGCTCACATACCATCATACAGTTTTTGCTGTTTTATGAGCTTATCTATCTGCTGTTGGGTGTGGTTTCGGTGGTGGGTATGTACCTCTTGAACAAGAAAGCTTCCGATGCAGTGAGAACATCGCTGGTCAGCGTCTCATCGTTTTGCCTGCAAACAGGCGGATTGCTGGCGAACCTTTTAGCCACGGTGGTATTTTTAGGCGGCGGCATCAGCAGATATTGGGTCATCACCGCTCTGGGTGGGCTGGGCATGATTTCAATACTCTCTGTCTGGTTGCTACAGCGAACGCCACGCACCTGACTCGAGCAGGTTTCTCAGTTCCTGTGCTTTCTCTTTACTGAATTGAGCCCCTCGCTGGGTGATGATCTCTCCTGCGAGAATGGAGGCGATGATGCCACAGTCCTGGATGGAGAGGTGGTGGTATCGGCCGTACAAAAAACCTGCTGCATACACATCACCGGCTCCGGTGGTGTCCACCGGTACCACCGGCCCTTTCACTGGAATGGCGGTGATGGTCCCTTCGTGGCAGATGAAGGAGCCCTTCTTGCCGTTCTTTACGATGGCGGTCCTGCAGAGTTTGCCCATGGAACGGCAGCACTCATATGGATCGTAATTGTCAAAGAGAATTCGTGCCTCTTCCCGGTTTGCATACACGATGTCGCAACTTTCCTTGATGAGAGAGAGGAAAGGCTCGCGGTATCGGCCGACGGCGAAGGGGTCGGCCAGGTCGAACGAGACGATGGTGTTGTGTTGTTTGGCGATGGAAAGGGCCTTCCTGATCGCACCTTGTTGGCATTGGGTGTCCCACATGTAGCCGGTGAAATGAAAGAAATCCGCGCCTGCGACAGTGCTCTCACAGACATCGGCCTCCTCATACAGGCGGTTTGCCCCAAGGAAGGTGTTCATGCTCCGTTCGCTGTCCGGGGTGCTGAGGATGACCGTGGAACCGGTCATCTCCTTGTCGGTGGCCACCAGCTCGTCCTGTACTCCGAGGCTGACCAGCCGTTCACGGTAAATGGTGCCATTCTCATCGTTGCCGATTTTCCCGGCCAATGTCGCCGGTACTCCCAAGGATGCCAAGGCGATGATGGTGTTCGGACAGGAACCACCGCAGGAGTAGGTGGTCTTGCGCTGCTTGCTAAGCTGCAACAACTCCTCCATACGCTGACTTGAAATGAGCGCCATGGTTCCCTTGTGAATTCCCAAGTCTATTATGTCCTGCTCCTCGACGCTCACGATGATGTCGATGAGAGGATTTCCGATTCCATATACCATGTGCTGCATCTTGTCCATCTATGGATATTGTACCATCGCTGGTCCATACAATTCAACAATGACCTTGCGAAAGTGAAGCCTCGGAGGTAGGATGACACCAAGGGGGAGGCAATGGGCGAGTATCGTATCATCGGAGGGAAAGCAGCAAGCGGCGAAGTACAAATAAGCGGCAACAAGAACTCCGCCCTTCCGTGTCTCGCGGCCACCCTGCTGACAGATGAACCCGTTCATTTGTTGAACGTACCTGACATCGAGGATGTGCAGGTAATGCTTGAACTATTGCAGGACCTGGGTTCAACGGTAGTGAGGGAGGATACCCACAGCTACACCATCACCACAGGGAGCCGCAGCGGCTTGCTCAAACGCAATCTTGTCGAGGCGATACGGGGCTCGATTCTTCTGCTCGGACCCTTGCTTGCAACCAACGATGAAGTAAGGCTCACCCCTCCTGGTGGCGATGTAATCGGACTAAGGCGTTTGGACACCCACTTCATGGGTCTCGCTTCGCTTGGGGCCGACTGTACGATCAGCGAAGATGGTGAGATTCACATCAAGACAAAGAACGGTGCCCTTATTGGATCGGACGTGTTCTTGGATGAGGCTTCGGTTACCGCCACGGAGAATGTATTGATGGCGGCCGCCCTTGCCCGGGGGGAGAGCATCATCAGCAATGCTGCAAGCGAACCGCATGTCCAGGACCTGTGTTCCATGCTGCAGCTCATGGGCTGTCCCATCGAAGGCATCGGGTCGAACAGGCTTAGGATTACCGGGCAAAAACGTTTGAATGGATGTGAATTCCGTCTGGGTAGTGACTACATGGAAATCGGATCCTTCATAGGTCTTGCCGGGGCCAGCGGTGGACAGGTCCTGATCAAGGGCGTACAGCATGAGCATCTGAGAATGATTCGCCTCGGCTTTGAACGGATAGGCATTACCTTCGTCGAGGACGGCCCCTCCTCGCTTTTGGTTCCGAGGAAGCAAAAGCGGATCCTTGCCAAGGAAGTGGGCGGGCATACGGCAAAAATCGACGATGCTCCGTGGCCTGGCTTTCCCGCCGACCTGCTCAGCATCATCACCGTCTGTGCAACGCAGATGGAAGGCTCCATCCTGATTCATGAGAAGATGTTTGAATC
>WARQ01007886.1_pt1 | contig 18406 bp, 40 predicted proteins | sample 4769161 | NCBI WGS metagenome assembly WARQ01 (sample SAMN08893024, study PRJNA449175) | gut metagenome | isolation source: rumen sample fed with dry roughage | host: buffalo | place: India: Nagpur | collected 2016 | reverse complement strand
GGTCGGAAACTACTCGGAAACTCGAAAAAATCGACTATATATTTAATTATTTAAATATAAATAGATGTATATGTTTAAAAATGAAGTCAAGGATAAAACATTTTTTCTTTTTGGTTCTTTTTCTTTTTACGGCCAAAAAGAAAAGCCCGCCGAAGCGGGCATTGAATCAAGGCTTTTGGCTTGCCACGCGGACAAACCAGAACGCCCAAATCGGAACGTCGCGCACCTTGCAATCGGGCAGCCTAGCGCATTCTATCATCCACTGGATGTAATCTTGGTAATAGATGCGGAAGTTCCCCAGCTTGCCTTGGCGCATCGCCGGAAGGCCGTCGCGCAGCCACGAATAGACCGACGCTGTCGAAACGCCTTCCTTGGCCGCGAGTTCCTTTGGCGAATAATATCCCATGTCGGGCTTCGCAATCTCGGCCTGAGCGCAGTCCGTCACAATGCAGAAAAGCGAATGTTTCATGCGAAAACTATCCGGCAGCTTCAATGTCGGCGCTTTCGGCATCGGAAAGCATCGCAGACCATTTCTTCAGCTCGTTCGTAAGCTCTTCATCCACCTTTGTCAAACCGGCGATCATCAGCTTGTGAATCTGCTCGTATGAAAGCTTTAGCTTCTCACCTTCTTCGGACAGCTTGATGTGTTCGCGCAGCAAAAGGCGAAAAGATTTCATACAAGTAATACGGGCCTTGCAATAGGCGACTTCCATTTCTTTTGAAGTCATGTTTTCTCCTTGGTTAAATTCGTTTGGCTATGTCCACCCAAAGTGTTGCTGGCTGATAAAAACGGCCAAAATTGGCTAAAACAGCCATTTAACCCACAGACCCACTAAATTGCTATATTTGTATTGAAAAATGTAATTTATGATGTAAATTAGACAAGGAGGCTCAATGAGCGAACTGAAATCTTATGTGATGCCATCAGAACCCAATATACTCGGTCAGATACTTGGTCAAACTATTGTTGGGCAATCCTACTACCTCAAGTCCGAAGTGGACAAGGTTATTGCTGAGAAAGATGCAAAAATTCTTGCTCTTGAGGCGGAAGTATTCAAGCAAAAGCATCATGCAGAACTGTTCTTGGACGAGCGTAATTATGCGGAGACCCAACTCAGTCACGCCAACCACAAGCTTGAAGAACAAGAAAGTCTTGTTAAAGATATGAAAGAAGCTGCCGCAGATATGGGTCTTAACTGGCACGAGTATGATGCTGGCGAGGATGCTTGGGAAGACCACCACAAAGGTAAATGGGTAAAAGCGGAGTCCAAATGAGAGAACTGAAAGCATATCCTATTATGGTAGAAGGCAGGGAACGGCGAGCGTATATTGCTAGTGAGGTTGATGCCTTGCTGTCTAGTATGGAAGATGCGATTAGCAGTAAGGACGATATTATTAGGAACCTTGAAACCCGGTTGCAAATTAGGCAAAGGGCTACACCTAGAACTAGAAGTGGGTGATTGACGAAGGGGAAGCACAACGGGCCGCCATCAAGAAGGAACATCAGTTCACAGGATTTAGGTTGGCACTGATTTATGCCGCCAACGGCAGAGGAATAGGTGGACGGAACATATAAGTCCACTTTGAGTCATCGTAGATGGCTTCCGCATTATGGCGTTCCCATAAGGATTCCTTGAAGTTGAAATCACCTTCGGCGTAGTTGCGAAGGTTGTGCCATACCAAGTAGTTGTTAAGATACTTGGTAGCAACTCCGTGGAAGCGTTCCATGAATGTCTTTAGCTGACTATGATAGCCGTTGATGTGCTGGATTCCCAGCGTGCCACTGACACGCTGGGTAGATTTTAACTGCAATAGGTTGATGCCTTCCCGCTCCGCAAACCCTACATAGGCATTGTGCTTGTCGGTGCAGAGAACCGCATCCGGTGAGATACGACCACCGAACACGCTGGAAATGCTCCGCACCGATGCACGACCCAAGTTCGCAATCTGTGCGATGGACTTGCCGTCACGGTTGACCGCACACGGCACACATACCTTTTCCAATGAAATACCACGCTTTTTGGAGCGTTCGCCTCTCATGTGAGGCTCACGGGGCATACTGAAGAACTGGCTCCGACTATGGTTACCCTTGAATGAAATACGGAAGAAGGTCTCGTCCGCTTCCACGATGCCGTCCAGTTTCACCTTGGACTGCATTTCTTGCAGAGCATCCAGAATTTTGTGGCGGAGGAAGAAGGCGGCGTTCTTGGAAATACGGCACTCATACGCCGTTGCCCTGACCGTCATACCGTGCATCATGCAATGCACATAGCGAAGATAGGTATCAAGCGGCAGCTTGGCCCCATGGAAGATGGTGCGGGTCGCATAGGTGAATGACTTACCGCAACCCTTGCATTGAAACCGCTGGTGTCCGTTCTTGGTCTTGCCGTTCTTCTTGACATCCACTAGACCACAATGCGGACAGCATACACCATCGTGGAAGCGGTACTTGTCAAGGAACTCTTCCATCGTGGAGGAGTCGATGATTTCGGTCATCTGCGGAGGCATGCCGAGCATCTGCATGAAGCGCATCTTGTCCGACTTGGACAAGGTGTTGTACATCTGGTAAACAAGATTTACTTCGGACATAAGACCTCCTTCTATAATGGAAATATAGCAAAACAGGAGTGTCATTTTATGTCAATAACAACCCCTATGTAAAGTTTGATTTACATAGGGGTGCAAAATGGCGAAATTGGACTAATTTCAGCGATTTTTCAGACTAGCAACACTTTGAGTGGACATAGCCAAAATATATAAAAAGTTTAAAGATTTTTTCAAAAAACTATTGACATTCCAATTCTAAATTGATATATTCAAATTAAGAATTTCATAATTCCAATTAAAAATTGTAAAAAAAACAACGGTTAAATCATGGCAGAACAAAGATATGTAGCAATAGACAACGCCGCCGTAAAAAGAGCCGAAACTTACATCGCCGACACAAAGCGCGACAAGGGCATCAGGCTTTCTATCGGAAACGTGTTTGCGCTGGCACTCGACAAAATGCTTGAAAACGAAACTGCAAAATCGGGTACAGGCGTATGACATGGCACGTCCAAAAAACGAAAAACCAAAAATTTTAATGGTCGACATTATGAGCCTCGTAACACACCTTCTTGGAATGAATGACGAACAAATCGGCGCTTGGATTCGCAAGGCCGTGAATGATTGTCTAGAAGGATGTATTCGCGAAGACGTCGACAAGCTCGTCAAAGAATGCTACGAGAGGTCTCTCGAAGCAATGAAGAAAAAACAAGAATTTGACGCGCAAACGTATCGTCGCCGCATCGAACGCCAAGGCAAAAACGCAAACCCATTGGCTACCACACTCTGTCCTGAAATAAGCACAGAAAAGACCAGCAAGGAAGGTGGGGGCACCCGCGAGGACTCCCTGGATCGTAAATCGGGAACACCTTCCTTGCTTCCCTTTACGGTCACCACAACCAGGAATCAGCTTGCAGGGGAAACAACTCCTGAGAGTCAAGATAAGACCAGTTTACCGGTTAGCCTTGCCGGTAATGCCCCTGCAAGCACTTCGGGCGTGAAAAAGCCATACGGGACTTGCGGTCACGTGATGCTCACCGACGAGGAAGGCCACCACTTGCGCGAGGTGTACGGCGAAAACCTCAGAATCGCCATCGACATTCTCGACGCCTACATCGAGAACAGTGGCAAGGCCGCCAAGAAATACAAGAATCACGCCGCCGTGATGCGCAAGGGGAACTGGGTGTGGGAAAAGGTTCAGAAGATGGTGCTCGACGAAAAGCGCATCGCCAACGCCGACCGGAGAGGCAAGAGCTTCAAGCAGATGGAACGCGACCGCGAAGCGAACCTGATGCACTCCAGCCTTTTCGCTCCGTCCATCGATGGTACAGACAACAAGATGATTGCCAATGGCTAACCAGAAGAGAATAAACGAGCTCGCCCGCACGCTGAAGGTGCAGGCCATCGAGCTCTTGATCAAGGAAGATTGCTTGCGCTACGACGCCGAGATTCCCGGCCACGACAAGATGCTCTACATGGTCGAAGAAATCTACCGCCTGCCGGTGTGCACCAAGAGGCTTCGCGACCTGTTCGCGGCCGCCCACGAAATGCACGAGGACAAGGGAATGTTCCCGCATACGGCAAGCGTCGGCGACCTGGAACTTGTCGCCCGCCGTTACGGCGACTTTTCCGGAAAAGGCGAGCGCTTCTCGTGGCTCCCGCGCAACAACGATGAACGCATGAAGATGATGCCCGCCTTCATCGCGCTGGACAAGATTTACAGGGCAGAGAAGAAGGCTATCGCGCCCGTCGACGAGAAGAGCGTCGAAAGCGAGGCGATGCGCATCGTGAACGAAATCGCAGTGAATATCGGAGGAATTTAAATGTCGACTAACGTATGCACCTTTTGCGGACGCCTCGGAGCGAACCCTGAAATCACGCAGTTGCCAAGCGGCAAGGAAAGGGTCCGCTTTTCCATCGCTGTAGACCGCAATTACAAGCGCGAAGACGGTTCCAGGCCCTCGGACTGGATTCCGGTCGTCATCTGGGGCTCGTCGGCCTACGTCAAGAAGACGAACTTGGGCAAGGGCGACAAGGTGTGCGTTTCGGGCCGCGTCGAGATCAACGAATGGACCGACGCCGAAGGCCGCCAGAAGTACAGCTTCGCTTTGAACTGCAGCAACATCGAGCTCGTGCAGAAGCGCGAAAGCAAGAAGGACGAGGCCGCAAACCAGGCGGCAGCCGCCCACGAACAGGGAACTTTGGAAGGCGACGAAGACTTGCCGTTCTAGGAGAATACCATGAAGAAACTTTTCTATGCCGAAATGAAGAACAGCGCCGGTGAATACGAACCGCTCGGCGTGATGACGATGGAAGACGCGTTCAAGCATGCCTGGGCGCACGACCACGCCACGGTCAAGTTCACCGATGTTCGGGCGCTCACGCCCGCCAAGGCCCGCTAATCGAAAAGGTGCCGCCATGAAGAAGCGCAAGAGCAGATTTGCAGACAGGGTAGTGACGCCCGAAATGGTGCGAGAAGCATCAGCGCGCCACAATTACTGGCTTGCCTTCGAGAAGCTTTGCGAGAAGCTTGGCCGCACCAGGGACTTTTTCAGGCTGGTCCGTCGCCGCGATCCGGAAGCGACGCTTGGCGAAATCTACGAATTCAAGCGCAAGATGACGCGCCTGCTGGCATTCAACTACGATGTGCACCGCCGTCCGGACCCGTGCCTGAACAAACGGCTCTATGGCGACGAGCCGCTTGTGTACCCGCCGGAATGGAGCGACTGATGGACGTGATCAAGATGCAAGCGACGTGCGAAAAAGGCTCTTACATTGTGACCGTCCTGATAGATGGCGAATACGTCACGGGAGCCCAGGCGATAGGCCCAGCACCCGAAGAAATAAAGCAGATCTGCAGCTATTTCAGCAGCCAGCAGACCAAGGTCAAGAGCGGGCCCGTGAGCGCAATCAAGACCGAAATGAACAGGCACGGAAAGTTCATCGGGGAATTCCAATGAGCGCACCGGCAAAGAGCTATCTGCAATGCGATTTCTGCAAGTTCATGAAATGGTGCATCCAGACAAAGAACGGAAAATGGTTCTGCGACGCGTGCCTTCGAATGGACTTGACCGACAAGCAGAAAATGGGAAACAGGATGCACCCGCACCAATAGAGGAATGAAGATGAACGAAGAAGAAATCAAGAATCTGCCGACCGTCATGGTCCTGGGCAAGAAATGCTGGAGCCCGACGACGTGCGCGAAGGTGCTTGGCGTCAACCGCAACACCGTCATCAACTGGGCCCGCAAGACAAAAAAAGGCGACCTTAACATGCCGATTATTTCGGCACCCGTCGCACGCGCAAAGATTTACATCCCCGTCGAAGCATTCATGAGCTGGGTGCGATACGGCGAACAGAATTAAAACCCGCAACAAAAGGAGCCAAAAATGGCAACAAATAAACCCGTGAAAAAATCAGAAATCGATGTCGCATCGATTGAAATCAACATCGACGAAATCCACGAAAACCCAAACAACCCTCGTTCGCGCATCGATAACGTCGATGACCTGAAGGCAAGCATCAAGGCACACGGGCTCATGCAGCCGATTGTGGTCCGTATCCTTGACGATTACAGCTACGAAGTCGTGGCCGGTAGCCGCCGCTTCCAGGCGTGCAAGGAAATCGGGCTCGAAAAAATCCCTTGCACCGTACTCCAAAACATCGATGACGAAAAGGCTTTTGAACTCGCCACAGCAGAAAACGTGGTGCGCGAAAACATGAGCGCAGTCGACGAAGCCAACGCCGTCGCAAAGCTGTTCGCCCAGGGCAAGAGCCGCACCGAAATCGGGGCCATGTTCGGAAAGTCCGCACGCTGGGCAGAAGGCCGCCGCTGCATCGTGGAGCTTGGCGACAAGGCCATGAATTATTTGGCCGCAGGCAAGATTAATCTTGGCCACGCCGAAGTGCTCACGATGTGCCGCAAGGAAGATGTCGAAAAATACCTCGGTTACGCCACCTGGAAAACTCCGGAAGAACTGAAGACCTACATCATGAACAAAAAGCCGTTGCTGGAACGCGCACCGTTTGACGCTAAGAAAGCCTGCAAGAATTGCGAAAACCGCAGCGACTGCCAGCGTGACCTGTTTGGTGACGTGCAGAATTCCTATTGCCTCGACCGCGAATGCTTCGAAGGCAAGGTCAAGAAAAAAGCTGATCACTGGCGAAAAAAATTCATCAAGGACGGACTTGAAGAGGTTCCCGAAGACGATTATTACGACGCACAAAACGGATGGAACGGATATATCTGCACAGACAGCGATGACGAAGTCGACAACATTAGGATAAAGAAACTTGTCAAGCAGGGAGCAAAGCCTAAGTTCTGGGTAGATGACAAAACGGCAGAATGGGGAATGGCCTACCTTGACACGAACAAGAAAAAAGACGAAGACGACGACAACGACGACGACGACGAAAGCAGCACGCCCGAAGACGATTCTTGGCACAGCGAGCTGAGCCTGATGAAATACGAGCGCAATGAAAAGATCAAGGAACTTGCCAACGAAGAAGAAAAGCACATCTTGCACAACAAGCTGCCGCAAATATTCGGCACAATGCGCAACGAAACCAAGGCGTTCATCCTCGAAATGCTTGACCGCGGAATCGAAGACGACGAAGGCAACGTCAAGAGCTATTTGGAAGACTTCACGCAGGCTTCCGTCGACTTTATCGACGAAATCTGCGACCACCTCGTGCACAACTGGAGCGGTGTACACGAAGACGTGCGCAAGTTCTTCCAGATGGACAGCCGCGAAGAATTCGAGCGCCGCGAACACGAGGCCCTTCCGGAAGATTGGAAGCCCGAAGACGACGAAGAAAACAAGGAAGAGGATTAAATCATGGCAAAAATAAAGACAGAATTCGAAATCATGGCCAACACTTTGAAAGCCATGGCCAAGCAGCGCACGGCAAAAGCCAAAAACGGACGTGCCGCAATGATGGCCGTATTCATTGACCGCGTCAAAGAACTAGCATTTGCTTGCGACGGTTACAAGCTCGCGATCCTCGATATGTTCGGCCACATGAATCCGGACGAGATTGTCGAACTTGCTTTTTACGCAGATATGCAGTCGATTGAATTTGCCAACGGCTTTGCTCTTGTATCCGCAAAAAAGAAAGAAACATTCGTCAAGAACTTCGGCAACGGTCTTATCGACATTGACACGAACGACTTCAAATATCCCGACATACTCAGCATAATCCCGAAAGTAAATTGGCTAAACCACATCAGCCAAACGCACGCCTGCATCTTGCCGAGCAGTCTCCAGGCCATTGACAAAGTCGTTAGCGCAGCAGAGAAGAACGACGAGCTTTCCGTCGCCGTCAGGCTTTACGGGAAAAGTGCGATGGAAATGCACATCGCTCTTTACAACAAGCTTATTGTCGGCGTTATGCCGGAGCACGTGCCGCAAGACTTTATCGAAGAACTTCCAAACGAAAACAAATATTTCGAAGCGATTCGATTCGTGCCGAAATTCAACCCCGAAGGCGAAACCGAAGAAATCGAGGAGGCATAAACATGGAAAACGAAAAGACCGTCATTACCAAGTTGCCGTCAGAAGATCACCGCCAGCTTGAAATCAAGAAACATCAAATGGCTATCGACGGAATTAAAACAACGATTCCTAAAATAATTCGTGATATGGTCCATAAATGCCTCGCGGACAAAGTTCAAATCGTTTCAAAAGAAGAGACTGAAGCCAAACGCGAAGACTTTTTTGAAGGCATGAAAAAAGCAAACATCTCTATTTTGCAGACCGAAACAAACGACGATATTGACGACCAGCAAGAATTTGACCACAAAAAATTCGGACTCATGACGCGTATTGAAGCCGTAAAACATTTCGGTTGCAACGAACAAGATATTTGCGCAGCGCACAAAAACAAAGAACTCGTTGTAATAACCAGGATGCGCCGTCATTATTACAAAAAAGCCGATCTTGAAGAATGGTATCCGAAATTTATTGATAAAAAATTTAACCAATTAAAGGAGAAATCTGCATGAACAACGAATTGATGATTGACCTTGAAACGACAGGATTCAAGGTGGGTTGCAAGATCCTGAGCCTGGGAGCTTTCGGCTTTGACAAGGACGGGAACCAGGTTGAATTCTACAGGCGGTTCGCAATCGAGCCGCAGGCAGAAGCTGGGCTCACCGATGACCAGAGCACGATGCAGTGGTGGGAACGCCAGAGCGAAGAAGCACGCACCGACGCGTTCGGTGGCACCACCGATCCGGCGACCGGTCTTGGCGAATTCAAGCAGTGGTTCCTGGAGAACTTCAGCACTAGCAAGTACGACAATTTTCGCGTGTGGTCGTGCGGCCTGGATTTCGACTTTCCGATTCTGCAGAATTTCATGAAGGCGTTCGGGTACACTTTCCCGTGGTTCTTCTGGAATCAGTACGATTACCACACCATAAAGAACATCTTCCCCGCCATCAAGGCTGACGAAGGCAACATCGCCAAGCACACTGCGCTGGAAGATGCCAAGGCGCAGATGCGGGGCTTGCGCAGCTTCTACATTAAGCTTTACGGTGCACGCAAGGCAGGCAAAATCGACTTCTAGCAAATAGCCCGTCAGCGCAAATCCCCTACGTCCGACACAACGGACCACTCACACGCGCTGGCGGGCATCTTTAAGGAATAAAAACAATGCAGACCATCGAAGAATACAAGGAATATTGTAAGCAGCTCGAAGGCGAGGTCAAGAAATATCGAGACGCCTACGAGGCGAGCGAGGTCGTAAACAAGCAGCTCGTTTCACAGATCAAGCCATTGCAAGACGATATTGTTCGCCTAAACGCAGAAAATAAGGAACTGAGCAACAAACTTCAAGGACAATCCATAGAACTTGAAATCGCAAGACAATCAAATCGAAATGCGCTTTGCCAACTTAAAGACGTAATGCAACAATACAACGATCTTGTTGAACAATGCAATAAAACCCAAAAGGAACAAAAATCATGTACATCCAAATAACAAAAAACGACTGCCAAAATATCGTAAACAAAAATTTGCAGGGGGGGGGTAGCAACAGCGAACTTGAAAAGGCCCTTGCTAAAAAATGCCTGAGTCTTTACGAAAAATTAGGTCAAATCAACAACGAAAGAAACGAATTGTTCGAATGCCTTTACGGAATAGGCATCAAAATTTCAAAAGGACGTTTCGCAGACCAGTTTGCAGCAAAACGAAAAGCAGATTTGATGAAACAAAGCAAAAGCCACTATAAAGCAATGCTGGAAACGGCAAGAACAGCAGAAAGCATCAACATAGACAAAACAAACGAAACCAGCAACTCAACGGAAGCATAATGAAATTGACAAAATCCAGCAAAAGCAAGACACTTGAAAACATCTGGCTGTGGACCGTTGCAGTCGTGTTTTCGATAGCCGGAATCGTCGCTTTTTCAAGCTGGGTTTATGTCATCGTCCAATTTTTAAAAGAGGTTTTTCATGGGTAGGCACAAGAAAGAAACCTTTTACCAGCTTCTACAACGCAAAATCCGCGAGCACGGAGAAACTGTCGTCGAAGCTATGGTCCAGGCGGCAAACGTAAACAAGCCAAAGGACAATTCCGAAAACTGCAAGCGCTATCGCGAACGGCATCCGGACAGGGCCAAGAATGCTGCAAAAAATTGGTTCGAAAAGTTCAAGCAAGAGCACGGCATGAGCTATGCAACCTGGTACTATAGGAAAAAGCACAGTTTACTATGATCCCCGCAGAAAAGAGAAAATTCCGCATCAAAGGATACGAAGGCAAAAAGACCATTGCCGAAATGAACCTCGACGAGCTCCGCGTTGCCGAGAAACATTTTAACATGCTGAGCTGTGCCGCCGGTTACGGTTTTGACGCTACCATGCAAGACTATTGGTGCGGAGCCGAAGGCATGTGCCAGGAACGCATCAAAGAATTGGAGAAAAAGAAATGAGCGATAAAAAACACGATAATTCAAGCAACATCAAACAAAGCGGTTTTTTAAAAGTTGTAACTGATCCGGAAGCTGGCATGTGTTTCGCTTGCATCATATGCAGGGGAAAGATCCCTTTTAGGTGGCCGATTCATGTGCCTATTTGTAGAAATTGCCTTGACACCTTGAAAGACATCGTAGATGGCCACAAGAAAAACTGGAGGGCAGCGAAATGAAGAAACTCATAAAGATTTACAAAATGCTTTACCGGCTGCTTCGCCTTAAAAAAGAACAGCGTGCAGAAATAGAACGAATCGTTTCATCGCAATTTAGAGCGACAATATTCGACCTGAACAAAGCTTTTTTTGAAGTACAGTTCAGGCTGAAAGAATACGAAAACGTAATGGTTCGCTTCGGGATAGACAACCCTTTAAAACTTTTCAAAGCTTTGGAATGCTGCCCAGGATTGATTTGTTCAAGCACAAGATGCGACCATTTATTCTTGAAGGAAATGCCCGAAGCTCAATATAGAGACACCGCAATACAGCCAAAGGAGCCAACATGGCCAACTGGGAATCACTAATCGCACAGCGCACAGAAGCGCACCGTGACACATACAAGCCTTGTTCCGTTGAAGACGCCAGGGAGCGCAACATCGTGCTCACGCGCCGCGCATACGAACACACCGAAGCGGCAAAGGCAAAACACCGCGCATGGAATCAAACGCCCGCTGGCAAAGCCAGCATGAAGCGCCGCACCGAAAAATATCGCAAAGCTCATCCGGAACGAATCAACGCAAAACAGCGCCGCTGGTACAACGCACACAAAGACGATCCCGATTTTAAGGCCCGCAAGCGCGAATATGGCCGCCGATACCGACAGGTCCACCACGAACAGCGTCTGGCATACGAACGCGAGCGGAGGGCCCGCAAGCGAAAGGAATTCAACGAATATCATCGCATGTATATGATAAGGCGAAGAGCGCTCCAGGACGCCAAAAACATGCGCTGCCAGGAATATGCAATCACCCTGCACGACATCGGGCAGATGATCGTGCACATCGTAACCACAAAAGCCGCATGAGGAATTATGCCTGAAACGAAAGAAACTGCTTTCATTCGATCCATTTCCAGACGGTTGATAAAACTCACGGACACCATTTGCGAATGTCTGCCGAGGCTCACCGACGCTTACTGCCAATACGTTGACACCATCGTCAAGGATAGCGAAGAAGTCCGCGCAATGAACCGCGAAACCGAAAAAGCCCGCAAGAGGTTTTTCGAAAGCTCGACGAAGGGGAAACCATGCTAGACGAATGTCAACCGGCAACCGATTACATCATAGGCCGCACGTCCATATACCACGAGAGGCCGATGCCGAAGCGCACGCGAGAGCCGAGGATGCGCGAATGCTGCAAGTGCGGTCGCAAGTTTTACGTAAACGGCATGGCGCACGTCGGCGAAGAAACCTACGAATGCGCTTGGTGCCTGGGAGTCGCCCGATGAATATTATTTTGAGCATCAAGCCCAAGTGGGCTAAACTGATTTACGAAGGCAAGAAGACAATCGAATGGCGAAAGACCGAGCCGGTAAAGCTTGACGCCATGAGCACGATTTTTATTTACGAGACGGCCCCGGTCTGCCGCGTCACCGGCACCGTCAGGTACAACGGCGCAGACGCATACGATTTCAACGAGCAGTTCTTGCCAACAAAGGTCCTCAGCGTATTCGGGTGCGTAAGCATTAACGACCTCGTTAAATACCAGGGAAAATTGCCCTGCATTTACGGCTGGATGATCTGGAATCCTCAAAAATTCTACATACCATTGAAGCTTGAAGAATTCGGACTTAAACGCCCGCCGCAAAGCTGGCAATACATCGAAGATGAAAAGACGCCGTTTTGAGCGTCTTTTTTTTGTAAACAAAATTTTTACAAATATTTTTAATTTTCCTATTGCTTTTTGTGTGTAAAGTGTGTATATTATACACATAACAAACAACAAAGCGAGGCAACAATGAAAACGAAAGAAGAAATCAACGAAATGGTAAAGCAAATGATCATGGCCATTTGCCACGGTGGATTTGGCAGACTTCAGGCCATGCTCGGCGCAAAAGCTGAAAATATCACCGAAAACAGCTTTCAGTTCTCTTTTAAGATGTTCCGTAAAGCCAACATGTTCAAAATTGAACTTGACGAAGGGCTAGACCTTTACAACTGCTACTTCATCAAGCAGCGCAAATACACCACGAACGACTTCATGAAGGGGTTGTCTATATCGGACAAAAAATTTGAACCGGTTACGGTAAAAGAAGCCAAGGGCCTTTTCGTTGACCAGGTAAAGGAATTCTTTGAAACGACCACGGGCCTTTGCACTTGCCTCTAATTAAGGTCTAAAGCGCTCGCGGGGAGTCGCGCCCCCGCAGACCTCTAACTTTTAACAAGGAGTAAGCCATGACTACATATTATGTCGATTACATACCACATCCGGAATACGACAAGTATTGCACCGGAGTCCACTGCGAGATTGAAGCAAACAATGTCATAGAGGTTGTAAACGAAATTCTCGCCAGGAATGACGGGCACGTAAAAGAAATCGTAAAAATCACAAGCCATCGCATAGGAGCCGCCAATGCCTAGACCACTAGAAAGAGAAAAACCGCTTTCACGCGTAAACGTAATGCTCGACAACGAAGCCCTGGAAAAAGCCCAGCGCAAGGCCGCGCTTGCTGGCGTAGATCCGTCCATCGTTGGCAGCAGCAGCGCGTTCATCCGCTGGCTCATCGACCGCTACAACGGGAGAAAATAAAATGATTTACAACAATCAAAAGCTAGACCACTTTTTCACTGAAGAAGCAACATTTTTCAAACCACCAAAAATAATGCTCGTTTGCAACGACCCATACAACGGGGTGCCAATTCCAGCAAAGGTTTTTGCGTACATACCACAAATGAATTATCCAGTCATTACGGATGTCGGAAACTTCATTTTATGTTCATACCCACCTAAAGACGCTATCGACAAAATTCTTCCTTTTTTTAATACAAAAAAGAGCCAAAACGACACCCCCAAAAAGTAACCACTTTCGCCAAATCCCGCACCGTTGCTGGGCTTGGTAATAGCCGCGGACTCATAACCCGCTGGTTCCCGGTTCAAGTCCGGGAGGTCCCACGAAAAGCCCCGCAGTCACTAGGGCTGCGGGGCTTTTCCTTTTATTTACGCACTCCCAAGCCAAAATTTTATACTTTTTTCTTTGCACAATTTGCACAATCAAGAATTTTAAAAATATTGTCGCAAAAACTGCCTAGATACCAAAAAGACACCACCGACCGGCACCAGAGGTCACCACTTTTTCAGGAGCGCAAGATGGCCACGACTTACTCGATCCAGCAGCGGAAGAAGGCCCAGGGAATCATGACCTGGTATCTAAGAACGTGCCGCGACGGCAAGCAGACGTTCGAGAGCCTGCACACCACGAAGAAGGGAGAGGCCCAGCAGATTCTGCAGGCGCTCCGGACAAAGCTCGCGATGCCCGCCGCACCGAACACCGGCGACAAGGGCATCGACGAAATGGCCCTGGACTGGCTGCGGCAGATCGACATGGCTTTTGGCAGCGACGGCAAGACATACGCAGCTTACGTGTCGCGCATCAAGAAATGGCGCATTTGGTGCCGCGAAAACGGCATCCGCAAGCATTCGGAATTCACTGCACAAGAGGCGTACAGATTCGTGCAGTCGCTGGCGGCAAAGCTATCGCCGAAGACGGTGCTTGAAATCGTGAAGGTTGTCAAGAAATGCCGCGAATGGAACATCGACACCTTCGACTTGCAGAACTTCAATCCGTTCAAATCGGTCAAGACGCCGAAGCTGAAAAGCGGACGCAAGGAATTCTGGACCAGCGAAGAGGTCAAGCGCATACTCGCAGCAGCCCCGTCGCCTTCATTCCGTGCGCTGTGGGGCCTTATGGCATACGCTGGGCTACGATTTAGCGAGGCACGCAATTTACGGGCCCAGAACGCACGGAATGGCGTCATTCGGGTAATCAACGGCAAAGGCGGCAAGGACGCCGAGCTGCCGATCTCGACAAAGCTTGCCGAGCTCATAAAGCCGTACACGAAAAACGACGGGCTCTTGATTCCTGAAAGCGACGTGCCGCTCCGGAGCGACCACGCCATCGTCGGGCTAAAAGTCGCCTGCGGCATCGCGGGCATCACCACCGGCGAAATAAGCCACCACAAGCTGCGCCACAGCTTCGCCAGCGAGCTTTTGCGCAAGCAGACAAACCCGCGCACGGTGCAAGAACTGATGCGCCACAGCTCCATCGATACGCTGTTCAGCTATTACGCGCACGTGCTGCGCTCCGACTTGGCAGACGCCGTCGAGAAGATATAAAGAAAGCCCCGACAAGCGGGGCCTTCTAGTCTCTACTCGCACACTTCAAGGCGACTAAGGATGAAGTGTTAAGCCATTTACACTGTTGGCTCAGGTTCTTATGTTGGCACCCACCGAATTTACGTGCCTGGTTCGTAGCCATGAATAAATATAAATCTGTTTCCCGAAAAAGTCAATAAAAAATTTTCAAAAAAAGAAACGGCCCCAGCAACGACCGAACCCTTGTCGCGTCGCCGCCGGAACCGTCATTCAAGTTACATGCCAGGGATGGCTTTGGCAGCCGCCTTGGATGCGTCGCCCGCGCAAACGCCAAGCTCTTTCAAACACTTCAGGATCTTCACAGAATCCTTGATGTCGTCGAGAACCATGTGGTCGTTCAGCGGAAGCTCGCTGTTCTCGACAGCATCGTTGATGCGTTCGAGGTTGCAGATCACGTTTTGTTTTGTGCGCATGAGCGTCGTCTTTTCGAATTCGTCCATGTTTAACCTCCGAGACGGGAAACAAGTTTGTCAACGTCTTTGACTTCGAACGTGAATCCGAAAGCGCTGACCGTGGGGACCTTGGCGAACGCCGACTTGACGATGTCAGACAGCGCATCGACGTCTACAATCTTGCCATCTTCGGAAAGCACGCCCGCGACCTTCAGAAACTGTTCATAAGGTTTCAGAAGGATTGCCGGGTTGCGTTTGAAGCCTTCGACGGCAATGTAAGCACCGAATTTCTTCACGCCGTTCGGCATGAGCGGCAGAGTGTCAAGTTCCACGTATTCGACGATTCCGTTTACAGCCTGGTCAAGAGAGACTTGCATGTTTCACCTCCGCTTATTAGGCAGATTCTTCCGTGGAAGTGGTCTGCGGGTAAGACACGTTCGAGCTCGGGATCATCGGCTGCACGAGGCGGTTGACCGTCGCGCCGATGAAGCCGACCTGTTCGCCGACGAGCTTTTCGCGGAGCGGAGCGGCAGCTTCCATCGCGGCAAGGCGCTGCTTGATGTTGCTGAGTTCGAAATGCACTTCGCGGTTCTGCTGGTCGGCATAACGCTCGGCCTTCAGCTCGGCAATCTCGGTGTCCTTCTGGGACAGCTGATAGGTCGCGTTTGCGGTCGGATTGCCACCGTTGAACAGGCCACCAAGGCCATTGCTGAAGAGGTTAGTGCCGAGAGCGGTCGCGGCAAGGGCCAAAGCGGTGTTGCCGACTCCGGCGCTTGCGAAAGACTTTTCAGTCGGATTGGAAACGTAAGGCATGATTATCTCCTTGTGGAAAGTGAAAGACCGCCGGGAGTTTCCCAGCGGTCATTCACAAATCTACAGAGACAAACAAGCCTGCAGGCGATTTTGAAAAATTCTTATAAATTTAGTTGTAAGCCAAGCGCCACGCGGGTTTGAGCTCAACCGTCATGGCGTCGCGTCGACGATGACGAGCCTTTTGACGCTGCGACAAAGCATCGCGACCATCGTTTCGGCCGGTTGCGATTCGGTCAACTTGTCACACTTGCGCCCCATACCAACAAGCACGCAGCCGGAGCTGTCTTTGACGGCGTCGTTTCCGACGTGGATGCGAATTCCACGCTTCGCAGGCACATTCTTATTATAAAGCAGCGGCAGCTCGCGCTTGAATTTGGGGGACTTGGAATTCTCGATGTTGTAGCCGCCTGCAGGGATAGCTTTCGCCGCATTTTCGAGCGTGTAGCAAATAAATGTATCATTCAGGAAAAGACAGCCCAGGACCGCCTTTTCTGTAGCCGTTTCGCGCACCAGAATCAGCATATGCATTCCTCCACATTTTTGAGCGAGCTCATGAACTCCAAGTTGCCGAATTTATTGTCGCCCCAGTGCGACTTCGCGCCGAGCTGCAAAGCAAAGTCGATAATGCTCGCCTGGAAGCGGTTGTTTCCAGCCTCGCGGAGCCCGCCACGGCAAAGCGCGTCGGAATCCTCGCGGTCGAACATCAAATAGCCCTTCTTCTGATAAAGGTCGTCGTGCAGAACAAAGACGGCGTTTTGCAAGTTGTTTTTCGGATCGAAGGATTTTACCCGGATAAGCTTCTGGGCAAGCCAGGGAATGCTGCCACAGTTGCTGATGTAGCCCTCGCGGAGCTCCCACAGGAACTTCCCGCGACTGGTGTACAGCAGCATCGCGAAATCCTTCTCGAACGCGATGATGTTGTCGCCCTTAAGCTTGCCACAAGCCACCTGGAAAGGCTTCAGGATTTCAGCCCGATGCAGAACGATTCCAGCCATTTCTCACCCCCTATTTTTCCAGTCCTCAACATTGAAGAATTTCTTGCCGACCAAAACGACGGCAGCGACGAACCCCAATGTCAGAAGAAAGCCCGTCACAACGGTCGATCCTCCGGAACATGAGCGCGCTTTTTCGTGCCCGATATATACTTGAATTCGCCAAGGATCTCCCGAAGCAAGCCATTCGTTTCCGAAATCTTGTCTTCGAGCTTGTCGAAGCGTTCGTCGCCCTTGTCAAGCCGCGCCGACATGAATTCGTCTTGCTTTTCCAGAACAGAAATGCGCACGCGCAAATCTTCAGTTTCGCGGTCACGCGACAACTTTGTCTTTTCGCGGTCAGCCTTGATGCCGCCGACCTCGGAACGGGATTTGATGTAGGTCGCGACCGCGCCGAGCACGCTCGCCAACCCCATCAAAACAGCAATTATTGCAGCAAGAAGCTTCGGGTCCATATTAGTCCGGCAACATATTTTTTTAAATCAAGTCAAATCTTTCATCTGTTGTTATTGGTGGGGTTGTAGTTGACGCTATATATTCCCACGCGTCTTTGTTGCCATACCCATCAATCCAAAAAGCACAGCCAGAGCCATTGTCTGGCTCTTCAACACAGGCAATACCATTGCAGAGACAGCCATAGAAATGGACATAAACTGGCATATTGTTCCAAGTATGACCATCACCATCATCAATAAGGGAGCGCAGACGGACAGCATATTGCCACGCAGGGTCAACACCTTCTTGGGATTCTCTTAAAAATCTGCAATTTTCAAAGTTCAAGAAAGAAGGTTTGGTCCAGTTAAGGTTGTTATGGCAAAGGAAAACTAGACCATTTCCACCTCCCTTCTTTGCGTTAGTTCCATCGAAAATTGTATCCTTGAAAGTCCAAGTCATGCCGTCCCTCATGCCGGAGCCGTAAACACAACCAAACTCAAGGTCGTTACCAATAATCTTGCAATTTTCCACAAGTCTTTCTCCGCCCTTATGATAAACAGAAATATCATCATGAACAGTGTATCTGCACTTTGTGGCAGTGAGAGTGAGGTTTTTCATCCCACCAGAATTGCGGAAATGCAAGGGGCTAAAGTAACGATTGTATTCAGCAAGCACACAAGACAGAACAATATCATCCCTGTTGCCTACTCCAATAAGGGTTGTAAAGTTCGGGACGAAAAGTCCATTATTGGATTGCTGGGCGATTTCTTCAGCAGTGAAAAGGCTTGCAATGTCGTATGTTCCCTCATGGATATACACTTCATACTTCTTCGTCTCAGAGCTGTCAGTGATGGACTCAAGACAAGCCCGTAAATTTGCAAAGTCACCTG